>Ga0105047_10009929_pt1 | contig 15613 bp, 12 predicted proteins | sample MAT04_FD_78384 | JGI IMG/M metagenome (GOLD analysis project Ga0105047, IMG submission 78384) | Freshwater microbial communities from Lake Fryxell liftoff mats and glacier meltwater in Antarctica - MAT-04 (megahit assembly) | ecosystem: Environmental > Aquatic > Freshwater > Ice > Liftoff... | reverse complement strand
CTGGCCAAGGGGCCGATGATGTGCAAGTGTACAATGCCGGCCGTGCCAGACCAGGAAATCAAACCTGGGGAATCGATCAATATCAAGCTGACCTGGAAGCCGGTGGAGATGTCGACCGAGTTCAGCAAGGAAGCGGTCATTTGGACGAACGACCCGGCGAAGCCGAAAGTCGTCTTGTTGATCAAAGGACAGGTCTTCTCCGACCCCGGCGTGTTCCCCAATATGTTTACACTGGGCGACATTCCGTGGGACAAGGAACGCGAAAATGAGGTGACATTGGTTTCTGGTATTGAAAACGATTTGAAAGTCGAGGGTGTCGAAGTCAGCCATCCCGAGTGGATGACAGTCACCTTGGAGCCGTTGGATGTTGAGAAACTTGTCGGGAGCGGGATGTCGAATCCGAAACCACGCTCGGGATACGCCGTTAAACTCAAAATCAGCCCGCATGAGAAAGTCGGTCCCTTCAGCGGATGGATCAAACTGAAGCTCAATCACGGATTAGCCGAACAGCGGATCGACGTTGTGGGGTCACGTTCTGGGCCGATTCTGATTCACGGCCCCCACTATCAGGCTGAGCTGTCGATGGTAGATTTGAAGCGGTTCAAGTCCGCAGAAGGCAATGAGACTAAGATGTTTATGTTCTTGGTTCCCTTTGGGGAAGACATGCGCATCGATGAGATCTCCTCCACCTCGAAAAGCCTGACGGCCACCCTGACCAAGGAATCTCCCGCCGGGGCGGAAAAGGATCGCTACGTTCTGGTCATTAAAGCCCTTCCGGGGGCCACTCCGGGTACCACGTATACGATCGCGACGCCGAATACGTTGACCCTCAAGACCAATCACCCGCATGTCCCTGAACTGACTTTCAAAGTTCGCTACATCGTGCAATAGCGATTCGCACTCACCGGCTCGGGACGAGCCGAGCCAGTTCGTCTGTGATGCCTTCTCCAGCCAGCGAGTTTTCTGATGGATCGATCAAACTGGAACCCTTCGCAAGGCCGCCACCCGTCCGGAAAAATCGGGCAGGTGATCCTCGTGATTCTGATTGCTGCGACGGGCACACTCGTGTTTTTGAGCAGCGCGACTACTCCCCCGCCCCGCGTGAGCGCCCAGACCGGATCGCCCGATCGGCCCGGAGTGACATCTGGACAGAGTTCGGAGACGCCGACATCGACTGCGGTCTCGACTGCGGTCGCTGAGAAGAGCCCGGAAACCACAGCCGCCCCGATACCGATTGTCGAGGGCTGGCCTCAGCCGAGCTTTATTCTGGCGATCACCGGACAGCAGCATGGCTACATTGAGCCGTGCGGGTGCTCGCCTCGGCAATCGGGTGGACTGGCTCGTCGGGCGGACCTGTTTCGCCAGTTGCGAGAGGTTAAGAAGTGGCCCGTGCTGGCGTTGGAAACGGGCGGCACGCTGAACGACGATCGCGTCACGCGCGAGCAGTCACTCCTCAAGTTTCGCATGATTCAGGACGCCCTGAACGGGATGCAGTACCGGGCATTGGGGCTGGGGTCCGAGGAACTCAAGCTCGGGGCCTTAAAGCTGTTTGAGATATTCTCCGAACGTAATGTCCAGGAGGGATTTGACCTGCCGTTTGTGGCGGCGAACGTCGTCCTGTTGAGCAGTCCTGATTTAGGAACGCCGAAGACCTATCGGGTCCTGGAGATTGGCGGGAAGAAGGTCGCCGTGACATCGGTGTTCGGGAACGAATTCAAGAAGGATTTTTCCTTCGTCGCCGAGGATGAGTTGAAGATCATCGATCCCGTCACAGCCTTGCCCCCCGTGTTGGCAGCGATGAAAGCGGAACGGCCCGATGTACTGGTGCTGATGTCCTTCGAAAGCTCGGAGGGTTCGCGAAAACTGGCTGAGCAGTTTCCGGACTTTCAGGTCGTGGTCTCTGCCGGTGGGGCGGACGATCCAGGGAATGACCATGAAATGATCGGCAAGACACTCTTTTTTGTGAGTGGCATGAAGGGCAAACACGTCAATCTCGTAGGGTTCTATCCCGGCGAGAAAGTCGAAATGCGGTTCGAGCGAGTCGAACTCGATCAGGATCGGTTTGGTCGTGCGCCGGAGATGCGAAAACTCATGGCCCACTACCAGGAACAGCTCAAAGAACAATGGCTCGACCCTTCCTCTGCCGTTCGCGGCTTGACGGTCCCGCACGAAAGCGGATTCCAGTTCGTGGGTGCCCAGGCATGTGCCACCTGCCATGCGTCGGCCTATGAGGTGTGGGAAGGGTCCAACCACGCGAATGCCACAGCCTCGCTGCTCGAAGGTCGGCCCGAGGAGAAGGAAACCTGGATCGACCGCACCTACGATCCGGAATGCCTGAGCTGTCACGCCACCGGATGGGATGCGATGAATGCAATTCCCTATACCGACGGGTTCATCGAGGCCCAGACCACGCCGCATCTGCTCGGCAATCAATGCGAAAACTGCCATGGCCCCGGCAGCGAACATGTGAAGTTGGAAACCGAGTGGAAGACCGCCGGTGGTGCGATGTCCGAAGCCCTGACGGCCAGCCGCACTGCTGTCCGCATCACGCGGGACCAAGCTGAGAAAAAGGTCTGCATGAAGTGTCACGACTTCGACAACAGCCCCAATTTTGACTTCGATACCTATTGGCCGCAGATCGAGCATCCGACTCCGGACTCGGAGAAACCGGCCCAGTAGCCCCCACCCTTGTTTTCTGGATTCGAATTTCGCGCTTCGGATTTCGATTGACTGGACTCCCGACATGTTGATCGTCGAACTCCGCAGCGACACTTTCACCCAGCCCGTGTCCGGCATGCGCCGCGCGATGGCCGATGCAGTCTGTGGTGACGACATGGTCGGGGAAGACCCGACGGTCAACGAGTTGGAAGCCCGCATGGCGGAATTGCTCGGGACCGAGGCCGCCGTTTTCGCCTGTTCCGGCACGCAGTCCAACCAGATGGCAGTCTGGTCCCACTGCCGAAATGGGGATGAGTTGCTGATCGAAGAGACGGGGCATATTGCCAACTACGAGGCGGGTGGCCCAGCTATCTTGAGCGGCGTCAGCTGTCGCAAGATTCGCGGGTCGCGCGGCCTGCTGAGTGTCGACCTGCTTCAAGCCGCTCATCGAGCCGAGAACCAGCACTTCTCACCCACGCGGCTTCTCTGTTTGGAGAATACGGCGAACCTGGGGGGAGGGGTGACTTACTCCCTCGACCAGCTGCGAGAGATTCGCGAATGGGCCGATGAGTCGGGAATCCTGGTCCATATGGACGGAGCGCGGCTGTTTAATGCCTGCGTCGTCCGGGGCTATTCTCCGGCCGAGGTCGCTGACTGTTGTGACAGCGTCTCGATCTGTTTTTCCAAGGGGCTGGGTTGCCCAATGGGGTCGATCCTGGTCGGCTCGCACGACACGATCCAGCGTGCGCGGCGAGCCCGGAAGATATTCGGTGGGGCACTCCGCCAAGCTGGATTTGCGGCGGCGGCGTGCCTGTATGCACTCGATCACCATGTCGACCGCTTGTCGATCGATCACGAGAACGCCCGACTCTTTGCGGACTCGATTGCGAAGATACCTGGAGTGATCGTTGATCCTGACTCGGTCGAGACGAATCTGGTGTTCTTCGAGATCGATGCGGACATCGCCACAGCGGAACAGGTTTCGCGGGCTCTCGGGGAGCAGGGTGTCCGGATCTACGCCCTCAAACCGCAACTGCTTCGGGCCTGTACTCATCACGATGTTGATCGTGAGGGAATCCTGCGGGCTGCCAGCATCCTGAAAGGGGTCATGCTGTCCGGAGCAGTCGCAGCGGTCGCCCCCACGCTGGCCGGAGTCTATGGATCGAGGTAACGATCGTGAACCCTCTGCCCCACTTGATCGCCAAGCCCCGATGGCTGCACCGGTCCTGGACTTCGGTGCTCGACTTTTGCTTTCCCGCGTTGTGTCCGTACTGCGAGCAACGGGAAGCCACGGGTGAGTCGGGTGCTCTGTTCTGCGGGCGGTGTCAAGAAATTTGCCAAGGACTCGCGGGGCGACAATGCCCAAGATGCAGTGCCCAAGTCGGACCATACGTTGACACGACTCAAAAGTGCGTTCATTGTCGCGATGAGCGTTTCGCGTTCGAGGCCGTCTGTTCCCTCGGTCCGTATCGAGACTCCCTGCGATCCGCCTGCCTGCGAGCGAAAACGAAGTGGGGCCACTCCGTCGCGATGGGTTTAACCCAACAGCTGGGGAGTCTGCGGCAGTCGCAAATCGAAGCTTGGCAACCGGACCTGGTGATCCCGGTTCCGCATCATTGGTGGGAGCAGGTGCGTCGCACTCACCTGAGCCCCGCGACTCTGGCGGAGACGCTCGCCGCGTCCCTCCGCATCCCGGCCAGATTTGATCTGCTCTTCAAGGTCAAGAGTACCGAGAAGCAGGCCCTGCTTCCCCTGACAAAACGGAAATCGAATCTGCGGGGCGCATTCGGCATGGGAGGGCAAGCGACTCTGGCCGGAGCGAGTGTCTTGTTGGTGGATGACATTCTGACCACTGGCACCACGGCCCATGAATGTGCCAAAACGCTCAAGCAGGCCGGAGCCGCACGGGTCGATGTCGCGGTGTTCGCTCGAGCTGCGGCTCCCTGAGAGACATTCCGAAACCGGATACTTTTCAAAACCGGTGTCGTCGTCAGTCAGCGACATTCCTCGAAACTATCCGATTCCCGAAAAGGCGATTTGCCGCATTCGCCCGGCGGTGATACGATCCTCCGTGTCAACTTCTGAGCGACGGACAGAATCTCCTCTGGGAGAAGCTGACTCGACGCTGTGGACCGCCCCTCACCTCGGCTCCCTGATGAATTTCCAGACGGACAGTCCGTTGATTTTCGGCTTTCCGATCGGCACCCTGTGGGGAGCGCGGATCCGGGTCAGTCCGCTCTACCTCCTGCTGCTGCTGTGGTTTGTGGGACTGCACGGGTGGCAGGTCGGTCTTTTGGCATTTGCGGTACTGTCAGTCACAATCCTGCTGCACGAGTACGGGCATGTGTTTGCCGCCCGGTTGACGGGCGGGGATGCCGATGAAGTCATTCTGTGGCCGTTGGGTGGCCTCGCCCTGTGTCGACGGGCTCCGACATTTCAATCGGAATTTCTTACTCCCGCAGCTGGTCCGCTGGTGAATCTGGCGCTGTGTGTTCTGACTTGGACTTGGGTCTATTCGACCTCAGCGACCGATTTCCAGATGGCGATTGACCCGCTTCGGTTTCCCAGCCTGGAGATGAACCAAGGGATTTTTCATGTCTTGATGATGCTTACGTTTACTTTGAATTGGAAATTGTTTCTCCTGAATTTGGTCCCGATCTTGCCTCTGGACGGTTCCAGCATGTGGCACGCTGTGGCACGCAAACGCTGGGAACCGATTGTCGCCAAGTCGGCGATGTTGATCGTCAGCACTGTGGCGCATGTGGTGATTGCCTGTGTGGCACTGAATATCGATAGCTCGATCGGCATCGGTTTGCTGTTCCTGTCTTACATGTTGCTGCCCGTCACGATTGTCGAATGGATTCGGTTACAAGCCGCCAATCTCATGGGCTTTGAAGTCGATGAGTCCGAGAACTACGACGCGTTCAATGACGAAGAACAGGGGCAGCCGCGCCGCGCCCGTGCTCCCGGACTGTTCGAACGCTGGAAGCTGGAACGGGAACGGAAGCGAGCCGAGCGCGACGAACTGGAGCGAGTCGAGGCTGAGGCTCAATTGGACCACCTGCTGGAGAAAGTTCACCTCAACGGGATCGACTCCCTGAGCGAGGCCGAGAAGCGGTTCCTCAAGCAAGCCAGTGCCCGCTATCGCGGCCAAAGCCGCCCGTCCTGATTTAAGAATCACTGGGCGAGTCGCAGAATTAATAAGAGTACAGACGACAGAGTCCGAGACGCACTTGGCCATTTTCATCCTGCGGGTCTCGGGCGCTCAATGGATGGAGCTGCGTGTCGACTTAGGTTCCCGCGCCGATTCACGACAGACTGATGTCCGCTGCTCGCTCAATTCCCGCCCGCACGTTGCGACCACACGGCTCATCGTTTAGATTCGCGTTGATGCATGGCCTGCGAGAGACGGATCGCTCGTTGGCTGGGACCGGCTTCGCCGGATGGAAGGGTTTCCATTCGCGGAGAGTGAATCACGGGGGCGATCGCCCCCTCCCTGAACGACTCTGGGAGTCTGGCCGCTATGGCACAGCTGAACGAATCTGCGTCTTCCAAACCGACCCAAGTGGTCGACCACCAGCCCGGCGTGGCCTCCATGCCAAAATGGACGGTGGGGGAACTCCCCGATGCGCCAGTGTTCGAATGGAAAAAACTCGCAGCCTTCATCGGCCCCGGTGTGGTGATGGCAGCTGCGGCGATCGGCGGCGGGGAGTGGCTGACCGGGCCGACGAATACCGCGCGGTATGGGGCGGCGATCTTCTGGTTGGCCACGTTGAGCATTCTGGCTCAGGCCATCTACAACGTGGAGATTTGCCGGTACACGCTCTACACCGGCGAGCCGATTTTTACCGGCAAATTCCGCATTGCCCCTGGCCCGTGGTTCTGGGTGGTGGTCTATCTGATTCTCGACTTCGGTTCGTTCCTGCCGTACTTGGCGTCGAACGCGGCGATCCCACTGGCCGCGATGATCTTAAGGCGCATGCCCGACCCCAAGGATGAGGTGGCTCACATTTTGGGGATGTCGGATTCGACATTCCTCAAATTTCTCTCACTCGTGATCTTCGTCGCGGTGTTCATCCCGCTGCTGTTTGGGGGGAAGATCTACAACACGATGAAGGCCTTGATGACCTTCAAATTGTTCGCAGTGTTTGGTTTCCTGTTGTTCCTGGCGGTGTTCTTTTCGACCGCTCAAACCTGGAAAGAAATCAGCTCCGGGTTCTTTAAGTTCGGCACGATCCCGGTGATTGCGGTCGGCGACACCAACGCGAACAGCATCCGTGACGAAGACGAACCGGTTCATGGCTCGAACCTCGACAACGTCTTCACAGCTCTCTACGAGGGGCGCGGACTGCGGCCCATCGACTACTCACTGTTGGGCTTTCTGGCGGCGATGGCGGCCCTCGCGGGGAATGGAGGGCTGACCAATACTCCGGTCAGTAATTACACCCGCGAACAGGGATGGGGGATGGGCGCACAAGTTGGGGCGATCCCTAGTATTGTCGGGGGCCAGAAAATCACGCTGTCCCATGAAGGCTGTGTGTTTGTCGTGACGGAGGAGGCCCTCCCGCGTTGGAAACGCTGGCTCAAGCATATCCGTCGGGAGCAGTGGATGCTGTGGGCACCGGCCTGCTTTATCGGATTGGCGATGCCCAGCATGCTGTCGATCCAGTTCCTCCAAAAAGGGAGCGTTCCGAATGACAAGTGGCTCGTCGCCGGGATGACAGCTCAGGGTGTCGCGGACGCCGTCACCACGCGGTTCGGCTTATCCATGGGGAATCTCTTCTGGCATCTGACCCTGTTCTGTGGGTTCCTGGTTCTCGCGACGAGCATGGCCAGTACTGCCGATGGGGTCCTGCGGCGTTGGGTCGATGTGTTTTGGACTGCCAGCCCGACTCTTCGCAAGTGGGATACGAAGGACATTGGCAAGCTCTATTTCGGCGTGCTGGTGATCTATTTATTGATGGGCATGACCATGCTCTGCTTCCTCAAGGGGGACGCGCTGCTGGTCTTCTCCACGATGATGTACAACTACGCCCTCGGATTCAGTTGCTTCCATGCACTGGTCGTGAACACGACGCTGATGCCGCGCGAGTTGCGTCCGGGAATCCTCCCGAAGCTGGGGCTGATCCTCGGTGGGGTGTTCTTCACGACGATTGCGTGTATCACCACTTGGTCCGAGTGGTCGAAGATCGTCGCGATGTTCGAGTAGTCGTCGCAGTTCGATGGCACGTTTTTTCTTGCAGGGATGCTCCCGATGTCGACCGACGAACCCGTTCTATCGCCCGCGCGCCCCACGCTCTGGTCGGAGATGCGGCGGACTGAGGACTGGTGGGCGGTCTGGCTCGGCGGGCTGTTGCTGACGTTGATCGTGGCCTCGGTGATGTTCCATGCCGAGCCAGAGGGTAAACCCGCTGTCAGCGCGTTGGCCCCGTACCTCGCCAAGCCGGGAAAGTGGTCCACCAATCCGCTGCAATCCCTGGTGTCCAAGTCCGGAGCCAGTTTAGTCGGAGGAATCTTCGGCGTGGGAATACTCTCGGCGTTGCTGTTCGGCATCGGACAGGTCGGACTGCGGAGGTCACTTCCGAAGTTCCTACTCGGGTTCGCGTTCCTCTTTACGCTCACGTTCCTGACGTCTCTGCTGGCCGAGCAAGAGATCATCAAATACTACAGCTTGGAGTACCCGCTCTGGGGATTGGTCGTTGGACTGTTGGTCAATTTCTCCGTGGGCCGACTGGCATTCTTGAAGCCCGCGCTGCTCACCGAATTCTACATCAAGACGGGTCTGGTTCTGTTGGGAGTCGAGGTCTTACTGCCGAACTTGATCGCCCTCGGAATACCCGGGATCTGCGTCGCCTGGATCGTGACCCCCATTGTGTTGATCTCGACTTTCGTCTTCGGACAAAAAGTCCTGAAGATGGAATCCGCAGCTCTGAACATGGTGATCTCCGCCGACATGTCGGTCTGTGGTGTCTCGGCTGCGATCGCCACCGGAGCCGCTTGCCGCGCAAAGAAAGAAGAGATCTCGCTGGCCATTACACTGTCGCTGGTCTTTACCGCACTGATGATGGTCGTTCAACCCGCAATCATTCGACTGGTGGGGATGAACGAGGTCGTCGCCGGGGCCTGGCTGGGCGGCACGATCGATTCCACAGGGGCAGTGGCTGCAGCGGGAACTCTCGTGGGTAAAGCGGCGGAGCAGACCGCCGTGACGATCAAGATGATCCAGAACGTGCTGATTGGTGTCGTCGCCTTTGGAGTCGCGACTTACTGGGTCACATCTGTGGAACGCGGAGCAGCGGGGCGGCGTCCCGACCCGTGGGAAATCTGGTATCGGTTTCCGAAATTCGTGTTTGGGTTCGTCGGGGTCTCGTTTTTGTTTTCGATCCTCTCCGCTTCCGGAGAGGCGGGCAGCGCGATCGTGAGTGCGACGACAGCGGTTTCGAAGGATCTCCGGGCGTGGTTCTTTGGATTAGCCTTCGTCTGCATTGGCCTGGATGTCGACTTCGCCGAGGTCCGGAGAAACTTGCGAGGCGGCAAACCGCTCATGCTGTACGTCTGCGGCCAGACGCTCAATCTCGTCCTGACACTGGCGATGTCTTGGCTGATGTTTGGTGTGGTGTTTCGCAGTGCGGCGGACGAACTGATCTTGCGGTCCCAGTCGAAAGTCGAGAAGCCCGCGTTCGTCGCCCCTGCCACAGGGGCCAAGCCGTGAAGCCGCCACTCACTCGGTTCGCACGAATACTTCGGACCACCGGCGTGGTCGGAGTCACAGGAGCGTTTTGGCTCGTGCTCCTGCCGAACTGGTCGCGCGAGCCCCGCATGCAAGCGGCCTTGCGGACGCACGCGGCACGCGGCATCAACGCCTCGGCCACCTACTATACAGACAACCCCGCAGCTCTCTCGGCCTTGCGAAGCATTCAGCAACTGAACCACGACCAACCGACGCTACTCTGGCGACCGTTCGACGGAACGCAGACCATGCCGTAGACTACGGGCTGAACGTCACTGGCTCGTCGGCCAACACTTTCCGTCACACTGCCCGCACTCTCTCACTTGGCAGCATCTGCTTGAGCACGCAATCTAAGTTCGTGAACCAACTGCTGCGTCAATAGATTGACACTCGCGATCAGTTGCAACTGGAGGCACTTTGCATTTACTGAGGTACTGCGGTCACTGGGACGTACAGTTGTGCGAGTTCATCGTTAACAAACGCATCGATCGTAACGTACCCACGAATCACGGATGTGTCCAAATATCCGCGATGCGAATCGAAAAAGCACTCGACCGCACTCGGGGAGGCAATCGAACACTTCAAACATCGCTCGAGGTCTCGGCTAGCAGTTACCTTCACTATTTTTACTCTCGCCGTCTCACTCGAAGCGATATTCAATATACCGCTCGTGCCATTCTTGACGACAACCGCTATAGGCTTTGAAACAAGAAGACCTTCAACACGAGCGGTTACGAATGAGCGAGTATTGTCGACGCCATCTGCCGAGAACTCGATCTCCGTCCAAATGAACCCCGATAGAGGAGAACGGTGAATCGTCGCTGAGACGGTCGCGATTCCCTGCTCATTGAACTTAATCGGACTCAAATCGATGCACGGGTGGATGCAGCTCGCTGGAGCAGACAGCCTCTGTTGATTTGGCATTTCTGCTGTAAATATCTTGACTTCTCTCGTAGCCGGGAGGCTCATATGCGAGATCGTACCGAACTCCAAGGAGTTCGGTGAGACAACCATGCCTTTTAGGCCATGCGTGAGCACTTTGACGTAGAACTCCCCAATTGACGTAGTCACCCTCAGAGCTTTGTCTCCAGCCATAGCTGAGTAGGATACTCCGCGAACAGTGACTTGGAATTGCGCGACTTGCTGCGGTGCAAGTGTAGTCTTCCGTGAAGCAACTCGGGTGCATCCGCATGAAGCCTCGACTTTGAATATAACAACCGATGAACTGGATGTGTTCACGATCTCTAATTGTCTTTCCACCGACTCCCCGATTGCCACGGCTGGAAATTCGATCGATTCAGGAACGTGCAGTTCTTGAGTTGCAGGGGCAATAGGTCGCTGATTGGTTTCTTCGCGGGGGTCTTTCAAAGCCACAAGGGTAGATAAACATAAAACACCGAAAGAAAAGATTATATTTCGATTTGACTTCGCTTTGAACACAATCGCCTCCTCAGCCAGACGAAAAACAGAACAAGAAGCCCAGCACAATTCGTAGCAATAAACGCCAACCTGAGATGGCTGACGGGCTCTACGGGAGAAGGACTGTGGGTTTCATTCATGTCTTTATCAAATGATCGACCGGAGAGCACATTGAGTCGATCTCCGGTGTCCCAGTCGTACATTTCTTCGACATTCACATCAGCAATGTCGAACTCACTGGCCGAGATCGGCTTATTGACTCGGACCGAGCTTGGAAACACTTTCATCTCATATGTATGAGTCATCTCCCCGGTCACATGAGTGGGAACGAGCAATAACGCTCCATCGAAATCAACATTTATAAACTCCTTAACTTCTGTTCGCTTCAAAACCTTCCCATCGTTATCGGTTGCGAGCGTCATGACTGGGACACCTTGATGGTCGACGGAAAGCCATCGAGTGACTGTCACACCATCGCTTCGATCAATATGAACTTTCATGCAGCGTATCCCACGAATCGTCACTTCGCCATCTTCATGCATCAATTCAGATGTGGTCCACAGCTTGTCGTCGGTTTTCAATTGCGACAAAGGTTGTGCGCTCCATGCGTACTGTAGATCGAAAGGGCTCGGAAGTTGATAGTGATAAGACGCCGGCGGAGAAGCACCGGAAGACAAAGTATTCTCCATGATGCTGTTGGAGTGGATCTGAAATCTCTGACCGTCATACACGGTTGTCACATGAGTCACACTTTCTGGCGCATTCGGATAATCGACTTCCGTACGATAGGAACTGCCATCGAACACAATTCGAAAGAGCCAAGATTTCCGCGGTTCAGGAATTGGTGGTAAGTATTCACCGCGACACTCAAAAGAATCCACATGACGCAACTGATCACGCCCCTTGAGGAACAAGGCGCTGCCAGACGATTGACTGAAACCAACGTCACTCGTCAGCCAGATTGCCAAAGACGAGGCGATCGCGTTCAGACATTTCATTCTTGAATCATCTTTCTTTCAGCCCTGCGACGGCTGGTCACAATTGTTAGCCCCTTGGTCTCCCCCGCATGAATCTCGCGATACCAAGACAAGTACAAGCTGTTGAGTCACAGGGTCTGTGTTCACCGAATAGAGATCCCCACACTGCATCGTGCCGGGATTGTTTGGATTGGGGACAGAGACTGCTTGGACAACTTGTCCTGGCTGTGGAGCCGCAGTCCGACTCGGGTTGTTCGCTTTCGCCTGGCAGAAGTAGCCGCCGTAGGTGGCGGTAGCCCCTCCGGCGTCACAACTTGCAAAGACCGAGTCACAAGTCGGTCTCGCTTCGATCTGCCTCGCGAAAATGCACGAAGAAATCCCAACGCAGAGAAAAAATGTTTGTTTCCACACAATGCATCTCCAGCTTTTGACCGCATCAGAACTTCCATTGCGATGATACCCCCCCCCCCGGAATTTCAAGACGAACGGGTCTTTGTTTTTGCAAGATTTCCAAACTCCACGTTTGTACCGGCGGATGGCCCCAGCGTGACGAGCTGTCGCCCGTCAGTCTCTACCTTCCCTGGTGATCTCCTCATCAGAGAGTCGGAGTGGCGCTGTCTGACGATCAAGGCAAGAGAAATAGCGTCTAGTCGACGGAATCGCATCGATGCCGTAGACTCATTGCTGTAAGACCTTCTGGCCATTCAGCCAACCCTTTCCGTCACACTCTCCGCAGGTCACCCCCATGAGCGAAGTCAGCATCACCACCCGTTTGAATGGTCCCCTTCTCGTGCAAGGACCGGCCAAGCTGTGCGATCACGAAGGGAACGTCTTCAACCTCAACGGCAAGGAAACGTTTGCCCTTTGCCGTTGCGACGAGTCGAAGAACAAGCCGTTCTGCGACGGGTCGCACAAGGCGTGCGGCTTCACGGCGGATGTCAAAGCGCAGTAGAGCGCGGCGAGCGATCAGAATTCCGAAGTCTTCGGAGACTTCGGAATTCTTCGGTGGAGCTCCGCGCTCCGCGACGCAAAGCCTTCGCGTCGCGGCTAAACGTGGTTTTCAGTGCGAGTGTCCGTCGTCTATTGGAGCAGCAAATGCGTTATTCAATCGTCTTTTTCGGTCTCTGCGTTTTCGGACTGATCTCTTCGTGCGTGACTGCCGCCGAACCGCTGGTGCTCAACGTCTGGCCGGGTGCAGCTCCCGGTGAGCCGAGCGGAATTGGAGAAGAGACCTCCGTCGCTGGCAAACCCGGCGAGGCTCGACCGGTGACCCGTGTCGGCCACGTCACTCACCCGACACTCACCATCTATCGCCCCGCAGCTGACAAAGCCAACGGCACAGCTGTCGTGATCTGTCCGGGTGGAGGGTACACCATTCTGGCGTGGGACTTGGAGGGGACCGAGATCGCGGAGTGGCTGAATACGTTGGGGGTGACCGGGATCGTGCTGAAGTACCGCGTCCCGCGCCGCCCGAATGCCCCGAAGGAAGAGGAGCAACCGGTCTGCTCGCACCAGGATGCCCAGCGGGCCATGCGACTCGTGCGCAGCAAGGCGGCGGAGTGGAAGCTGGATGACACGAAGATCGGCATCCTTGGATTCTCGGCGGGTGGCCATCTCGCCGCCCGGACCTCCACCAATTACGAGACCCTCAGCTACCCGGCGATCGATGCGGTCGACCAGCTCTCGGGCCGCCCCGACTTCACAGTGCTGATCTACCCCGCGTATCTGGTGACTAAGGACATGACTGCTCTGACGCCGATGATCGCCGTCAACGACAAAACCCCGCCCGCGTTCCTGGCCCACGCTTACGACGATGGCGTTCCGTGTGACAACAGTGTGCAGTACTTCCTGGCCCTCAAGCGAGCCCAGGTGAACGCCGAACTCCACGTTTACAGCAAAGGCGGCCACGGGTACGGCTTGCGGTCGAGTATCCATGCCGTCGTCACCTGGCCGAAACGCTGCGAGGACTGGCTGAGGACGAATGCCTGGGTCAAGTAGTCCCCCTTAGGATGGGCAATCCTGCCCGTCCCTCGTCCTAGGGACCGCTCACTCGAAGTCATTTTGCTTCCGCTTCCGATCCCCGTTGGGACTCGACAGGGACGGGCAGGATTGCCCATCCTACTTCCCCATGGACGCACCACTTCGCATTCCGGCTTTGAAATCGGTCGACGAGTTCCGAGCGGCACTGGCCTCGCTCGGACTCGAACTCCCGGTCGACGATCGACCGCTCTCCGCAGCTGAGGGAAGCCCGCTCGCAGATCCCCTGTTCGCCGGTCCTCTGCGAATCGGCAACCGCTGGTGCATCCACCCGATGGAGGGGTGGGACGGGACGGCGGACGGGCGGCCCAGCGAGCATACGCTGCGGCGGTGGCGGAACTTTGGGTTGTCGGGGGCCAAGCTGTTGTGGGGCGGAGAGGCCTTTGCGGTGCGACCCGATGGGCGGGCGAACCCTCGGCAGTTGTGTTACCGACCGGAGAATGTCGGCTCGCTCACGGATCTCATCACGGCGGCGGAGACTGCTCATACACAAGAGTACGGAGCAGGGGCGACGGATGATCTTCTGATTGGTCTTCAACTCACTCACTCGGGCCGGTTCTGCAAACCAAATCGAACCGACCGCTTCGAGCCACGCGTGGCCTATCACCACCCGGTGCTGGATGCCAAGGTTGGGATCGCTGCGGACGATGACAGTGCCTTGTGGACCGATGGCGAGATTCGCGAATTGATCGCGGCGTATGTCGTGAGTGCGAAGGCAGCCCAGTCCGCCGGGTTTGGGTTTGTCGATGTGAAGTGTTGCCACGGGTATCTGGGGCACGAGTTTCTGTCAGCGTTCGATCGTCCCGGGGAATACGGCAGCGACTTCGCAGGACGGACCCGCTTCATCCGCGAGATCGTGGCCGCCATCCGCTCGGAATGTCCCGGACTGGAGATCGGTGTTCGGCTCTCCCTGTGGGATACATTCGCGTATCGGCCCGACCCGGCGCTCTCGACGCCTGGCAAGCTCGGGCCGGGGATCGCCATCGAGAATCGCTCGCAGGAGTTGTATCCCGTGTTCGGGGCGAACCGCTCGAACCCACTGGAGATCGATCTGCGCGAGCCGATCGCACTCATCGATCAGCTGTGGCGAGAGCAGGGAGTTCAGCTCTGGAATCTGACCGCCGGCTCACCGTACTACAACCCGCATGTGCAACGTCCGGCGATCTATCCGCCGTCGGATGGTTACTCGCCTCCGGAGGATCCGCTGGTGGGGTGCGTGCGGCAGATTCAAGCAGTCCGCGAGGTGCGAGGCGCATTCCTGCAAGCGGTGGAGGTGAGTCTGTCGCGTGATCCGCGATCGGTCACTCAACCCCGCGACGGACTGGTGTCCGGCGACCGCTGTCCACTCTTTGTGGGCACGGCCTATACCTACTTACAGGAGTACCTGCCGCATGTGGCTCAAGCCGTGGTCCGCGCGGGGTGGGTCGACAGCGTTGGTCTCGGGCGGCTGGTGTTGAGCGACTGGCGACTCCCCGCGAAGGTGCTCGGTGGTCGTGAATATGCCGGAGACAAGAAGCTCTGCCGGACGTTCAGTGACTGCACGACTGCTCCCCGGAACGGGATGATCTCGGGGTGTTACCCGCTCGACCCGTACTACAAAGAAATGCCCGAGGCGGCGGAGCTGAAGAGGGTGAAGAGGGGGCAAGGGGCAAGGGGCAAGTGACAAGTGACAAGTGACAAGTGACAAGTGACAAGTGACAAGGGGCAAGTGACAAGTGACAAGTGACAAGTGACAAGTGACAAGGGGCAAGGGGCAAGGGGGGCACGTTTTTACGTGCTCGTGCGGGTGGTG
>Ga0105047_10009927_pt1 | contig 15616 bp, 16 predicted proteins | sample MAT04_FD_78384 | JGI IMG/M metagenome (GOLD analysis project Ga0105047, IMG submission 78384) | Freshwater microbial communities from Lake Fryxell liftoff mats and glacier meltwater in Antarctica - MAT-04 (megahit assembly) | ecosystem: Environmental > Aquatic > Freshwater > Ice > Liftoff... | reverse complement strand
GCCACAACCGATCAGTGGACCGGCGCAACTGGTGCTGACCTTGCCATTTAGTGGTCAGTTGCGCGGTCGGGTCTGGTCGTTACAGGGGCAGGAACTGGCCCGTTTCGAGTGGGCCGATGCAGCGGAAGGTACCTTACATTTGCCATTCGAATTGCCGCAGGCTGCCTCGGGCAGCGGCTGGATGGGCTTTTTGCAGGTGCAATTGGATGGACCAAACGGACATCGGATGCAGACCATTCCCTTGATTGGATGGTAGGCCGGGTGCCTGAAATACCATGCTCCCCAGACCTCCCCGGTGTCAAAACCTGGGAGGTCTGGTGCTGTAAAAATGTTTGGTCATGCGCCAAAAGTGGCCCCACTCCATTATTTTTTCAAAAATGTTTTGCTAATAAAGTATTGATAATCAATTATTTGAAACAAAATTAAAAATATTTACCAAATAATTATGTCAAAATATTTGTTTTTAAAAACAACTTGTTTATTTTTGTACTGTATTTGAAACAAAAACAGCAACACGTACAAAACGAGACAGTTATGGAACTCGAAGTTTTGGAAAGTAAGAAAGGAACAAAAGTCGTCACCGCATCCAACTTTCATGCGGTCCTGAAATTACCGGTGCGTCAGTACGGTACCCAGGTTCGTCGCTGGATGCGCGATGTGTACGAATTCCCGGACGGTATCCGGCATCCACAACTGTACCGCGACTACGCCAAGCGGCCGCGTCCCGGCGAACCGTTGGAAGACTATTATCTCACGCTCGAACTGGCGAAACTCATCGCCCTGCGTACCAACAGTAAGCACAAGATGAAATATGCCCGCTTGCTGGACGTGGTGGATCATAATGGACAAATGAACCTTTTCCAGACGGCTGCCTGAAATACCATTCTATCAATTGAGGAATCATAAGTACGTGCCGGAAATTAGGTTAGGTTATATTTTTTAACAAAACCATGATTATCAGGATTTTGTAAACCAATAACTAATAAACCAATAACTAATAAACCAATAACCAGTAAACCAATAACCAGTAACTACTTATATTCGCCAGATCGCAGATGCTGCGGTCTGGCGATTTTTTTTTGTTGCCAGGAAATGGTTGGTTGTCAGCCTTTATCACATAGCGCACATACACGGTTTTCACATAGCCACATATTTGTTTTGCGATCCTTTTTAGCCTATGTTTTCTATGTGAAACTTCTACATGGTCTATGCGGTAAATAGTTACGCACTTTTTTAATGCCCGATTAAACCCAAAGCCATTCCTTTGGTCATAGTAAGCAAATCCGGTAGCCTTGCACTCCACTTTGGTGACGAACAAACCTGCGACAGACGAACAAATCATGGCCCTGCTACGGGCAGCACCGACCTTCGAGCGTGGGTTCCGTCAGTTGATGGCCCAGTATCGCGAGCGGCTGTACTGGCATATCCGGCGGTTGGTGCTGGTGCATGAGGACGCGGACGATGTGCTACAGAATACGTTCATCAAGATTTACCGGGGCGTGTTGCAGTTTGAAGGCAAGTCTAAACTATACACCTGGCTCTACCGCATCGCGACGAATGAGGCACTGACGCACCTGCAAAGTAAAGCGCGGCATGCCTCGGCTTCGCTGGACGATGCGGCTTCGGTAGCGGCAGGGCGACTGCAGGCTGATCCCTGGTTCGATGGGGATGATCTGCAAGTGCGCCTACAAGCGGCCATTGCGCAACTGCCTGATAAACAACGGCAAGTGTTTAACCTGCGCTACTACGAAGAAATGCCCTATGAAGAAATGTCGGCCTTGCTGGATACTTCGGTGGGCGCTTTGAAAGCCTCTTTTCACCACGCGACCAAGAAAATCGAAGCGGCTTTTCGCGAAGCGGAGTAAACATTACCCTTATTGACCACATTAATCATTAAAAATTATGGATAATCTGGATGACGAACTGCGCGATCTTGCTCCCCTGCTCCGTGATCTGAAACGGCAGGGCGAAGGTCTGCGCACCCCGGACGGTTATTTTGACGATCTGGAAGCCCGGGTCTTCGGGCGGCTGGACGCACACGAGCCACAGATATTTGCCAGTCCACCAGCGCACCAGCCTTACAACCTGATGGGTAAAGTGGTGGCCCACGTGTCCTGGCCAGTGGCTACCCGGCTGGTGCAGCGAGCCATGCCCCTGCGCCGTCGGATCATACCGGCTTTGACCGCTATCGCTGCTGGATTAGCCTTGATAACCGCTGCGGTATGGTTTTTCCGTTCGCCTGCGGTCATGCAACAGGCACCCCTGCTGGCCCAAGTGACCATGTCCGAACTAAGCGAACACGACATTGAAAGTTACGTGCTGGAAAACGTACATGAGTTCGAAGCAGCAGAGTTGGCCTCCCTGCCGCCCGTAGAAGTGGACGACCAAGTGGCCCCGGAAGAAGAAACGGTGCCTAAACCACCACAACATCGCTCGAAAAGACAGCAAGCACTCGACAATCTCCGTCCCGAAGACCTGGATAATATGCTGGATGGATTGAGCGACGAAGACCTGGAAAAACTATTATGATTTTACTCCTCAACATTCTCCACAACTTATCACCTACCATGAAACGCATCATTTTTCTTGCTTTAATACTTTCCGCTTTTTACGCTGCGGCGCAGGCGCAACCGGAGGCCAAAGCGGGTGACCGTATTCGTGCTTATCGGGTAGCCGTTTATACTGAAGTGCTACAGCTCAGTGCAGAGGAAGCCCAGTCATTCTGGCCGATCTTTAACGAATATACCGCCAGCCGGGAGAAACTCCAGCAACAAATACGGCCCGACCGCCAACTGGACGGGATGAGCGACGCAGAAGTGGAGGAATATGTACGCAAGTACTTCGACGTGCGGCAGCAGGAAATGAACCTGGAAAAAGACCTGGCCACCCGGCTGCGCAAGGTGCTGCCTATTCGGAAAATAGCGAAACTACCCGCCGCCGAACGCGAGTTTCGCGAGGGTCTGGTGAAAAAATTACAAGCCCTGCGCGAGCGAAAAGTCGAACGCCAGAACCTGCGCCGTGGAGGCCAATAGGTAAATAAAAATGCAAAGAGCGTAAAGGGCGAGGGGCGTAATTGCCTTTTGCCCTTTGCTTTTTAAATTTTTTGGGAATTCGTGTAACCTGCTTTCCAAACCGGCTGTCAGATGGTCATCAGCAAACAAAAACCTTCTTTCAGTTCACGACACTTCAATTTTGTTATGGAAAGCACACTGGCAATCGTATTTCTTTTTGGCGTGGCACCCATTGCCACATTTTGCATGATCTGGGGCGTTCGATACCTCGAAAATAAGGAAAACATGGCGATGATCGAACGCGGCATGAATCCTAAGGACAAGAATAAAAATAAGCGACTCAACCCCTCGCAGACCCTGAAGAACGGGATGATGTTCGCCGGGGCTGGCATCGGGCTGTTATGTGCTTTGTTCGTCAGCGAAGGCATTTTTCCCCACGCATCCGAAGGCGTACGCACGGGTCTCTTTTTTGCTTTCATTGCCCTTTTTGGTGGTCTCGGTAGGTTGGGTTCCTATTTCTACGAACGCAAAAACCCGCCCACCTACCCGGAAGCCTAAGCGCATTCCGTACTCCGCACTCCGCCTGGCAAATCCCCCGTTGTTTCCTGGTGAAGCGTCGGGGGGGATTTTTATGATGCACTACCCGGCAGTCCGTGTTCCTTAAGTTTATATTACTTTTTTGTAAAGCCTTCGTTTTTAAAGAGCAAGTAAAGTATTTTTGAGAAGCATTAACTTATTTTCAGCAAAGAATAGGGCTATATTGCTCACTTTTGCAGCGTTTTGAAACCCATCTCATCTCCACTTCTATGTCGCTTTTAGGCGCTATTATTCAAAAGTCGGCGCGCCTGAGCGCACGACATACGGAACGTTCGCTTTCCTTTCCCCCCGAATTACAGCATCGTCAGTTAATAACCTTGCTGCAAAAAGCCAAAACGACGGCCTTTGGCCGCTACCACGGTTTTCACGAAATACTCCGGTCCGAAGACGTTTTTCGCACTTTTCTGCGGCAGGTGCCCGCCACTGACTACCACGCTTTTTATGATCGCTGGTGGTCGCAGGCCCACCTTTCCGATACGCCGGATGTCTGCTGGCCGGGCCAGGTGCCTTATTTCGCACTTTCCAGCGGCACCAGTCAGGCCAGCACGAAGTATATTCCGGTCACCGACGATATGCTGCACGTAATGAAACGTGGTGCCCGGCGGATGTTTGCCGACATGAGCCGCCTCGACCTGCCGGCCAGCCACCTCACCCGGAAAATGCTCATGATCGGTTCTTGTACGCAGTTGAATCGCGAAAAGCAGCATTGGTCGGGCGACCTATCCGGCATTATTGGCCTGAACCGTCCGCGCTGGATGGAGCGTTATTACTCGCCCGGTCGCGACATCACGGATTTGCCAGAATGGAGCCAACGCATCGAACGGATTGCCGAGGCAGCACCCACCTGGGATGTAGGCTCGGCGGTGAGCAACCCCATGTGGATGCAATTGATCCTGGAAAGAATTATTGAAAAACATGGTTTGCGCAACATTCATGAGTTGTGGCCAAATTTTTCCGTAATGGTCCACGGCGGGGTCTTTTTTGAGCCTTACCGCCCAACTTTTGAGCAATTGCTGGGCAAACCCGTCCATTATATGGACAGTTATATGGCTTCCGAGGGCTTTTTTGCTTATCAAAAAGACTTCGCTAATCCCTCGATGCGTCTGCTTACGGAAGTCGGTATTTTCTATGAGTTTGTGCCGTTTACCGAAAAAAACTTCGACGACAACGGTGATTTGCGTAGCGAATATCCAGAAAGCATTCCCCTCGATCAAGTGCAGGAAGGCGTGAATTATGCCCTGCTTATCAGCACCTGTGCGGGTGCCTGGCGCTATTTATTGGGCGACACCGTGCAATTTACGGATGCAGAATTTGCGAATATTCGCCTGACTGGCCGCACCAAGCAGTTTCTTTCGGTTTGCGGCGAACACCTTTCCATAGATAATCTGAATGACGCGATACACCAGGCAGATGTGGAATTGCACGCGGGTGTGCGCGAATTCACGGTGGCAGGCGTACGCGAAAACGGGCAATGGGCGCATCAGTGGTACGTTGCTGTTGAGAATCCATTAGTGAGCGAGACTGCCTTTGCGCAGGCACTGGATGCCGCGCTTTGCCGGCTGAATGAAGACTACGCCATCGAACGCATATACGCTTTGAAAACGGTGCGGGTGCAGTTTTTGCAAAATTCCAGGTTCTTGGACTGGCTGGCACAACGGGGAAAAATGAACGGTCAGGCCAAGGTGCCACGCGTATTGAAAGGTAAAATACTAGCTGATTTTAGGGGTTTTATAGGCGAACAACACGCTCTTTAATGCTTGGCGGTAATCAATCGTGCCTCGGCTGGTTTCCTGAAAATGGTTTCTATGGCCCGTATTTCCGCCTGACGAGCCGGGAAAGTGCTGCCTACCAACTGCGCAATGGTGCTGGCAATTTGTTGCTGATGCAGTTGCATTGGCTGCTTTATTTCTCCCAATGGCGGGGTATTAGGCCCAATAGCGGCCAGCCAAATTTGGTCGGCTCCGCATATCCCTGCCCGGTGGCGACGCCATTGGCGAGGTGTTTCGTAGCCCCGCCCGTGATCCGTGGTGAGCAATAAAGTGGTGCGATTACGGTAAGTCGGGTCGTTTTGCAAAAAGTCCCACAGTTCTCCCAGCCATTGGTCGGCCTCCCGCGCCGCATCCAGGTAGCGGTCATAATGCCCGGCGTGGGCGGCTTCGTCGGTATCGCCCAAAGCAATATAGGCAATGCGTGGATGGTGATTACGCAGATATTCGGTGGCTGCCGCCTGCGTCAGGGCATCGAAGCACTCCTTTTGCGGCCAAGGCTTACCCCGTTCCGCTTTCCGTTGCTGATAGTAACCAAGCGTGGCCTGCTGCGTTTTTTTAGTGCGGTTCTCATTGCCGCTAAATACGGGCATACAGGCCCTTTTTTCATTCAAAATGGCGGGAAAAGCATCCCAGGAACTAAAAGCAACTACTTTATTGCCAAATCCTTGCTTTCGATTCAGACATTCCAAGACGTTTTCATTGGGATTGGCCAACTTTACGTTGGTAAAAATGCGGGCATCGTCGGGTTGACCAGTGAACATCTCGTTGTAACCCGGATAACTGAACCACATTTTATTGGCCACATTCACGTAATTGCCCACCAGGCGGTTGCCATACAATTGCCCTTGTCCCGCGATGGTCGTCCATAGAAACGGGAACAGCCGTTCGCGGCGTTGAGCAGGGGTGGCGGCCCAATAACAATCTTTATAAATAGCGGTATCGGGTGTGTAAACAGGGTCGGAAAGCAGCAAACTATCTGCTCCCGCAAATATTTCCTGCCAGCGAAAACCATCGAGCGTGACAATCACGAGGTAGTGCTGTGCTGCGGCTTCCCGTTGCGTTTGGGCGCGATATTGACGGCAAAGCGTGGTAAGTACTGGTCGAATTTGCGCGAAATGCAGTCTATGTTGTTGAAATACAGTGGAGGGATGGGCGGCAAATATTTCCCCCACGGCGGCAGGGCCTCGTTTTTGTGCAGCCAGCGCATGGAAAAACAAGACAGTAAAGCAAAGAGTAGCGTATATTTTCATGTTGCCGGTGTAATACCCTTGAATGGAATGTGAAAAAGTGGAAACACGGCCTTGCGCCGAATTTCCACGAAACTGAAACCCATTTTCGTAAAATTGAATCGTAACTAAATTACCACACAAAGGTGTCTATACACCGCGATTCGACCGGAAACTGTGGATTAAGTTTGAATGAACAAAAAGTTAGGCCACCTTCTGCCCGATAAACAGGCAATAAGTCCACAGGCCCAGCAAAGCGGGGCGTATTTCCAGGTACTCCGTGCGGAATTTTGACTGTAATAATGGCAACAAATGCGCCTCCATCCGCACGTGATTTTTGCGCATCCACCAGCGGAAAAGGCGGCTCGGCGAAGCATGAAAATCCACCAGGGCAATCCGGCCACCGACCGGCAAATCGTCATAAGCCGAAGCGATGGCCTTTTCCCAACCGGGATTGAACATACTCAGCGCGTACGAAAACAGCACAAAATCAAGGGGTTGCGACAGGTTGAATGCTTCGGTCGCGTAGGGACGTTCGTACAATTGTACCCGACGGTCATACTTTCGGGTCGGTCGGCTCGCCCGCGCCAGCATATCCGACGATACGTCCACGCCGATGAGTTGCAATTGCGGGTGCTGTTCGGCCAGCCGCTGGAGGTTGCGCCCAGTGCCACAGCCGACTTCCAGCAGGGTTTGCTCCTGCGCATCCACGATGGGCAGATGTTCCAAAAGGGCGTTGCGACCGAGTAGAAACGTCCAGCGCGTGGCATCATAGATCGCTGCGTGCCACCGATAGTAGCCGCGTATCGCCGCTGGCTGCGATGGAGAGGGTTCAGGGTTTATCATTATTGAATAGTGGCTATCCAGGTGCTGGCATAGGTGCCGACCCGGTCATTCGCCTGCGACCAGGCGGCTGCTTGCAGGTCGAACACAAGTCGTTCGCGCGCGAAATCCGGCAGGAAATCCAGTTCAAAAGCCGCCGAGCGAAGCAATACTTTGGCGCCCGGCGCAGCATTATCCAGGATCAGTCGCCACTCTGCATCGAGGGCCGGGCGCAGGTGGGCCGCCAGCCAATCCTGATGATCGAGCAGCACAAAATGCGTGTACTGGCCGGGTTGCTTTTGTAAAAAACCGCTCAACGACGTGGTATGGGTACTGATGCGTTGGCTACGGGCTTGCAGGGTAGAGAAGTGTTCGCTACGTAAATAATTGGGGCAGCAAGACGGCGTGTAGCGACCATAAAAGTAGAGTTTCCAAAAGTAATTATCCGCCAGCGGTAGTTTCGTAAACACCTGCCGAAAACACTGGCGCACATAACCCACCATGCCATCGGGGAAATCCGCCGTGGCCAAATGTTGCTGGCTTTTGGGCACCCCAAGCATACTTTGCACCAAATGCTGACTCACCAGCCAACGCAAAAAACGTCCCAGTAACTGGGGTTCCAATTGCTCATACCAGATCCATTGCTCGGCCAGATTTTCGGCTTCAAACAGCCGCCGGGCGAGGCGCACCACATCCGGCTGACTATGCAGCCACTGGCGAATCAGCCAGGCCACCGTGCCGCTACTGCCATGCCAGTAAAAAGACGTGCGCAACCCTTTACCATTGAAACAGTGGATGTTACGTTGCCAGTAGGGCTGCGAAAAGCGATCCGACAGCCGTTCCTGGACTATATCGTGGAAAATTTCGCGGGTGCGCGGCGAAGCACCCATACCCAGCAGATCAAATAAAGCGGCGTGGTCGCCACCTTCCAGCAGCGCGATCTTTAGATCGAGTAGGGCATTCTGGCGCGGGTTCAAGTCCACACAATGCACCTCGGCCGGATCGTCGAGCAGGTAGTCGAGCGCATTACAACCCGCACTGGTCAGCATGACGACCCGACTTTGGGCATCGAGCTGGAGCAGTTGGCGGTCGCAGCGCGGATCTTCCCAACAAGTGTTATAAACCAGATTGTTGCCGTGAATACGCTGAAAAACTTTTTCGCTGATCGTGTGAGCAAGCCCCATACAGTGGTTGTTTTGGGAGGCGAAGGTAGGCGGGTACAAAAGCGGAGTGGTTGCCCGAAGGTTATGTAATCATTAATTCCATGTAAAGTATAATATTTTTTTGTCTAAATGTTTGATTTTAAATTAGTTATAAAAAAAATATGCGATGGTGATGGCAGTTTCTTATTTGATGTTGCCCGTAGCGTAAGCCCCGCTCCTACTCCCCCCGTAATGGGGGAGAGTGCATCAAGCAGGGGCAAAATCAGGACTTTTTTTCTTCCAATAAGAAACTGCTGGTAATAGTGACGGCAATTTTGTGCAGTTATCCTCGCCGATTGGCTATTCTTGCTTTTGCAGAAAAAAGTGTAACTTTGAAGCCAAAAATCTCTACAACATGGGCGAATTGCTGTCAAAATTTGAACTTCTGGACCCTACAGGCAAGCAGGAACTGCTTGACTATCTGGATTTTTTGATTGCCAGAAGGCGGAAGAAGCAGGAGAAGAAATTTGACTACGAGACTTACCTGCAGAAAATCCTCACTATTAGCACTTGGTCTGATGAAGAAATGGCCCCTGTGGAAGAGGCTCATCAATTAATCAGTAACTGGCAACCCCAACAATGGTAGTTGACACCACAATTTTTATCGAACACCTTCGGTCAAGAGATAAGCAGAAAACGACCCTGGCAGGCTTTTCATCTAATGTTATTTTATATGTTTCTACTGTGACTGTCTTTGAACTTTTTTGCGGAGCAACTGATACAGTCAAGTATCGTGATGTACAAACGATTTTAGAAAATTTACTTATTTTGCCTGTAAATGCAGCAATTGGCGAAAAGGCTGGCGAAATCTTTCGGAACCTACGTAGTAAGGGATTGATGATTGAAGTAAGCGACATTCTAATTGCTGCTACTGCTTTAGTCAATAACCTCCCGGTTAAAACCCTGAATGTGCGCCATTTCTCACGGATAGACGGGCTGTCATTTATGTAAGTACATGCGGGAAATTAGTTTAGGTCATATTTTTTAACAAAATCATGATTATCACGATTTTGTAAACCAATAACCAATAAACCAATAACCAGTAGCTACTTAGTTGATGGCCTTTTACCTATTTTATTACCTATCCGCCAGCACCTCCCGCACTTCCCCCGCCACTTCCAGGCCCGCATGGCGACCCACATCCGCAAAAATACGCCGCCCGTTTTCCAGCAATTCTACTTCTATCGTCGCCTGCAAACTCTCATTGATCTTGCCCGTCATCTCCCCGGAAATAGGTAAAACTAAGGCCGTACCCGGCGCGTGGCGGGCCAGAATGCGCAGTTCCGTGCGGGGATTTTTGAAAATCAATGTGACCGTATCCGTGCCGATTTCCAGATATTTTTTAGCACCGGTATAAGTAGCAAATTTGAATAACCGCCCTTCCAGCCATAGCCCGCTGATAAAACCCGCGAAATAATGGCCCAGCCAGGGAATATGCGCCACCGAGGCCATGAGCGACGCCTGATCCGTTTGGTCGAAGTGATTGGTTTGCATCCACACATAAGCGCGGGGAAACGACCGCCCCCAGTCTTTTTCGATGTAGCCCTTACCCCCGGAAAAATCAACCACACGCTCCGGGCCATCCACCAGATCACGAACGCGCAAAGTGCCTTCCAACCGATGGTGCATACTCACCACGCCGTGGTTGCACTCCATAAATGGCACGAACGAATACCAACCCATAATGCCCGGCGCACCCAGCATTTTAGGCCAGGATACCGTATTTTGAAAATTAATCTCGCCCGATGCCTCCGGCAAATCCAGCCGCATTTGCGTTGCTGAAAAGAAATTGGGACCGACTTCCACCCCAAACCGACCCTCGGCGGGCCGAAAATCGGCGGCTGCAAACGGGTGATACCCCGCCCGGCAATGCGTGCCATCCATCACTTGGACAAAAGCATGGCGTTCGCCCTCCGCAGACATCGCGATACCGGGAATAAAAGCCATGGCCAGGCTTTCGTCGGCGGAAACAATTTTGTAGTACCAACCCTCAAAATAGCGGCTCGTGCGGCCCCAACCGTGATATTCGTCGGGATGCCAGGTGGAACGCATACGTTTTAGAATGTCCATAGTCAAAGAGGTGGAGAACGTTGAGGTTGTTGAAATTGTTGAAGTATTTATTGGCTTATGAATTCTGCCCTTCCCAGAATTTGGCTACTTTTGCGTCCCTAAGCCACCAAATTCTGTCAATTCATTATTGCATAGGAGCGTAGTTGCGCTCACTTTTCTCACACTCTCACTACTTACCTCTCACAAATGAGCGCAATCCGCGAAATATTAGCCAGAGAAATTCTCGATAGCCGGGGTAACCCCACCGTAGAGGTGGAAGTATGGACCGAGACTGGTTTTATCGGTCGTGCCGCTGTGCCTTCCGGGGCCAGCACGGGTGTCCACGAAGCCGTCGAACTTCGCGACGATGATGCCAGTCGCTACCTCGGCAAAGGCGTCCTGCAGGCCGTCAAAAACGTCGAACTCCTGCTCCGGCCCGAACTGATCGGCCAGGAAGTGACCGACCAGATCCGCCTTGATCGCCTGATGATCGAACGCGATGGTACCCGCAACAAGGGTAAGATTGGGGCCAATGCCATTCTCGCCGTGAGTCTCGCGGTGGCCCGCGCCGCTGCTGAAGAACTGGGCCAACCCCTGTATCGCTACCTCGGCGGGGTGAATGCCCACGTACTGCCCGTGCCCATGATGAACATCCTGAACGGTGGTAGTCACGCCGATAATGGTATTGATTTTCAGGAGTTTATGGTGATGCCCGTGGGTGCCAATACGTTCAGCGAAGGCTTGCGGATGGGCGTGGAAGTATTCCACCACCTGAAAAAAGTGCTGAAAAGCAAAGGCTACTCGACCAATGTGGGCGACGAAGGCGGATTTGCGCCGAACATCAAGAACAATGAAGAGGCCATCCAACTGGTAATGACCGCCATCGAAGCCGCTGGCTACCGCCCGCTGGAAGATATGGTGATCGCCCTGGACCCGGCGGCTTCCGAATTTTATGATTCTGAAAAAGGCGAGTACGTGTTCAAAAAATCCACCGGCGACCGCCTGTCTTCCAAAGACATGGTGGCCTACTGGAAAGACTGGTGCAACCGCTATCCCATCTATTCCATCGAAGACGGCCTGGCCGAAGACGACTGGTCGGGCTGGAAACTGATGACCGAAACGCTTGGCCACCGCATCCAACTGGTCGGCGACGATCTGTTCGTGACCAATGTGGAACGCCTGCAACGCGGCATTGACGAAAAAATCGCCAACTCCATCCTGATTAAAGTGAACCAGATCGGTTCTTTGACCGAAACCATTGATGCGGTGAATCTGGCCACTCGCCATGCTTATACCTCCGTCATCAGCCACCGCTCTGGCGAAACGGAAGACACGACCATCGCGGACCTGGCCGTGGCACTGAACACTGGTCAGATCAAGACGGGTTCGGCCAGCCGTTCCGACCGGGTCGCCAAGTACAACCAGTTGCTGCGTATTGAAGAAGAATTGGGCGATGCAGCCAGTTATATGGGTAAGGCGATTTTTGGGTTGTAACCCATTTGTGATACATAAATTTGAAACGCCGACACGAAGTGAAAACTTCGTGTCGGCGTTTTGTTTATAAATTGGATTTCTGGTTTTATATCTTTTCTGAGCGATTCTATAAGTGTCGCATAATGATTTGAAACCCTTACTTTTGCAGCATAATTCAATCCACCAATATCTGGCACATGAAAATTAGCGGCGTTGATATAATTGATTATCAGCAGTTTAAAAATTTTAAACTTGACTTTACGTATCCGCTAGGTCACGTAAAAGCGGGGCAACCCCTTGATAAAGTTTGTTTTATTGGACAAAGTGGGACTGGCAAGACTACCCTGCTAAACCTCATACGGGCTATTGTGAGCTGTGGACTGATTAAAGAGAACTACCTCTTGCCTGCTATGAAGGATGTTTGGGCTGAGACTCATTTTGAAGGTAATATAAATCGCCATGTTCATATTAAGGACGGCGTTGCAGAGGTTGAGAATGATCGCTTAGATATAAAAAGAAAGCGTAAAGTAAATACTAAGCAGTTGCGGCAATTAGCAGAACAACACTATAAAGATACCAATATTTTGATTTCATTTCCAGCAGAAATGAATACTAATATAAGCCGAATTTTCAGAGAACGAAGAAAGATATTTCGAGTATCTGATACCTTCCGTAATTTTTCGGAACCTTCGGCTGATGTTCAGGAATCTTCTCAAGATGAAGATAATCTCCATCTGAAATTTTTTGATTTTGAAAAAAATGATGTGGAGGAAATATGGGCCGCCATTTTAAAGGATATTCAAGCTTATAAGACTGAGCAATTGGTTTTTTCCAATGAATTAGCCAATCGGATTGATACGAGGGCGACAGAGGTGGAAACACTCATTGAAAAATTTAAAATTTGGAAGGAGGGTAACCCCAATCCATTGGCGGATTTAGCCCAAAAACTTAACAAAATTCTATATCGCTTCAACCTTGAAATTCGTTCTGAGTTTGAGTTTAGAAGTGAAGATGATCTACATTTTATAAATCTACACCAAATTAAAGGGGAAGAAATACCAAATCGTTTTTGGAGTACTGGTACAAAACAAATTATTCTGACTGCAACGCCACTTTTCAAACTAAACACGGAAAAATCAATTATTCTTATCGACGAGCCGGAACGTTCTCTTTATCCTGACGTTCAACAAGAAATTGTGGATTATTACAGCGATTTTGCCCCTAAGGCCCAGTTCTTTTACGCTACACATTCTCCTATTGTTGCTTCTTCTTTTGATCCTTGGGAGATTTTTGAACTTAAGTTTGATCCCCAAACAGGCAATATCGTCCAGGAATCTTATCTTAAAGAAGGTCAACCGAGACATATTGACAACTACAAGATTTATCCAAAATACTTGCGGTGGGACTCCATTTTACAGCAAGTATTTGACCTGGAAAATGATGGGCAGAATGAGCGTGAATTAAAGATTCGAGAGTTATCAGAATTAGATGTCCGACTGCGTACACTTCGGGCCCAAAAAAATGGTGAACCTAGTCCAGAACTTGAAAATCTTTGGAACCAATTCAAAAAAACTGCCGAATTACTTGACTGGAAAATCCCCGAATCTTATGCGAAAAATTAATAAAACCATTGTGTTATCAACAAAATATAAAGAATGGCAAGAGGATTTGGAAAGCAGAAATATTGCTCATCCGCTGTACACTTCTGCTCATAGATACTATCGGGACATCGTTATGGAACTTCTACGATGTCAAGGTGGTTTGTGCGCCTACACTGAGGTACAGCTTTGCGCTTCATCTGATTTTGCTGAAGATAAGTGGTCAGATGGCTGCTATATGCAGATTGAAAAAGTAAACGATGGGGAACTTGAGCATTTTAATGAAGCTTTGAAGGATAGACAAGGCTATTTATGGTCTAACCTATTCGTTGTGCAATCAGATACAAACCGTCGGAAAGGAGTCAAACCTGTAGATGATATTTTAAGACCCGATTCAGTGAGATATGACCCATTTCAATTGCTTGACTACAGTTCGCTTACCGGTATATATACTGCTCGAACTAATCTACCCGAAAATGAGCGTACAAGAATTGATACAATGCTTGACACATTGGGCATAAATTTTCCAAATTTAAGAAATAAGCGACATTTAAAAGTCCAGGCTGCTATTCGATATGGAGTAGAAGCAATTGAACCAGAATTCCCAACGGCTATTGAGTTCATAAATCGAAGGGATACTGATGTCGTTTTATAAAACCTGGTACGACTTGATTGGGCATTGCCAGCCAATGGGGTGAAAATTAAAACCTTATTTCCGAGCGAAGGTGTGCCATGCATAGTGTCGAAGTCACCTAAAATTACCCCGACCCTATGCACAGCACTGAAAGCTACTGTTTTCCCCCTGCTGTATGCCGTTTTCCCGGAAGGGCTGACCAGACAATGCGATTTGCTTTGCAACCGATGATTCCGAGGTTCATTTATCATTGGCGATAGTTATAAAACCGAATTGGTGGCTATTATCAAGGATAAAATTATTCAGTAACGGGCCTTTATACTTTACGGAATTTAACTTCGCAGATGCTTCAGTGCAGCATTTGGGCCAACATCCTTCCGTATACGGGCGGGCAAATATGTACGCGGCGTTGATTTCCCGTTGATCTACTTGGGCATGATCGGCTCCCTACGACGTCCCCAGAAAACGAACAAGGCAAGTGCTAAAATGACAAAGTTGAACGGCGTATTGGCACCTCACCGCGAGAAAAATGAAAGGCAATGACTGACAAAATGAGGACAGCGCAATCCAGCGCTGCCCATACTGTCAAACCCGGCTTGATGCAGGTAAGTGCGGGCAGTATGAATATTGGAAACATATCCACCTGACCATAGATATGGTGCTGGGAGGCGGGGGGAGTTTTTCGCTGGAAGTTCCGATTGGGCGTGCGGTTTTTGATTCGCAGTTGGTTATTGACAGACGAGGAATTTGAGGTGGTCCGAAAAATGGCATTAAATTAGTAGTAAAGAATTCGGCTAGTCATTAGGAGCAACTATCTGGAAATTGCAGAGGTGACATCTTGGGATTCTGCATTGCTTTGTTTAGTAAAAGATGTATCTACGCCTATAAAAATATTAATAATTTTATATGTATCTTACACAGAAGCAAAAAAAAATTATAGCGAGGGCTTTGGTACAAGCAATAGAAGCTATTTCCGATGGCTTAATGGATACAGATGTCCAACACCTGCTAACACATGGCTATATTATAAGATATTACGATAAAATAGGATATTCTCACAATACCTCTTTATATTTAACCCATAAGGCAAAAGAAATTCTTGAAAAAGATATGTTTGTTAAACAAAGTTTTCTGTATTATAAGAGAGAAAATCTTCTTTTTGCAGAATTAAATGAAACACAAAAAGATATAATAGCAAAAACGCTAGCGTGGGATAGAGTACTTAGATTGTAAAT
>Ga0105047_10009926_pt1 | contig 15616 bp, 17 predicted proteins | sample MAT04_FD_78384 | JGI IMG/M metagenome (GOLD analysis project Ga0105047, IMG submission 78384) | Freshwater microbial communities from Lake Fryxell liftoff mats and glacier meltwater in Antarctica - MAT-04 (megahit assembly) | ecosystem: Environmental > Aquatic > Freshwater > Ice > Liftoff... | reverse complement strand
GTTCTTCCCCAGCCAAGCGGTTGATGGCCCTCGGTCGCCTGTTCGCCAAACCACGTCGTTCACGAAACGCGAAACTGAGGAAAACTCAGGACGCTACACGCTGCGCACAGATAGAACGGCTACGGCTAGCAGTCGGTCCACGAGTTTCATGGAGGCATTCGTCGCTTTATCGTTGACGAACTCATCGATTTCTCTGGGCGTCGGTGGCAATCCAATCAAATCGAACGAGAGCCGACGAATCAACGTGGGTCGATCCGCCTCCGGCGACGGCTTCAAACCCTGCTTTTCCATGGCCGCCCGTATGTAATTGTCGATCACCGTCACACCGACAGGAAGTTTGGCCGGTTGGACTTCGACTTTCTTGATCGGTTGAAACGACCAGTGATCCGATTTGCCCTGAATTGCCGTAGTCGACCCCGACACTCCCCATTTGGCCCCTTGATCGATCCAGGCTCGTAGTAGTCCGATCTCGTCCTTCGATAGCTTCTTGGCTTCGCCCGGCGGCATGACTTCATCGGACTTCGTGGATGCCACGAGGTGGATCAACTTGCTCTCGGCCGATATGCCCACAACGTAAACCGGCCCACTGTTACCACCGGCAAGAGCGGCCTTGGGGTCGTCCAGTTTCAACCCGCCTTTTTCGCTTTTTCCAGCATGGCACTTTGCACAATGGGTCGTGAAAATCGGTTTGATGTCGCGATCGAAATCGACTTGTTTGGTCGAGGGCGGCGGTAATTCGCTCGGCTTGGGATCTGCGGCACCTAGTGTCCAGGTCAGGAAACTTAACCCCAGCAGAGTTCGTATGTCGAAACCCCGACTCATGGAATCCAGCATCAGTCCGAGTATTTTCGGGGGCTTGCTGACGAATAGCCAGTCAATTCACCGGATCGAGAGTACGGTTTCGCTGACTTGTCGGGCGAATCGAATCCGTCGAATTCAGCCCATTAGGGCAAAAGCATGATGCACGACGGGCTCGGGTGGCTGATTCGCTCCCCGGGCGATTACTTTGCAGGTGAAGTTCCCGGTCTCGAATCGCAGCCTCCTTTCCTACACGCCGGGCACCGTTGGTGCGTTAGTCGCACGTCTGCCAGGTCTCCTGGTGGCATAGTCTTGCCGACCCGGGTGGCCCGGCTGCGGAGTGCGAACAAGTTGTTTGGTTCGACCAGCGGTGAGTGGACGGAGTCGCGGACAGGCATACCGACAATTCTGATGCAGCACGCCGCATGCTTAAAGGTTAGTTCCGTTGCTCAAGGCAACTCGCGCCGTTGGATCTTCGGTTCTGCAGGAAATGACGACCGAAGTGGCCAAGCCGTCACGATCGACTTTCACTCATTCCTTGAGGCAACAATGCGCCGCGAAGACGACGACCAAGGTCGCCGCCCGAAGAATCGGTCGGCTGGGGGAGAAGGCGTGGCCTGCCCAAAGTGTGGCTCGCGGTCTCAGCGTACCGGGCCGTGGCCGTGGTATCTCGGAACGCTGGGGGCGATTTTGTGCAAGGCCGTGATCTGCAACGAATGCGACCACGAATTCGACGCCAAGAAACCGCAAGCGAACCTGGCCTCCCGGAAGCGGAACCTCGCCATCTTGGTCAATGGGCTCGGTTTCGTGGGCATCATCGCCGTGATCGGTCTGCTCGCGCTCTGGATCAGTGTCACGATAAAATGACAGATCGCCAGGTCGGTGAGCGTCGACTTCCCCGACAAGGACTTGCAGATTCTGGAGAAACTTTTCGGCCGTTTTTGCACTGCTCGTTTTTGTGAACTAGATAGAGGGTGTCGAGGAAACGACAGGGATGCGACCGCCGGACTGGAGGTCACCTGTCAATCACTGGTTCGACACCTAAACTTGAAAGACTCCCATGAAACTCGTTAAAAGTGCAGTTAAGTTCTTGAAGGCCGAAGATGGCCCAACCGCAGTGGAATACGCGGTCATGTTGGCTCTGATCGTCGTGGTTTGCATCGCCGCGATCACCGCCCTGGGCGGCAACGCGAACAGCACGTTCTCGACCGTTAGCTCCGCCACCAAGCCTGCCGCTAGCTAAGGCTGCCGGCGAATTCGAAAACGAAATTCAAAACCTCTGGCGTGTATCGTCGGAGGTTTTTTCGTTCTCGTTCCGCACCGGGCGGAATTCCTGTTCGTTGTCAAAGACCTGCTCACGTTGCGCTCAATCCTTTCAACGCACTCCGCAACGTGGCCTCGTCGGTGACGCCTTCGAACCGACGAACGACCTGCCCTCGCTGAAAGACGAGTAACAAAGGAATCGCCGACACTTGAAACTTACCCGCCAGAGCCGGGTTCGTTTCGGTGTTCACTTTGCAAATCTTAAAATCCCGGGCCAGCGAGGCCAGCACCGGGTTCATGGCACGGCAGGGTCCACACCACGCGGCCCAAAAATCGACGAGCACGGGGCCGGGGTCGTCCAGGACTTCGCGTTTGAAGTTGTACTCTTCCAGCAGCATGGCTTGCTCCCTTGACGCTTCCTTCTACTCCGGTTTCTTCCCCACGATGGGCACGAGTTCCCGGATCCAGATGTTGCGAAACCGCGTTGCGTTACCGTGGAACTGTAGCTGAATCGGTGCTTTCTCGGGGTGTTTCTCGTAAGCCGGAGGCCGGTCGTAGTACGTACTGCCGAGGAGTTCGAAGTGGTTTTGGACGCAGACGCCATTGTGGAATACCGTGACGTAACCCGGGCGAGACACTTTGCCATCACTCCCGAACCGGGGGGATTCAAAGACGATGTCGTACGACTGCCATTCGCCTGGCTTCCGGCTCACGTTCACCATGGGCGGACTCTGCTTGTAGATGCTCGCGCATTGGCCATCGAAGTAGGTTGGGTTGTTGAAGGAATCGAGAATTTGCACTTCGTACTTTCCCATGAAATAGATGCCGCTGTTGCCCCGGCCTTGTCCCGAGCCTTCAACTTTTTCGGGCGTCGCGAATTCGAGGTGAAACTGGCAATCCCCGAATGAGTCTTTCGTGGAAATCCCCGTTTTTTTGGTCGTCGCGGCTCCATCCTGGATCTCCCAGTTCTCGCCATTTTTCCACTTGTCGAGGTCTTTGCCATCGAAGAGCACAACCGCATCGGCCGGCGCGCTACCGGGCGTGCCCGGGTCGACGACCTTCGGTTCCGGCCACACGATCCCACTCTTGTACTCTTTGACTTGGGTGGCACACCAAGCGTTCAGGCCCACCCCGGCCACGACAACCACGGCCGCACTCAAACCCAGGCTTCGTCGCGTTGACATCGAATTCTCCTCCGTCGGGAAAGGGGTCGCACGGATCATACTTTAATGAACAACCTACGCCGATACATCCAGAATAGCCCGAGCCAGAAGACGACAAGGGCCGCGAAGCCGAGCAAAAACGATTCGTCTTTCGGTGAAACCATCTGGAAATTCTCGGCCCCGAAGTGACGTTTCAGGGCATCGGTAATGAAGTGCATGAAGAGGTGCTCGCCCACGTAGGCCGCGATGGAGTTTGCCCCGATGACGATGAGCGGGAAAGCCCAACCGCGGTAGCCGGACCAGTCGGTCGCGGCGAAGAAGAAGGCGAGAAGCAGGGCACACCAACCGCCGCTAAAGAGAACCCAACTCGGGGTCCAGATGCGCTTGACGATGGGGCAGAGGCCGAAGTATCCGAGGGCATAACCGACCGAGAGGCCAGTCACGCCGGCGATGACGAGCACGAGCACTTTCGTTTTCGACGAGCGGTTGCTTTTCAGCAGTTCCCCGCCGCTCACTCCGAGAATCATGGTGGCGAGGGTCGGGAAAAAACTCGAGGTAGCGTAGCCCCCGCGGTTGTAGAGGAACGGTTCGCTTCGCGGGAAAAGATTCAAGAACCAATAGTCGATCTCCCAGGCTGGAGTGGAGTTCTTATCCCAGTGTGCAGCAAAGCCCGTCGGGTGATGGGGCCAGTCGCTGGGCACGCCCAACCACGACGAATCATCGGGTGGCACGGGGAAAAACGCGAAGAGGGCCCAGTAGCCGAGGAGAATGAGCCCGACCGAAACCCACCGCAATCGCGGCGGCCCTAGCGCAATGAAATACAGAAGTGGATACCCAAGGCCAATCTGCGTGAGCGTATCTTCGAAAGTGTAATTCGTCTGCTTTGCGCTCAGGGAACGCAGGAAGATCCCGAGTCCAACGAGAGCAAATCCTCGCCAGAACGCGTGCAATGAAGAGACCCATTTCTGCTGTCCCTGAGCCGCCCGCGACGCCAGAGAGAATGGCATCGCGACTCCCACGAGAAACGAAAACGACGGCTGAATGAGATCATGCAGCGAGCACCCTTGCCACTCGACGTGGGTTTGTTGCTCGCCCAGAAACTTCCAGAATCCACTTCCCGGAAACGCCCTTGCGACCGCGGGCAACCTCATCACTTCCGCAAGCATCAGGAACATCACGAACCCGCGGTAAGTATCAATTGAAGCCAAGCGCGACTGGTTGGGAGTCGGTTCGTTCGCCATCGCGATCCTCGGAATTCGTTCAAGAACCAAAAGACGCATAGTACCCACGAACCAAGCCACGCGTTATACTCCGCACATCGTTTCTCGGTGGTCGCCGAATCATCAAAAAAACAAAGTTCGGGTCGGTCAATCGCTCGTCATCCTCAGCGGGCTGGTTTTACTCCCCATTGCTGGGCTCGCAAAACCTGCGGATGAAAAATACGTCGAGAATGAGGACGCCGTTGCGACGGTCGAAAAAGCCGGTGGTATTGTCGGGCGATCTTTCCCGCCCGGAGCCAAAGACGTCGTCGCACCTTCGACGGATCCGAAGGATATTCTCCGTGGTGCAGGGCAACCCAAACTGCCCGTCACTTCGGTGACGTTCAATACGGGTAAGACTGGTGATGCTCAACTCAAAGTGATCGCGGGGCAACTCTCGCGATACAAGTATTTATCGAGCGTGACTATTTCGAACACGGCTGTAACCGACGCCGGGTTGAAACATATTAGCAGTGTCAAAGGGCTAGAAACCCTCACACTCGGGCCGGGCCGGATCACGGGGGTCACTCTCGGGGACTTTGCCGATCATGGTAAATTCACCACGCTGAACCTCGCCGGTATTGCCCTTTCCCGTGAAGGCTTCAAAGGCGTCGGTAAGATCAAAGCTCTCACGTCCCTTTCGCTCGATGGCAGCAAAATCCTCGATACCGATTTGAAACAGGTTGGCGAACTGGAAAATCTTACCCATCTCGGATTGCCCCGGGCTGACATCACCGATGCGGGATTACAACACCTCGTCAACCTCAAGAAATTAATCAGCCTCGATCTGAGCCAAACGAAAGTCACGGGCACCGGATTCACTCACCTCGCGGGGCTGACTTCGCTAGTGACTCTGAACCTCGACCAATCATCGGTCAGCGACATTGGAATTGTCAATCTGCCGAAACTGCCGAAGCTTGCAACCGTGAGTCTTACTCGAACTCGCCTGTCGGGGTCGGGATTCAAGTCGCTTGCGGGTTGTCCACAACTGAGTGCGCTGTCGCTGGACAATTCGCAAATCACAGATGCTGGATTGGAACAGCTTGGCAACTGTCCAACTCTGTCGTCACTGACGCTGTCACGCAGCAAGATCACCGATGGAGGAATGAAACACCTGGCAAAGTGCCTGAACCTGACTCACCTCGATCTCGACGAGACAGGTATCACCGATGCGGGCCTGGCGAGCCTGGCTGGGCTCAAACAATTATCCTCTATCAACCTTGCTCAAACAAAAACGACCGACGCAGGGCTCGTTCATCTTGTCCAATGCAAGACTCTCTCCAGCCTCGATTTAACAGATTGCAAAGGCGTGACCGCAGCCGGGGCAAAGCACCTGATCGGATTCAAATCACTCTCCACACTTACACTCGCCAACACGAAGTTCGGCGACAAGGGGCTCGAAGAACTGACAACATCGCTCAAAAATATCACCTACCTTGACCTCAGCAACACTCCCTGTGCGGATGCCATTGGGAAAGTGACTGCGTTCGAGAATCTACGGTCTCTCAATGCGAGCGGCACACGAGTCACCGATAAAGGGGTGAAACCGTTGAACGCATTGAAGAGTTTGACAACGCTCAACCTCGCATCGACGCCAATCACGAATGAGAGTTATGAGTCGTTGCGGGTTATGGAGCAGTTGAGTTATTTGAATGTCACCGGCACGAAAATGACGACGATTCGGATGAGAGAGTTACGGTTAAAATTGCCGTATTGCTCGGTGTTGCCATTTGTGCCGTGATTCTGTCTCGTTCCCACGCTGCCGATGGGAACGAGTTGCGACGTTTGCTACTTGTTCTTTTCAAATCCCACGGGCACAGCCGCGGTTGGCCCTTTTTGTAAACTCGCCAGCCGAACCGTAGCTGTTTCAGCAAACTTCCCGTTCGGGTTCAGTCGCACCACTTTCTCCAGACAAGCGCGAGCTTCGCTAGATTGGCCCTTTTTCGTCCATGTCTCAGCAAGTGTTAGATACATGGCCGCGGTCCGTTCGTTGAGTTGCTCGCAGGCAATCGCCAGGCGTTCGGGGTCACTCTTCACCTGAGTCGCCAGCGTCGCAGCATCCCGGCCTTCCGGCAGATCGTTGTACAACGCTGAGAGTTGGTCGCATTTCTCCAGACAGTCTGCAAAGTGTTGAGATTTGTATTCCTCGCGGGCCATGGCAAGGAGTTCGCGGGCCCGCATGGCCCGGCTCGGGTTACCGGTTTTCACCGCGACCCCCGAAAGCCGGCTCGTGGCATCCACCGCCGCGGTGGTTCCTGCATAATCGCGAGCGACATCGGCATACACGGCCGTCGCCGCGGAGACTTCGCCGGTCGTTTCCAGTTGTTTCGCTCGTGCCATGCGGTCCGCCGCGGTGCGTTCAATCTGCGCGAGCACTTGTTCCGCCTTCGTTTTCGCGCTCGAATCTGCGGCATCTTTCAGAATACCCTTGAGCAGACTGACCGCCCGGGTGTTATCGCTCACGGAAATTGACTTGTTGGCCTCGGTCAGATCGCGGGCCACCCAGTCGGGAGTCGTCGAGTTGAGCACGGCCCGCTTGGCATGATCGCGGAATTGATCGGGTGCCACATAACCCTGGAGGAATGCAAGGATTTTACCATCCGGTGCGGCGAACACGGTCGTTGGATAAACCTGGATTTTCAAAGCTTGAACGAGGACCTCTTCCTGATTCCCGTTGATTTTCAAGGCGATGAACTGGCCGTTAATCAACTCCACCACGGCGGGATCCTTGAAGGTCACGGCGTCCTGCTTTCGGCAGAAGATACACTCGGGGGCCCCGATTTCGAGAATCATCGGCAGCCCCTTTTCGCGGGCTTCCTTGCGGGCGGCATTGTAATCGGTCCGCCACTTGATGGGCTCCTCCCCAATCGCTGGTGACGCCGTCAGCAGCCCGAGCACAATCAGGCCGAGACCGCCAATAAAGCGCGTCTGTGTCATTCGAATCCTCGGAGCAGCGTCGTCGATGGAGGTGTCAGTTCTCGGTCGAACCACTGAAGTGTTCCCGCAGAATTGCGCACGAACCAGAGGAACGATGTCGGTTCCGGAGGGGCAATCGGTTTCTCAACCGGAAGAACCGCGCGAATCAACCGGCTTTTACGTCCGGTTGTGCGTACTACGCCCGCGGGTGCGCCTTGTGATAACTCTTCTGAAGCCGCTGCGTGGTGACGTGCGTATAAATTTGAGTCGTCGTCAAGCTGGCGTGGCCGAGGAGTTCTTGGACCCCGCGAATATCCGCCCCCGCGTCGAGCATGTGCGTCGCAAAACTGTGCCGCAGTGTGTGCGGTGTCGTTCGGGGATCGAGCCCGGCCGTCCGCAAATACTTGATGAGTAATCGGCCGACACTACGGGTGGTCAGCCGGCCGCCCTTCGAGTTCAAGAACACTGCCGTCGTGTCTTTCTTCACCTCTTTGAGCAATCGGTCGCGATCGAGCAACCACGCTTTGACAGCGTTGCGGGCCGGATCACCAAGGAGGGCAAGGCGCTCTTTCTTGCCTTTTCCGCGAACGACGACGACGCCATCTTTCAAATCCGCATCGAGTAAATCCATGCCGACGAGTTCGCTAACGCGAAGCCCCGCGGAGTAGAGCACTTCGAGCATCGCCCGGTCGCGGTGAGCCAACGGTTCATTGGCAGACGGTGCAGCCAGGAGGCGTTGCACATCGGCAACGGTCAAAAAATGCGGTAATCGCTTATCGAGCCGCGGCCCGCGAAGAGCCTCCGCAGGGTTTGAAGCGAGCACGCCTTCCCGACAAAGGTACTTTCCGAACGAACGCACTGCTGCAAGCCGGCGGGCAACGGTCGTCTTGGCGTATCCTTGCTCGTGAAGCCACGCAGCGAACGCACGCAATGCTCGCGTGTTCCAGTCGCGCGGGTCGATCGACTTCTTCTTGTGGTGATTTCGAAGAAATTCGAGACTTTGAGTCAAGTCTTCGCGGTACGCCTTCACCGTCTGAATCGACGAATTCTTCTCGATGCCCAGGTGCGTGAGGAAGTCCGAGAGGCCTTGTTCAATCGTCACAGTGTCTTCCAAGTAGATCCCGCGAGCCGAGCGGTATCGGCTGCACAACTCAAGTGACTTTTATGGTCGTGCCGGCCTCGTCAGACCGGTCCGGCTCGGCTCGCCGGACCTACCTCGGACTCATAGCTTTACTCGTCGGTGGCAACGGGCAGTTCGGCGTCGGCCTGGGCGAATTGATGCCGGGCCCGTTCCGTCAGCACGGCCGCGTCGTACCAGTTCAATTTCGAAACCGGATCCGCCGCGGCGTTTCGCACGGCGTTCAAAAGGTCGTCCCGGCTCGCATCATCGTAAACGAAGATGAACCGGTCGTCCCCTTTGAACAGGGCCAGCACGTTCAGGTCGTGCATTCTCAAACCCCGTCGATTATCCGAATGACCCAGTCCACTCCGAACGAGTGAACGCCGCGGTCCCCCGGGCTTCCCCAGTTATCGGCATCGCCACGCCCGAACTCGACCGAAAGCAATTCGCCGGTGAATCCACTCGATCTTGCACTTACGGAGGTCCTTAGGGTTCAAATTTTGTGGACATTGCGAAGAGAACCCGGTTAAACTCCCCGAACGTTTTACGTTTCTACGCGTTGACCTCTCTCGGAGTCGCTTTCCAATGGCGAATGACACCTCGGAACCCGGGGCTGGCCCGGGTCTGAATGATCGCATCCTCTTCTGGGCGAGTTTTCTCACACTGATCGCCGCCGGGATCGGCTTCTCCGTCCGTGGGGCGATCCTCAAAGACTGGGGCCAGCAGTTCGGATTCACCCAAAGTGAACTCGGCACGATCACTGGCGGTGGGCTCGCCGCATTCGGCCTCGCCATCATCGGCTTCAGCTTCTTGGCGGACCTCATTGGCTATGGCAAACTCATGCTCGTCGCCTTCATCTTGCATGCGTCGAGTGCCGTGGTCACGTTCGCCGCCGTGCCCGTCTACGCAAGCATGGGCAAAGATGGTGCGTTCCTTTGCTTGAACATCGGCATGTGGCTCTTCGCCCTCGGAAACGGGACGTGCGAGGCCGTCATCAATCCGCTGACCGCGAGCTTATTTCCGAAGAACAAAACACACTGGCTCAACATCCTCCACGCCGGCTGGCCACTCGGGCTCATTCTCGGGGCCGGGATTGTGCTCGGCTTCGGGCAAATCAGCACGCCGACGATGCCAATCCGCTGGGAAATCAAACTTGGCGTCTTCCTCGTCCCCGTGATGCTGTACGGGATCTTGATGTTCAATCGGCCGTTCCCCCGCTCCGAGGCTACGAAGTCCGGCATCCCAATGGGGACAATGATTGTCACACTGTTCGCCCCGGTCCTCTTGTTCCTCTTCGTAATGCATGCCATGGTCGGTTACGTCGAGCTTGGCACCGATAGCTGGATTACCAACATCACCACGCAAGTTCTTGCCAATGAAACCAAGGCTCTGCTTGCGTTCATCTGGACAAACGTCTTGATGTTCACCCTGCGGTTCTTCGCGGGGCCGATTGTCCACAAGATCAACCCGATCGGCCTGTTGATGGGCAGCGCCGTGCTAGGAGCACTTGGACTCTTGATGCTCGGATTGCCGTTTACGAACACCGTCGTTTTGTGGGTCGTTGCCGTGACGATTTACGGCATCGGCAAAACCTTCTACTGGCCAACGCTCCTGGGTGTGATCTCCGAACGCTTCCCCAAAGGGGGGGCCCTGGCGCTCGGGATCTCCGGTGGTATTGGCATGCTTGCCGCGGGTCTCCTCGGCGGCCCGGGCATCGGGTACAAGCAAGATTACTTTGCCGTGCAGAAGCTCAATGAAATTGCGCCAGCCAAGACAGAAGGAGAACAAACGACTTACGATCGTTACAAGGCCCCGGATGCTTCGGGTTTCCCGATCCTTACCTCGATCATTCCGGATCAACTCCCACCCGTCGCGGGGCTGGATAACGGCAAGTTGAAAGTGCACGACGATTACAAAGGCCAGGTGATGCAGATCTACGTCCTGGAACGTGCGGACCCGAAAACGCCCGACGAGAAGATGCCACGCATTCTCGCCGACAAAACGGTTCTCGGCGACAAGACGGAAGAGACCAAGAAAATCGATGTTGTCGTCGGCGGCAAGACCGAGACAGTGAACGTGAAGTTCATCTCCCAAGAGGCCTACGACAAACTCGCGAAAGAGGCCAAGGAGGCACAAAAAGAACCTCCGCCGTTACTGAAGACGACGCTCCAAAACGATCTCGGCACGCTCACGCAACTTGAGAAAGATGGCAAGGCGGTCGAGCCGAAGCTGAAGGAATCGCTGACCAAACAGAAAGACTGGTGGGACAAGGACGGCCAGCCAAACTTCTCGGCCGACGAGCAAAAGCTCAATGAAGCCCGGATGTACGGGGCGAAAACTGCATTGCTCTACACCGCCGCGGTCCCAGCCGCGTTGGCCATCGGGTTCCTCTTGCTCTTCGTCTTCTTCATGTTCACGGGTGGTTACAAACAGGTTCACTTGGATAACGATCCAAACACGCACGATCGTTAACTCGCAGCGAGTTGCCCCCTCCATCGTGCGGGGCTCTCGCTAGAATGCGTTCATGGAAGGAAGCCGTGAGTTCATTTTCCTCGGCACCGGAACGTCGGTTGGCGTTCCGGTCATCGGGTGCGAATGCAAAGTCTGTCAGTCTTCGAACCCACGGAACAACCGTACACGGAGTTCCGTGGTTTTGAAATTGCCCGGCGGGACGCTGCTCGTCGACACGGGCCCGGAATTGCGGATTCAACTGCTCCGCGAAAAAATCCCTCTTGTTCATGCCGTGCTCTTCACCCACTATCACGCCGATCATTTGTTCGGGCTTGATGATGTTCGCGTCTTCCCGAAGAGGCTCGGCGGAGCGTTGCCGATTTATTGTGCCGACGATGTTGAACAGGTCATCCGCACGACGTTCAGCTATGCGTTCCATCCGAAGGCCGAATCGATGCCAGCGGGTTACGTTCCGAAGTTGACTTTCCGCTCGATCGACGCTCAGCCGTTCGAAGTTCTCGGCCAACGGGTCGTGCCGATTCCGTTGATCCACGGCCGCTTCAAGGTCCTCGGATTTCGCTTCGACGACGTGGCTTACTGCACCGATGTCAGCAAGATTCCGGACGATAGTTGGCCAATGCTAGAGGGGTTGCGAGTTTTGATCGTCGATGCCTTGAAACCCGGCATTCCGAACCCGGCTCATTTTAGCCTGGACCAAGCCCTGGAGGTTATCGACCGGGTTCGCCCCGTCAAGTCGTACCTCACGCATCTCTCGCACGAGATGGACGCGGACTCACTGCCAGCAAGACTGCCTCCCGGGGTCGAAATGGCCTTCGACGGGCTCCGATTCCATTTCTAAGGAGGTTCCAGTTGCTCGACATTCCACCCGACTTGATGCACCGCTTACGCACCCATCACCAGGAGCATGTGCTCGCGGGTTGGGATCGGCTTGCGGACGACGCACGACGAGTGCTGATCGATCAATTGCTTCGTCTCGATTTTCCCGAACTCGACGCTTTGTATCGACGCAAATCGGAAACGCAGGCGAGTCTTCCTCCCCGCGATCGAATCGAACCCCTGCGCGTTGAAGAGAGCAACAATATCACTCGCTCGGCGATTGCCCTCGGAGAAGACGCGCTTCGCCGAGGCCAGCTCGCCGTGTTACTCGTCGCCGGTGGCCAGGGAAGCCGACTCGGGTTCGAGAAGCCAAAAGGCATGTACCCCGTTGGCCCCATCAGCGGAGCGAGCCTCTTTCAACAGCACGCGGAGAAGGTCGGTGCGATCTCGCAGCGATTCGGAAAACCTGTGCCTTTTCTGGTGATGACGAGCCCGGCCACCCACGAGGAAACCGTGGCATTCTTCGCGGAACATCAAAACTTCGGGCTCGAAGCGGGCCAACTCACTTTCTTTCAACAAGGCATGATGCCCGCCCTCGACCTGGCCACAGGTCGGCTACTCCTCGAAAAGCCCGGCTCGCTTTTCCTGAGCCCCAACGGCCACGGCGGGACATTAACCGCCCTGGCAGACACCGGGTTGCTCGCCGAGTTGAAAGCACGCGGTGTTCAACACGTTTTCTACTTCCAGGTCGATAACTCGCTCGTCAAGATCGCCGATCCTGCGTTCATCGGCCGGCACATCGAAACCAAAACCGAAGTCTCGACGAAAGTGGTCCTCAAAGAACGCCCCGACGAGAAGGTCGGCATTCTCGCCCTTGTCGCAGGCAAATGCAGCATTATCGAATACTCCGACATGCCAGCGGCGATGACCAACGAACGAACCGCCGCCGGGGATCTCGCTTTTCGCGCCGGGAACGTGGCGATTCATGCGTTCAGTCTCGAGTTCCTCGAACGGGTCACCACGGGTGCTGGACGATTGGCGTACCACGTGGCCCGCAAAAAGGTGCCCCATTACGACCCGACGACTGACACCACGATGTCACCGACGAACGAGAACGCATTGAAATTCGAGATGTTCGTCTTCGATGCTCTTCCGATGGCAACCCGATGGCTGGCCATCAGCGTGCATCGTGCGGACGAGTTCGCACCGCTCAAGAACGCGACCGGTGCGGATTCCCCCGACACGGTTCGTCGGTTACAACTCGATCGAGCCATCCGATGGCTGAGGGCCGTGGGGCGCGATGTTCCGAATGATAGCATCGTCGAAATTCGACCATCGTTCGCGCTCAATGCCGAGGAACTGAGGGGAAAACTCCCTCGAAACTGGCAGTATTCCGGACCGATCGTCTTAGGTTAACGCGACCCGAAAGGACTTCCCATGTTGCACGCGATGATCATGGCCGGTGGCGGGGGAACCCGTTTTTGGCCTCGGAGTCGGAACCGCCGACCGAAACAGTTCCTCACGTTCGCGGGTGATCGCACGCTGCTCCAGGGCACGCTCGACCGCATCTCCGCTCAAGTGCCCAGCAGTCGCACATGGGTGATCACGGGAGAGCCGCACGTTGACGAAGCTCGGAATCAACTGCCCGAATTACCCGGCGATCAGATCGTCGGCGAACCCTTCGGTCGCGACACCGCGGCGTGCATCGGCCTTGGCGCTGCTCTGATCGCTCAGGCCGACCCGGCCGCGACGATGATCGTCATGCCCGCCGATCACGTCATCGAACCGGTCCGCGAGTTCGAACGAGCCGTGCATGCCGCGGAACAATTCGCGGACGATCACCAAAATGCCTTGCTCACCTTCGGGATCCCTCCGACATTTCCGAGCACGGGGTATGGCTACATTCACCGCGGTGAACCGATCGGTCAGCGCCAAGGCGTGACCGCTTCGACCGTGAAGGCGTTCAAGGAAAAACCCTCCGCCGATGTGGCCGAGCAGTTCCTCGTCTCGGGCGAGTTCCTTTGGAACAGTGGGATCTTCGTGTGGAAAGCCGTCACAATCCTCGCGGAACTCCGCCTACAAAGGCCGAAGCTTTACGCTGCAATCGAACGCATCGCGGAAGCCTGGCCCACACCCAACCGCATGGACGTGTTCCGGTCCGAATACGAATCGCTCGAAAAAATTAGCATCGACTTCGCCGTCATGGAGAAGGCCGAGAAAGTGCTCGTGATTCAGGCCCCGTATCAGTGGGACGACGTCGGCAGTTGGCTCGCCCTGGAACGCGGCAATCCGCAAGACGCGGAGGGAAACACCGTGCAAGGCTTGAATGTCTCGATCAATACAAACAACTGCGTCATCGTCACCGACCCTGGGAAACTCGTCGCCACGTTAGGCGTGAAGGATTTGATCATCATTCAAGACGGCGATTGCACCCTCGTGACAGACCGCAAAGACGAATCGAACGTGAAACTCATCGTCGATCAACTCAAGAAGCGTGGCCTGGAGAAGTACTTGTGAGTGGCGAGGTCACGAGTCCAGAACAATTCCCACCGCGTGGCCGACTCCTCGGTATCGACTTCGGCATCGTACGCATCGGGGTCTCCATTTGCGACCCCGACCGCATCGTTGCTTCGCCTCTCGAAACGTATCCTCGCCGGTCGGTGGAACTCGATGCACTTTACTTTCAAACGCTGACAAAAGGGCAACTTGCCGTCGGCTTCGTCGTGGGCCTCGCCGTTAGCTTGAATGACACGGAAGGCCCGAAAGCCCGCGAATGCCGGGCGTTTGGCGAGTGGCTACGGACTGTCACTCAGACTCCCGTGGTGTATTGGGACGAGCGTTTCACCACAGCGCTTGCCGAGGATTCCCTCATCGCAGCCGGTGTGAAGCGCGACAAACGCAAAGGGAAAAAGGACCGCATTGCCGCACAGATGATCCTGCAAGCATTTCTGGATGCAGGCTGCCCCGTGGCCTGACGTGAACGCTACCGTTCTGCTCCCGGCAATCGCAGTAGCCACGCCGTTCCGTTTTTGTTTTCATTTGCCAGGTGCCGGCCATCCAGGGCCAGTGCCGCTGCCGATTCCTAGCGACGCCCGGGTTCCTTCTCCAGACACTTCAACGCAATGGTTACGAGGTCGTGGCTTAGCGCCACCCCCGTCCAGCGAGCTTCAAGGTCGTCTGCCAGGATGGCGTTGATCGGGTGGTCGGGATCGTAGGTGATGGTCGGTCCGCTCATCGGTCACGCAAGTGGTGAAGTCGTTCTCGAAGAGTTTGCAAACCGCGTTTGATCAAACCTGCCACGGCTGCCAGGCTGCGGCCGAGTTGTTCGCCAATCTCCGTCAGCGACCAACCGTGCCAGTGTTGAAGGATCAATGCTTCTCGCTGCATCTCGGGCAGACCGTTTTAACGCGTCGGCCAGGAACAATTCGCGTTCACCGCGAACCGCCGCGTCACTCGGCGAGGACTGATCGGCCGCGATCCACTCCTGAACCCGCGACGACGACAACCCCGCTGCCTCGGCCAAAGGCCTCTCCAAGGCCTGGTCGCGATAGCTCACTGCAAAGTAGCGCAACGCGTCGGTCAGATTGTGACCCAGCACCTTCCGCAAGTAGGCCAGTTGCCGGCCCTCGTCGCCATCCTGCCATCAGTTGCGGACCTCGTACGCTTCCAAAAGCGTTTGCTGGACCACGCCGGAAAAGTCGACTTTGCTATTTAGTGTCCGTCGGAAAAAGGCCAATTTTTGACTTTGTCCTCGGGCTGGACGCTGGTGCCAGGTAAACGACCCTTGCAAACGTGGCCCATTTCGGGGG
>Ga0105047_10009925_pt1 | contig 15616 bp, 15 predicted proteins | sample MAT04_FD_78384 | JGI IMG/M metagenome (GOLD analysis project Ga0105047, IMG submission 78384) | Freshwater microbial communities from Lake Fryxell liftoff mats and glacier meltwater in Antarctica - MAT-04 (megahit assembly) | ecosystem: Environmental > Aquatic > Freshwater > Ice > Liftoff... | reverse complement strand
CTGGTCGGACCCGATGCCGCCGCGGCATTCGAGACCCTGATGCCGGTGGACGTGGTCGACCTGCCAGTGGGCAAGCAACGGTATGGCCTGCTGCTCAACGACGCCGGCGGCATCCTCGATGACCTGATGGTCGTGAACCGCGATTACCGGGGCGGGGGCGACCTGTTCGTCATCGTCAACGGCGCCTGCAAGGACGCGGATATCGCCCACATCCAGGCGCATATCGGCCAGCGCTGCCAGCTCGTTGCCTGCCCGGAACTGGCCTTGCTTGCCCTGCAGGGCCCCCAGGCCGTCACCGCGCTGCAGCGGCTGGCGCCAGGCGTGGAACGACTTACCTTCATGACCGGCAGTCGTTTCAGCGTTGCCTGCGGCACTGGCGAGCGGCTCGACGTTTTCGCGACCCGCAGCGGCTACACCGGCGAGGACGGCTTCGAGATCTCGGTCCATGCACAACAGGCCGACGTGCTGGCGCGGCTTCTGCTGGCCCAGCCCGAGGTCAGGCCGATCGGCTTGGGCGCACGCAATTCGCTGCGCCTGGAAGCGGGCCTGTGCCTGTACGGCAATGACCTGGACGCCACGACCACGCCCATCGAGGCCGGCCTGAACTGGGCGATCCAGAAGACGCGGCGCAGCGGCGGCGCACGTGCCGGCGGTTTTCCCGGCGCCGACGTGGTGTTGGCCCAGCTGGCCGGCGGCGACACCGCGCCTGGCCGCCGGCGTGTCGGCCTGCGGGCACTGGACCGGGTGCCCGTGCGCGAACACACGCTGATGCAGGACCCGAGCGGCCGGCCGGTCGGCCAGGTCACCAGCGGCCTGCTGGGGCCCACGGTCAACGAACCGATCGCGATGGCCTATGTACAAAGCGGCAGCGCCGTTCCCGGCACCCGGCTGCAGGCCCTGGTACGGGGCAAACCGGTTCCGATGGAAGTCGTCGGCATGCCGTTCATACCCCACCGTTATCACCGCGGCTGAACCTTGTTCTCGTTTTCTGCATCGCGCACCGCACGACGTATCCAAGACCAGAATCAACCCCCGAACCCTTTCAGGAGAAACCCATGGCAACCATGAAATACACCGAAGACCACGAATGGCTCCATGTCGACGGCGACCAGGCAACCGTTGGCATCACCCAGCATGCCCAGGACGCCCTGGGCGACGTCGTCTTTGTCGACCTGCCCGAAGTCGGCACGCCGCTCGATGCCAAGGCGATCGCCGGCGTTGTCGAATCGGTCAAGGCCGCGGCCGATGTCTACATGCCGGTCAGCGGCGAGATCACCGAAGTCAACGAAGCGCTGCGCGCCGACCCGTCGCTGGCCAACTCCGACCCACTGGGCGCAGGCTGGTTCTTCAAGGTCAGGTTGTCCGATGCGTCGCAACTCGACGCGCTGATGGACGAAACCGCCTATGGCACTTTCTCCGCCAACACCTGACGCCTCGATACGGACGGCCCCACGCCGCGCGGGGTACGCGATACCCACGCGTCCCCACCTTTTTTCGTCTTTTTTCGCCTTTTTTCCCCCTTTGCCACCCCCATGAGTGAAACCGCCATGCCTCTGTCCCCCGCCACCAACCTGGACATGCTGGAGCACCAGCATGAATTCATCAGCCGCCATATCGGCATCGGTGCTGCCGACGAAAAGCACATGTTGTCGGTGGTCGGCGCCGCAACCCGGCAGGCGCTGATCGAGGGTATCGTGCCGCGCGCAATCGCGCGTACCGCGCCGATGCAGATTCCCGCTGCGATCACCGAAGCGGCCGCGATCGATGAGATCCGAGCCATCGCCGACAAGAACCAGCGGTTCCGCAACTTCATCGGACAAGGCTATTACGGAACGCATACGCCGACCGTCATCCTGCGCAACGTGCTCGAGAACCCGGCCTGGTACACCGCCTACACGCCGTACCAGGCCGAGATCTCGCAAGGACGGCTGGAGGCGCTGATCAACTTTCAGACCATGGTCTGCGACCTGACTGGCATGGCGATCGCCAACGCGTCGATGCTGGACGAAGCCACCGCGGCGGCCGAGGCGATGACGCTGGCCAAACGCAGCGTGAAAAACAAGAGCACCGTGTTCCTGATCGCCGATGACTGCCATCCGCAGACGATCGAAGTGATCCAGACACGTGCCGAGCCACTGGGCATCGTGGTGCGGGTCGGCGCGTTGACGCAACTGATGCACGACAACGACTATTTCGGCGTGCTGGCCCAATACCCGGCCAGCTGCGGCACCGTGCACGACCTGCGCCCGCTGGCGGAGCGGGCGCGAACGAACAACGCCGCATTCTGTGTCGCTGCCGACCTGCTCGCGCTGTGCCTGCTCGCACCGCCTGGCGAATGGGGCGCGGACATCGTCATCGGCACCACGCAGCGCTTCGGCATGCCGCTGTGCAACGGCGGACCGCACGCAGCCTATCTGGCCTGCCGCGACGATTTCAAGCGCTCGATGCCGGGTCGGCTGGCCGGTGTCAGCATCGACACCCATGGCAACCCGGCCTACCGGCTGGCACTGCAGACACGCGAACAACATATCCGGCGCGAGAAGGCGACCTCGAACATCTGCACTGCGCAAGTGCTGCCGGCGGTGGTCGCCGGCATGTACGCCGTCTACCACGGCCCGGCCGGCCTGACCCGGATCGCGCAACGCGTGGCCCTGCTCACGGCCATGCTGGCGCGTGGATTGCAACTGCTCGGTTACCCGCTGGCCCATGCCAGTGCCTTCGACACGCTGACGGTGCAGACCGGCAGCGCCACGCCCGAGGTGCTGGCGCGCGCCCAGCAGGCCCGGATCAACCTGCGCCCGATGGAGAACGGATGTTTGGCGATCTCGCTGGACGAGACCAGTACCCGCGCCGACCTGGCGCAGCTGCTGTCGCTGTTCGCCAGCAACGGGAAACCGGCACCGACGGTGGATGTGCTGGTGAGCGACAGCCCCTCGCTGCTGCCCGACGGGCTGCGCCGCTCCAGCCACTTCCTGACCCATCCAGTATTCAACCGGCACCATAGCGAGACCGGCATGCTGCGCTATATCCGCAGCCTGTCCGACAAGGACCTGGCGCTGGACCGCAGCATGATTCCGCTGGGCAGCTGCACGATGAAGCTCAACGCCACCAGCGAGATGATTCCGATCACCTGGCCGCAATTCGCCGACATCCACCCGTTCGCGCCGGCTGCGCAGCGCCAGGGTTACGCCGAACTCGACCGGCAGTTGTGCGACTGGCTGTGTCAGGCCACCGGTTATGCGGGCATCAGCCTGCAGCCCAATGCCGGCAGCCAGGGCGAATACGCCGGGCTGCTGGCGATCCGCGCCTACCATGCGGCCCGCGGCGAGTCCAACCGCACTGTCTGTCTGATTCCGTCCAGCGCACACGGCACCAATCCCGCCAGCGCCCAGATGGCCGGCTTGAGCGTGGTGGTCACGGCCTGCGACAGCCACGGCAATGTCGACATGGCGGACTTGCAGGCCCAGTGCGAAAAACACAGTGCCAACCTGGCCGCCATCATGATCACCTACCCGAGCACCCATGGCGTATTCGAAACCCGGGTCAAGGACCTGTGCGCGCTGGTGCACCGGCATGGAGGGCGGGTCTATGTCGACGGCGCCAACATGAACGCATTGGTCGGCATCGCGGCGCCGGGCGAGTTTGGCGGCGATGTCAGCCACCTGAACCTGCACAAGACCTTCTGCATTCCGCATGGCGGTGGCGGACCGGGTGTGGGTCCGGTCTGCGTGGTCGAGGACCTCGTGCCTTACCTGCCCGGGCATGTGGCTGGCGGAGTTCCGTCGCATGGTGTCGGAGCCGTCAGCGCAGCGCCGCTCGGCAATGCCGCCGTACTGCCGATCAGCTGGATGTATTGCCGCATGATGGGCGCAAACGGATTGAAAGCGGCCACCGAGGCGGCGATCCTGAGCGCCAACTACATCAGCGCACGGCTGCAAGAGCACTATCCGACGCTGTATGCCAGCGCCAACGGCCATGTGGCTCACGAGTGCATCCTGGATCTGCGGCCGCTGAAGGAAACCAGCGGCGGTGCCCATGGCGTCAGCGCCGAGGACGTGGCCAAGCGGCTGATGGACTATGGCTTTCATGCACCCACGCTGAGTTTCCCGGTGCCCGGCACGCTGATGATCGAACCCACCGAGAGCGAGACGTTGCAGGAACTCGACCGCTTCGTCGACGCGATGATCGCCATCCGGGAAGAGATTCGCATGATCGAACGCGGCGTTTGGCCGCAGGACAATAATCCGCTCAAACATGCACCACATACCGCGGCAACCGTGGTCGCAGACCACTGGGACCGGCCCTATTCGCGGGAGGTCGGCGCGTTCCCGCTCGCGAGCCTGAAACAGGCGAAATACTGGACACCGGTGGGACGTATCGACAATGTCCACGGCGACCGCAACCTGTTCTGCAGCTGCGTGCCGGTCGCAGCCTATGCCTGATGCCGGAGTCGCGCGACGGCCCTGTCATACTGGGGCCTTCCCCAACCCGAACGCCCGGACCACGACTCCATGCTCTACGCCATCCTCAAGACCCTGCACCTGCTGTCCATCATCCTGTGGGTCGGTGGCATGGCGTTCGTGCTGTTTTTCCTGCGCCCGGCGCTGGGCAGCCTGCAGCCGCCGCAGCGCGTGACCCTGATGCACGACGTGCTGCGCCGTTTCTTCGGCGCGGTGTCGGCTGCTGTCATCATCGTGCTGGTCAGCGGATTGTGGATGATGGGCAGCTTCGCCAGTGGCGCCGCGGCCAGCGGCGTACGCATGCCGATGAGCTGGATGGTGATGGCCACGCTGGGCCTGCTGATGATGGGCGCCTATGGCCACATCCGTTTCGTGCTCTATAAACGGCTGCAGCGCGCCGTGGCCAGCAGCGAGTGGTCCGCCGGCGGCGCGGCCCTGGGTTCGATCCGGGTCTGGGTGCTGGCCAACCTGTTCCTTGGCCTGGTGATCATCGGCGTGCTGATGCTGTTCTAACTGGCCAACGCATACGGTCCGCCCTGTTCGATTGCGCGGCGATACGCGGGCCGGGCCTGGAAACGCCGAACCCAGGCATCGATGCTCGGATACTGCGCGCGCAAGCCCCGTGCCGCCTCGCCGACGAAACTCATCTGGATGTCGGCACCCGTCAGATGGTCTCCGACCAGCCAATCGCGGCCTTCGAGCGACTGGTTCACGAAGCCCAGGTGGTTGGCGATCTCGCTGTCGATGCGCGGTGCCAGCGGCGCGCCCGCCTCGCCCAGTCTTCCGACATAGAGCTTGAGCATCAGCGGCAGCATCGCGGAGCCTTCGGCATAGTGCAACCACTGTTGGTAGGTCTCGTACTCCGGCCAGCCCACCGATGGCTGCAGATGGCCACCCCCATGGTGGCGCACCAGATAGTCGACGATGGCGCCCGATTCGAACACCGTCTGCCCATCATCGACCAGCACCGGCGACTTGCCCAGCGGATGCACGGCCTTGAGCTCGGGCGGCGCGAGCCGGGTAGTGGCATCACGCTGGTAACGCTGGATCTGGTAGGGCAGTTCGAGTTCCTCGAGCAACCACAAGACACGCTGCGACCGCGAATCATTGAGATGGTGAACAACAATCATGACGCGCTCCTGTGTTTGACGCCGGCTACCCGAGACAAGCCTGAGCACCTGCTCCAGGCGCGAGGAAACGGCGGTCAGTGTAGGTCGCGATTGCGCCGGCGGATGTCGGCGCTTGGCTGACAGTCGTGTCAGTCGATCACCCGCCGGCCCCAGGCAAAGGCCTGCTGCCCGGCACGCGGGTCCGGACGCGGAGCCAACATGATCGCGCCATCGAAAGGCGCCGTGACCGGTGTCGCACCATCGTAAGCCGCCACATCGCCAGCCTTGAAAGCCATGAAACCGGCATAGGAACAGGTCAGCTGCAGCCGGTCGGTGGCGGCGATCACCGGCTGCACGATCTCGAATCGTGCGATCACCTGCGCCGCAACCGGCTCCAGGCCCAGCCCCTGGGCAGCGCCGTCGCCGATGCAGCCACACGCCTGCAGGAACCGCAGCGTCGCCTGCCAGGCTGTCTGCACGCTGCTGGCGGCGAAATGCTGGCCGCATTCGGCGATCAGGGCGATGGCGTCGCCATCCGGATCGGCAAAGGCACCGTAGTCGATCAGGTGGTAGCCCTCGTGCCGGAACTCTGGCAGCAACAACTGCCGCGGTGGCAGCGCCAGCCGGTCCGCCCAGCGGCGCACCCGCGCCAGGCGCGACAACACGAAGAACGGCAGCACCGCATGCCAGGTCGAATGCAGGTCCAGCAGGCGGTCCACGGAACGTACCAGCGGCGCCATGGCGTGGGCGCGACGGGCTTCGACCGATGTGTGGTCCTGTGCCAACAGCGCGTCATGCCATAGCCGATTGAAGTCGCGGTCGACGAACCGCGACTGCAGCGCGTGCGGAGCGAACCGGTTGTAGGCCGTGACGTTGGCAAACGACAAGGTCAAGCGGCCCGCGCGCGGCCGCAGGCCGGCATCGAGCAGGCGACGCACCACATGCATGCCACACAATTCGTTGCCGTGGGTCAGCGCATTGACCATCACATGCGGCCCCGGCACGCCGGAGTCGATGCTGTGCACATGGTCGATGCCCGTGTTGCCCTGCCGGTAAGGGGCCAGATCGACCCAGGCCAACTCGATCGGATAGTCGGGCGGATCGACGACGGTGACCGCTGGCCTCACGCCTTGAGCGCCAGTGTCGCCACCACCTGCATGCGGGTGTCACCCGGCACCTCGACCGCCAGACGCAACCAGCCGCCGAACTCGCGCACACGCGCGAACGCCAGGCTATCGGCCCGCGCTGCAATACGCATGCTGCTGCCTTCGTCGATCCAGTGCAGGCCATCGGGCGAGATCTGCACCCGCGCCAACGCCGACGCGGCGCCGTCGGCCGCACCGTCGCCGGTCTGCATGACGCGGACAAAAAACAGCGCCTCGGCAGCCCAGGCCGCCTCGTAGGGTTCGGTCTGCAAAGTCCCCTGCCACCATTCACCGCGCGCGAGCACAGCGGTATAGGCATTGCGCATCAGGCTGCCCATGTCAGAACTCCCCCGACAGCAACACGCTGTCCAGATAGAAAAAGCTGCGTTTGGCGGTATCGGATTCGCAGAAGAACACCAGATTGAGCATGCAGGCCAGGTTGGGCATGGCCGGTATCGTGATCGAGCCTGTGTCGGGGCAGACGAAGGTCTGGTCGTTGCACTGGAACTCCATCCAGCGCATCGTCGCCAGGTCGAAGTCGAACCGCAGGTAGTGCCAGTTGATCTTGGTCGGGATCTCGTTGTAGCAAAGCGTCTGGCCGGCTCCCGGAATATCTTCCCAGTCGTTCGGACTCAGGTGGTCGTGGGTCACCGTTTCGCTGCGGCTGCCGATGGCGCGAAACGGCGTCGAATGCTCCTTGAACTGCCACCGGTTCATGCGCTGACCTTCGAGTGCGTTGAGGTAGCGCAGGTGCGGCATGACCCGTTGCCGGCCATCCTGCAGGTCGAACAGCAGGCCGACCGACCGAACGTCCAGGTCCGACAGCTTGAGCTCGCTGGCCTCGGGTTTGAACGCGAAATAGGTCTCGACGCGGATCATGGAGGCCCGGCGAAAGGTCACCCGCTTGATTGCGGTATTGCGTTCGCCCGGCACCGCACGGGTAGCGATCTTCAGCGCATAGGTTCCGTCGAAAGCGCCGTGGGTGCCGCTGTCCCAATGGGTGATCTGGCTCAGCATCGGCTGCATGTGGCGCGCATAGGAACGCGTCATCGTGTCGATCGAGCCCTCGTAGTTGCCCACCAGCGCCGTCCAGCCGTTCAGGCCATGATCGAAATCGTCGAAATAGATGACCCGTGCCAGGGGATCGTAGCGCGACAGGCGCGGATCGGCGTGGGTCGGGTGGGCGGCAGCGACAGGCAGGTTCACGGGTTCATCCTTTCACGGTGCCGGCGGTCAGACCGGCGATCAGGTACTTCTGCACCAGAATGACGAAGACCAGTATCGGCACCAGCTGCAGCGTCGCTGCGGCGAACAGGATGCCCCAATCGACACCGTCGATGGCACCGACCATCTCGGAGATCACCAGCGGCGCGGTCTTGGCGTCCACGGCGGTGAAGATGAACGCGAACAGGAAGTCGTTCCACGCAAACACCATGATGAACACCGAGGTCGCGATCATGCCGGCGTAGGACAGCGGCAGCACGACCAGCCGCAGCGTCTGCCACAAGCCGGCGCCGTCGATGGCGGCAGCCTCCTCGAGTTCGCGCGGCAACTGGTCGATGAAGGCCTTCATGATCCAGGTACCCAGGCTCACGAAGAAGGCACAGTACAGGATCACCAGTACGGTGCGGGTGTCGTTGAGCATCAGCCAGTTGACCGCCGGAAACAACGGCAAGGTGATCACGATCGGCGGCAACAGGCGCACCAGGATCATGAAGAACGCCGACGCGGTCAGAGCCCGGCTATCGCGCCGCGAATAGACGTAGCCCGCCAGGAAGGACACCACGAGTGTCAAGGCCGTGGCGCTCAGTGCGATCACCAGGCTGTTGACCAGGTTGTGGAAGAAGTCCGGCCAGCGTTCCCACAGATTGGTGTAGTTGCGCGTCGTCAGCGACAACAGGCTGCCGCCGCCACCGAAGATGTCGCGCGGCGGGCGCAGCGAAGAAAACACCACCAGCAGGATCGGGAAGCCGGACCATACCAGCACCGCCACCAGCGCGAGCATGCGCAGCGCGTTCACCAGCCAGCGGCGCAAGCGCCGCACGGTCACGGGGCGCCTACCTGCGGCCATGTGCAAACATCCGGCGGTACATCTGCCAGATGTACCAGGAACCCATCAGCAGCGAGGCGATCAGCATCAACCAGCCGGTGGCGGCCGCCGCGCCGAAATCCGAGTACCGGAATGCCTGCCGGTACAGGTAGACCGCCAGCACTTCGGTGGTGCGTGCCGGTCCACCGCCGGTCAGCAGCCAGACCTCGGAGAAGATGCGGAACGCAAAGATATAACGAAACACCAGCGCCACCAGCATGGCCGGCACCAGCAAGGGAACGGTGATGTGGCGGAACTTGTGCCAGGCGCCGGCGCCATCGACCTGGGCCGCCTCGTACAACTCGCGCGGAATGCCGAGGAGCGCGGTATACAGCAGGATGAAGGTGAACGGCAAGTGGTGCCAGATCGACAGCAGAACCACCATCGCCAGCCCATGCGAGGGCTCCACCGCCCAGTCCAGCGTCGGCAGGCCGATCGCCTTCAAGGCCAGCGTCACCGGGCCGGCATACGGCTCGGACATGTACTTGAAGATAACAACCGCAACCACTTCGCTGATGGCATAGGGCGCCAGCACGACGGCGATCATGACCCGGCGCCAGGGTATCCAACCGGCAAACAGCATCGCCACCGCCAGCGCCAGCAGGAACTCGCCGAACACCACTGCATTGACGACGATGGCGGTATTGAGCGTCGCAGTCCAGAAATACGGATCGGACAGGACAGCGGTGTAGTTGGCCAGTCCGACCCAGACCGGGCTTTGACCATAGGTCGACTTTGTCAGGCTGAGCCAGAACACATACAACGACGGCACGAACAGCAGCACGGTCAACAAAGCCTGCGCCGGGAGCACCAGACCCCAGTCACGTGCGGAAGGTTTCACCGGTCTGCGCGGTAACGCTCTACCGCATCCAGGTTGATCGTGATGCCCAGACCCGGACCGGTCGGCACCGGCAACTGTCCGCCCGACAATTGCGCCACAGCACCGACGGGCTCGTTTGCCAATGCATCGCGCAGCGGGTTGCCGATGAACATGCACTCGAAGCTGGTGAAGGCCGGCATCGCCGCTGCCAGTTGCAGGCTGGCCGCAACACATACCGCGCCGGACCAGCCCACGTGCGGCGCATAACCGACGTGAAAGGCTTGCGCCAGCGTGGCGATGTCGCGGGTCTCGCTGATGCCGCCGGCGCGCGCCACATCAGGCTGGATGATGCCGACCAGCCGGTCCCGGATCAACTCCGCCGCATGCGCGACGGTGTAGTCGCTCTCGCCCGCAGCCAGCATGATCGGCAGGCTGCGCCGCAGATGCGCATAGCCGGCCAGGTCCTCGGGCGCGATGGGCTCCTCGAAGAACCAGTAGCCCAGGTCATGCAGCGCGTGTCCGACCCGAAGCGCCTCGTCCAGCGAAAAGGCCCAGTTCGCGTCCACGCCGAGCCGCATGTCATCACCGGCCGCAGCCCGCACCGCGCCGGCGGCTGCGATCGCCCGCTCCACCGGCTGGCCCAGCTTGACCTTGACGGCCTTGAAACCCATCGCCACCACGGCGCGGGTCTGCGCCTGCATTGTCGGTATGTCAGCCCAGTTGATCGACGACGCATAACAATCCACCGCCGTGCGACCCATGCCGCCAAGCAGCCGGTGCACCGGCTGCCCCAGGGCCTTTCCGACCACGTCCCACAAGGCGATGTCGACGCCGGCAATCGCCTCGACCAGAATGCCGCCGGCGCGACCGCTCAACGCGCCGCGCATGCGAAGCCAGTGCCGACGGATGTCGAACGCGCTTTGCCCGAGCAGCAGCGGCGCCAGCACCGTGTTGATGAAATCGGCATACGCGCTTGCGCCGAAGCGCCCCAGGCATTCGCCGTAGCCAACGATGCCGTCGGTGGTACGCAGCTCAACCAGAACGATCGACACCTTGTCGTACACCGCCTGCGAGGTCCGGGTGCCAGCCTGCATCGGCGCGGTCAGCGGGATCGCGTGAATGGCGCTGATCGTCAGCGATGCCGGAGCCTGTACTCCCGACGCATCGGATCTGAACGCTCTGGAGCTTGCCGTCACGCCAGCATCCCGCACTGCGATGCCTGCGCAAACAGGCCGGGCGCGCCACCCGAATGCAGGAACACCACGGGTGCATCCGAGTTGAACCGGCCCTCGCGCAGCTGCGCCAGCATGCCGGCCATGGCCTTGCCGGTATAGACCGGATCGAGCACCACGCCCTGCGTGCGGCCGGCCAGCCGCATGGCATCCAGTGCGGCCGACGAGACCCGGCCATATCCATCGCCGAGATGGCGGTCGTCGACGTCGATGTCGGACGCATCCAACCGCACCGACAGGTCCAGCAGCTGAGCCGCGGCATTGGCGCGCTCGACAATCAGCGGCGCAATGAAGTGCGCTGGTCGTTGCACCGAAATGCCGACCACCCGGGTTGCCAGCCCCAACGCCTTGAACGCCAGTGCCACACCGGCCACGGTCAAACCCGATCCGGCAGCGAGGAACACCGCCTGCGGTGTAATGCCCTGCTCGGCAAACTGCCGCGCCATTTCCTCGCCGGTATCGACCATGGCGGCCGCGCCCAGCGTGCCGGTACTCCCTGGCAGATGCAGCACCTGCGTGCGCAGGTCGCGCGCCTGCAGATCGGCGACAAACTGCTGCAGCGCCGGCGCGATGGCCGCATCGTAGGGATCGCGGGTGTCGATGAAACGCACTTCCGCGCCGAACAGGCGATCGAGCAGGTAGTTGCCCTGCACCTCCTCGGATCCGGTGCCGCGCAACAACAGGCCGACATGCAGGCCGAGGATCGCACCGGCCGCCGCACAGGCGCGGCAGAAGTTGGACTGCACCGCCGCCGTGGTCACCACAGCCTGGGCACCCTTGGCCACGGCGTCGGCCATCAGGAATTCGAGCTGGCGCGCCTTGTTGCCGCCCAGCGCCAGACCACTGAGGTCTTCGCGCTTGATCCAGACCGGCGGACCACCCGCCTGCGCGGACAGCCGCGGGGCGCTCTCCAGGGGCGTGGGAAGCTGCGCCAGCCGCACCCGCGGCAACCCGGCCGTCAGGCTCAGGGGGTGGCTCACGGCAACAAAGGTTTGACCCGCCTTGCCACGTCGTCCATCGCCAGTGCGACACCCTTGCGCCCGAGCACGGCTGCCTGCAGTTCCTCGACGAAGATGTCGCCTGCCTTGGCGGAATTGTCAAACGCCGGAATCGGCACCCGTGCCACCTTGAGCGTGGCCAACTCGGCGGCGGCATACGGCATCCGCGATGCGAATTCAGCATCCTTGTAGGCGGAAGCGCGCACCGGGCCGTTGCCGTTGAGTGCAGCCTTCACCGTGTTCTGCCTGGACGACAACTCCTTGATCAGGCTCCAGGCTACCGGCTTGTTGCGCGCGTTCCTGGGTATGCACATCGACCAGAACTCGGTCTTGGCGGGAGCCGCATCGGGAAATTTCGCCTTCAGATCGCGCGCGGCTGGCAGGGCCATCACCTTGATATCGCCCGGATACTTCGATTTTTCCTTGTCGTTGTAGAACTGGGTGCGGCCGAACGAGGTGATCGTCATCGCCACACGGCCGGTCTGCATCCAGGTGTTGACCTCCTCGCCCTTGATCGCGGTCCAGTTGCGCGGGATCACCCCGGCGGCGTAGAAGTCGCGCAGGGTCTGAACCGCGCGCAGCATCGGCGGTTCGTTGACGCCCAGCTTGAAATCGCCGGAGATGAAGTCGCCGTTGTAAGCCCGCGCCATGTCGATCACGTTCGGATAGTTGTCGCCCTCGATCAGGAAACCGAACACCTGGCTGCCATCCGCGCGGGTGAAGGTCAGCTTCCTGGCCGCCTCGATCACATCCTCAAAGGTCTTGGGGATCGGCACCCCTCTTTCCTTGAAAATGGCTTCGTTGTAGTGAAAACCGGTCGTCGCGTGCCGATGCGGCACGGCATACGATTTGCCGCCGAACTTCATTGCCGCCACCAGCCCCGGGAAGATGTCCGCCGGATCTTCAAGCGCATCGGCTTTCATCAGCTCGTCGAGCGGCTCGAGCAGGTTGGTGACGTTGGGCGTGGCGCGGGTGTTGAGCAAAAACGCCAGGTCGACCGATGTCGACGACAGGCTGGCCTCGCGAAACAGCCGCTCGTGCAAGGGACCGGTGTCGAGCGTGACCCATTCAATGCCGATACCCTGGCGCTTGATCCACTCGGCCGTCGCGTCGCCGCCCTTGTCGCCGGTGAGCACCGACCGGTGCACCCGATGGCACACGATGGTCAGCTTGTCCGGCTTGGCCTGGGTCCAGCCGGCCGCTGGAAGGGCCAGGGACGACAGTGCGGTACCCGCCTGCAGGAGCGCGCGACGATTCAGCATGGTGTGTCTTCCTCGTGAAACGGTTGTGTCGAACGCCGGAACATCGAGGCCCCGGCGCGCCTGTTCTGCAACATGCTAGCAGTTCATGCGCCGTGAGAGAAGAGCGGCGTCGTTTCAGCTGCCGAAACAGCGGCCAGTGAAAACGCCAGTCCTTGCCGGCGCAGGCGCGGCCTCTTCAACCGGGCGTCAACGGTGCCTTCATGGTCTTGGCGGCGCTGGTGTAGCCGCCGTCCCCGCCGTCGACGAAGTGCACATGCAGTCCACCGGACGCATTCGTGACCAGGCAGGTCATCAGCGCGGTTTGTGACACGCTCATGCCATAACGCAAGTGTCCCAGCGCCACCCGACGGTCCAGGTAGGACTTGATCGTGGCGATGCAGTCCTGCGGGCAATCGATGACGAAACTGACGGTATCGTCGTGCTTGCAGAAGTCGGTATTGCTCGCCATGTCCAGCGTGTATTGGCGGGGATCGAAACCACCGACCGGCTTGCCGAGCAGGAAGACGAGCTGAGCCAGCAAGGTCTGCGCCAGCACCCGCAGCACGGCCGTCCACAACGGGCCGCCGCGCCGGCTGGCCTGCGCCTCCAGCATCAGCCCCTTGGGTGGCCAGCGCGCCGACAAGGTGTCCGCGCGCACCGGCGGCGCCGAGCCGCCCTGTCGCGCCAGGCGCATCACCTCGGCATGCACCGCGCCTGCATCCGCTGCGCCTTGGATGATCAGCGTCAACATGCGCCCACGCCCGGACTGCAATGGGTTCCAGCGGCACGACAGGCCGTCAAGATCGACCGGCTCGCCGTCGTCCAGCGCCTCGGGCACGGCTGCAAGGGCCATCAACGTAGCGTCGGCCCCCCCGCGCATCGCGCTCTCGAGCAGACCGACGCCGCCGCCCTGGAACACGCCGAAACTGTTGCCGGGCGTGGGTTCGAAGCGGCCCACGCGTACCTCGCCACCGAATTGCCGCAGCAGCGCCACCGGACAGATTCCGATGCGCAGCTGCATGCCGAACTCGCGCGCGGCAAATCCGCGCACCCGCGCCAGCGCCTGGCGCGCGGCCTGCGCATGGGCCGAAGGCACCATCACCACCGATCCGTCGCCGCCAAACAGGAACGGCAGACGGGTCGGCGCGCACAGGTTCTTCAGCGCCGCAATGGCCATGGCTGCGACGAAATTGACGGTCTTGTGCTTGCCAGCTGCCACCAGTGGCGTCGAACCGACGATATCGGTCACCACCAGTTCCCAGTCATCCGGTGCTGCGCGGTAACGCGTGGTGTCGAAGGTGTCGCTGGACTGCGCGAGCACGGGCAACTCGGCGAAAAAGTTGTCGTTGCCGTGTGTTGGGGGATTGGCGGTACGGTCCATCGACTCGATCGGTTGCTGCGAAAGTATCCGGCTCGGGCCCAACCGGGTCAAGGGCTGCGTTGACAGGGCTGCGTTGACAGGGCTGCGGCGACGCCGCCTCTGCTGGGTTACGCCGCAAGCTCCCCGATGCCTCAGGGTAGCAGTTTGGCGCGAGCTACCTTGGTCTCGGATCGCTGGGCCTTGTCCTGCAGACGCCGTCGGACCGACCCGCGGGTCGGACGCGTGGGGCGCCGCGGCAGCGGCGCAACCGCCACACTTTGCACCAGTTCCTGCAAACGCGCGAACGCATCAAGCCGGTTCTGGTCCTGCGTACGGTACGACTGCGCCTTGATCACCAGTACGCCATGCTGGGTGATGCGCTTGTCGCGCAGTGCGAGCAGCCGCTGCCTGACGTCGTCAGGAAGGCTGGATGCCGGAATGTCGAAACGCAGGTGGATCGCGCTAGAGACCTTGTTGACATTCTGGCCGCCCGCGCCCTGGGCCCGGATCGCAGTGGTCTCGACCTCGGACTCGTCGATCACGATCGGTTGCATGGTATCGCCCATGGGCTGGCACTGTACACCGATGCGCAACTGCATTCACACAGTGCCAAGCTTGCAAAGCTCCGGTTCTGCCCTAGGCGCCGGCCTCGGTCAGCCACCGGCGCGTGCGCTCGAGCATGACACGGGTCCGGGTCGGTGCGTCCGCGGTGCGCGCCCAGCCCTGCATCGGAATCTCCAGGCTGATCGGGAGCGTGACTGGCAATGCCTCGATGATGGAGTGCAACATCGGCGAGCCGACGCGCATGTCGTGCCGCGCCTCCTGGTCGATACCCGGAATCAGGCGTACGCCGACGAAATCGAATCCGATGGCCTGCGCGGTACGGACCAGCTGCAGCGGCGTCAGTTCCAGGCAGGTCAGCGGCGCCAGACCGATCCTGCGTGGCGCAGTGGTGTGTTCCATCGGGACCCTCAATGGCCAGGGCATCCAGCCGGAAAGTCGAACCCGCAGCCGGCCAGGACACAGCCCGCCGGAACAGCGATCCAGGCCGCCATGACCGCGGCCTTCCGACCTAACCCGCGTAACCGAACATCAGCGCCATCCACAACACGATGGATGGGAAGAAGATCAGCAATGCCAATGCGAACAACAGCGCGATCAG
>Ga0105047_10009921_pt1 | contig 15618 bp, 8 predicted proteins | sample MAT04_FD_78384 | JGI IMG/M metagenome (GOLD analysis project Ga0105047, IMG submission 78384) | Freshwater microbial communities from Lake Fryxell liftoff mats and glacier meltwater in Antarctica - MAT-04 (megahit assembly) | ecosystem: Environmental > Aquatic > Freshwater > Ice > Liftoff... | reverse complement strand
TAAACTCCTTCTTGCAACAATCCGTGGAAGAACTTTTTAAACGTATCGTTATCACCGTTTTTAGCAGTTTGAAAATCATATACTGGATTTGCATCAAAGTGGACCGAAATCATGGAGCCAATTCTATTAATAGTAAACGCAATGTTATTGGAAATCAATACTTTGTCGATTCCCTGGTGTAAATAAGCTGTTTTTTCTTCTAATCTTTTAAAAATAGTAGCGTCGTTGTTTAAAGCCTGTAACAGTGCATATCCCGCAGCCATTGCCAAAGGATTTCCAGATAACGTTCCGGCTTGATAAACTGGTCCAACTGGCGATAGATAGTTCATGATTTCGTTTCTAGCTGCAAATGCTCCAACAGGCAAACCGCCACCAATTACTTTTCCGAAACAAACAATATCAGCTTTTACACTGAACAACTCCTGAACACCGCCTTTCGCCAATCGAAATCCTGTCATTACTTCGTCAAAAATCAATAAGGTGTTGTTGTCGTCACATATTTTCCTTAATGCTTGTAAGAATCCACTATTTGGCGGCACACAGCCCATATTCCCTGCTACCGGCTCAATAATTATCGCGGCAATTTCATTTGTATTTGCTTCAAATAATGATTTTACAGTATCGATATTATTGTATTCTGCAAGAAGTGTATCTTGAGCAGTACCTTGAGTCACACCTGGAGAATTTGGAGTCCCAAAAGTACTGGCGCCACTCCCAGCCTGAATCAGAAAGGAATCTGAATGTCCGTGATAGCATCCGGCGAATTTTATAATTTTATCTCTATTAGTAAAACCTCGTGCCAAACGTATGGCGCTCATACAAGCTTCAGTACCTGAATTCACAAATCGGATTTTATCAATATTTGGCACCATAGAAACGGCTAGTTCCGCAATTTTAGTCTCCAGTTCTGTTGGCATTCCGAAAGAAGTTCCACATTGGACCTTGTCAATTATTGCATCAACAACAGGCTGATACGCATGCCCTAAAATCATAGGTCCCCAAGAATTTATGTAGTCAATGAAGCGGTTGTCATCTTCATCGTAAACATACGCTCCTCTGGCACTTTTAGCAAAAATAGGAGTTCCACCAACACCTTTAAAAGCTCTTACTGGCGAATTTACGCCGCCTGGAATTACTTTTTCAGCGTCAGCAAATAACTGACTGCTTCTTTGATAAATCATAGTTGTATTTTATTATTTGACAATTATATTTTGTCCAAGAGAAATGGTATTGTCTGTTAAATTATTCTTTCTCTTCAAATCATCAATTGAAATGTTGAATCTTTTGGATATAGAATATAAAGAGTCGCCCTTAGTTACGGTATATTTAGTTCCATCTTGTGTATAGGAATTTGGCGTAGTTGTAACAACCGGAACGTATGCTATACCTAAAACTTCGGCATCAAATTTATTCAATTGATAGCGTTCTATTAATCCGATGAGTTTGTCGGGGTATTTTGTATCTGTTGCATAACCCGCAGCTTTTAAACCATAAGCCCAACTTTTATAATCGTTCTTTTGGAATTCAAAAAGCTCAGCATATCTTGGTCTGCTTGTTAAAAAATAGGAGTGATCTTTAAACGACAAGCTAGGATCTTCATATTTTCTGAAGCATTCATTTTCGGCATCATCTGTGTACTTAATACTTGGACCACTCCACTCCTTATGGCATTTTATTCCGAAATGATTGTTTGCCTGAACACTCAACGGTCCAGTTCCCGCTCCCGATTCTAGTATGGCTTGCCCCAAAGTAATACTTGCTGGAATTCCGGTTCTCGTCATATTGTCTTTGGCAACATCCTTATATCTTTCAATGTAGGCCAACACCATTGCTGTAGTTACCCTTACCCGAGTTGTAGCTTCCAAAACCTCTGTTGAATTTGACAGTGAAGTAGTACCATTCGCAGGTGAATCTTTTTGTTCAACCGCACTAACAGCCACCGGATTTTTTGCGGTCGCGGGTCTGTAAATCGGTTTTTTAACTCTTTGAACCACAAGGTCTGCGGATTTTCGCGGATCCGGTTTGGATGTTCTGACAGTAGGATGATTGGCGCTGCACGAAGCAACAAAAATCATTAGCAGCAGTAAAATGGTTTTTTTAATCATTGCAATATATTTCTAATTGTTTTTTTTGTTTTAACACCTTATTTATTCCGGCAATTCCCTGCAATCCGCCAGTATGTACTACAAGAATTTTTGATTTCTTTGGAAAATAATCTTTCCTAATCAAATCTAGAACACCAAACATCATTTTTCCGGTATATAAAGGATCTAATAATATTTTATGAATTTGGTAGAACTCGTTTATGAAACGTACTAACTCTTCTGAAACTTTTCCGTATCCTTCAAAATGATAATCAGTAATTAAATCCCAATTTGATTTCGAAGCAAATTTACAAATATCTTCTCTTAAAAAGTCCCCCTTTAACGCAGGAAAACCCAAAACTTGTTGACTACCTTTTGAACAATTTATAATTCCTGCAATAGTGCCTCCTGTTCCAACTGAACAACAAATATAATCGAACTTTTGATCAGCCTCAGTTAGTATCTCTTCGCATCCTTTTATAGCTAAACTATTGGTCCCACCTTCTGGAATCAAATAAAAATCGCCAAACCTTTCGCTTAATGTAGCACTAAATTCTGGACTAGTTTTTTCACGATACGAGGCTCTTGAAACAAATTCGAATTCCATTCCTAGATCCTGAGCTTTTTTTAAAGTTGGATTATCCGCAATCTTATCTTTTAACTCTTCTCCGCGAATGATTCCGATAGTAGCAAAACCATATTCGTTTCCGGCGGATGCAACGGCTAAGATGTGATTGGAAAATGCACCTCCAAAAGTCAACAAAGTTTTTTTATTTTCTTTCTTGGCTTGAGCCAGATTGTACTTTAGTTTTCTGAATTTATTTCCAGAAATTAATGGGTGCAATAAATCTTCGCGCTTTATATAAAGCGAAACGGTAGTGTTCTTGATAGTGATTTTTTGATTACTGCTTTCCGAAAAATTCATTTTTCAAAAGTAGTTTATGGAAATCATTTTACATAAAAAAAGCGATTATTAAATCGCCTATTTTTACTTTTTTTATTTGGAAGCAATTATGATTTTTTGACCTGTCGTTTGACCGTCACTTGACTGGATTTTGACTAAATAAACAGCTTCAGGCAAAGATGCCGTAGAAAACTCGAAGCTCGTTTTTGAATTTAGCTTTGTCTCATTTAACAATAATTTCCCCGTAATGTCAAACAGCATTACCGATTTAATATCTAGTAAATTTGGATTCAAGACAATCAGCTGTTGAGTTGTATTATTTTGCACAATAGTCACACTTGCCTTAATTGGATTATTAATTACCAACGCATTAGAATCTTTGAATGTGATTTCGAAACGATTCGTATAATTTCCAGCAGGAAGATTTACTTCAAAAAAACCATTTTTTATATTGTGATAAATTCCAGTTAGACCATCATATAAATAAACATCTTGAGCTTGATTAAAATTGATAACATCACCAACAAAAACTCGAAAAGAAGCCTGATTGCCAGCTTTTAAATTAAATGGAACTCTTTTTTCAACATCAAAAGGAAGCGTTGTAATCACAAAATTTTTCGTGTCATCAAGCAAAGAAAAGTACGCATCGTTTGTAAAATTAGATTCATAAGAACTAACATCCATAGCGCTATCAAATCCATCAGAAGTATTGGGATTGAAAGCCATCGTTACTTCTTTTGTAAATTGATTATTGAAAATGGTGTGAATTTTTATCTGTGGCGTTGGAGCTGTTGAGAATTGCGTATAATCTACACCTGCAACGTTGTGAATTTCGTCCCAGTTTTCATAGCTGACAGCATTTAAAGAGTTTGCATTTGCTAGTCTTTCAAATTGCGAATTGTTTGCTACACCTTCCTTGACAAAAGCTCTGTAAAGATTTTTCATCTGAGCCGTTCCATTGATTCTTCCTTCAACCATGAATCCTTGTCCAACAGGAGAAAACATTCTTGTGTATGCTACACCTGAAGAAACGCCAGTCGTATTAATTGATCCATCAATATTATATGTACTCCAACTAGCACTATTATACGTTCCCGGACTAAAAGCATTAACATTGTTTGGGGTGTAATATCCATAACCACCAATATACTGAAGCAATAAATGTGAAGTTGCTGGTTTTTCATGTTCCCAAAAGTAAGCATTCCCATTAATTATGCCGCTTGCGGGCGATGGAAATGATAGGTTTGTTACTGCACCACTTGAATAATTAATAGAATATCCACTATTTTCCAATAAAAATAAATTCAGATTTATAGCTGACGGATAGGGATTTCCAGTCAATGTACTGTTTGGGTATTGACCTGCAAGACCAGCTACTGTTATACCAATAGTTCCGTCATTTGCTTTTCCTCTGAAATCATACCGCTGATAATCATCCAAAGGATTATAAGAACCTACGATAGCTGGATTATTAAAGGTAGTTTCTCCTATTCCAGCTAATGTGTCATCGCCCGAAACTCCTTTCATTGTAAATCCTAAACCGCTCGTAATTGTTCCAGATTGTCCAATATTCACCCAATTGGAATAATTATTTTGAGCCGTAAATGCATAGATCCACCTGTTAGAAACAGTCAAAAGTGAATTAGTTGATGTTCCGTTGACTGAAGATGTAAAAAATGGATTTTGTGATGTTATATTAGCTACGGGTCGTTTTATAATCTGATCTAATTGAAAACTATTATTTCCAGCGCCAGCAGCCGCAACACCTACTGGCGAACACCAATAATTGTAACCAAAGTTATTAGCCGTTCCTTCCTGAAAAACAGATAAAGTACCTACTCCACGATTTACGCCGTTAGCAACGGTACTGCCTTGTAAAAGTTGTCCTTCATTCCTTAAATAGATAGTACTAGCAACTGTGTTTAATTCAACATAATCTTGTACATAGACCATCGCGCCTTGGTTAAAAACATAACTGTTTCTTACATATAATTGTCCGAAAACTATATTTAATGAAAACACAAAACCTACAATAATTAAACCTTTTTTCATAATCGAATCAATTAGATTTCAAAAGTACGAATATTTTTTATATGTAGTTCATTTTCAAAGTCAATTCTAAAAATAGTAACAGAATTGCACTATTTAATTATCTAATTATTTAAATTATAGCAGTACTTGATCCCGATTAGAAACTGGTCTTTTTTTGTTGAAAAAAGGTAGGAATTTCTTTTAAGTATTTTTCACTTGTTTTATTCTATTTCACTAAAAATCAAGAATAAAAAATAGGATTTTCCATTGTAAAATATCAGCAAATTAATCAATGTTAAAAAAATACTTGTGCTTAATCGCAAAAATATGTAATTCATCGATTATATGAATTTTTGTAACAATATTATTATTACTTTATTGCAAATAATGTTAATTTAACATACTATTATTTACCCAAAATCCTGATACCACAATGGATAACTACTCTGAAAAAAATGACACAAAAACTCCTTTTTATTCTACTTTAAGCACTATACTTATTTTAAAAAAGATATTTCTACTGCTTATCGTTCATATTTCTTTTTCAAGTGCTTTTGGGCAGACCACACTCATTTCGCCAACAGGAGATGGCGGATTTGAAAGCGGAACAACGTTTAGTTCAAACAATTGGACTAACACATTGGGAACCTCTACACAAAATCAATGGGTTGTAAATACTGGTGCTACTGCAGGATTTTCTGGAACAAGATGTGCTTATGTTTCTCAAAATAGTAGCAGCACTCCTCCGCCTCAAACTTATGTTACAAGTACTATTAGAGCGACACATTTTTATAGAAATATAACAATTCCATCAGGTGAAACGGATATCACGCTATCTTTTAATTGGTTAGGCCAAGGAGAAGGTGTTTTTGACAGAATGAGAGTTTGGGTTGTTCCAACTAGTAATACTCCTGTTTATGGTACGGAAATAACAGCGACAGGTGCAGCACCAACAGGAAGAATTCAGGTAGGAGCAATAAATTATAGCTCTCAGGCAACCTGGACGTCAACTTCATTTAAATTACCCATTGCCTATGCAGGTACTACGGTAAGATTAGTTTTTGAATGGCGAAATGATGGTAGCTTAGGAACACAACCACCTGCTGCTATTGATAATATCTCGTTAATATCTAAAATCTTAATTGCCCCCGCTAATGATCTTTGTGCTAATGCAACTCCTTTACCTTGTGGCACAACAAATTTAGCAGGCAGTACTATTGCAACAACAAACATTGCAAATGTCTCAGGTTGTTCCATGTCCAACTATGGCGTTTGGTATACCTTTGCGGGTGACGGGCAACAAACTACGATTACTACAAATCCAGCATTTGATATTAAATTATCGGTATCGACAGGCACCTGTGGGTCATTAACTAATATTGTCTGTACTGATACAGCACCAGAAACGGCCACATTTACCACAGTAAATGGTACCACTTATTATGTGTACGTAGCGCATTGGTCAACTTTTGGAACTACAACAGGAACGTTTACCATATCACGAAGTTGCACTGCTCCGCCACCAGATCCATGTTCCTCCATAACAAATATTGCAGCTTGTGGAACAACAATAAATAAAACTATAGCATCAGGAAATGGGGTTTATAGTCCTTCCGCCTGTGGCTGGATTACGCCAGGCCGGGAAGTAATATACAGCTTTACACCAGCAACTACAGGAGTTTACTTTATTAATCAAACTAGTTCGTACACTTTTATTGACTATCAATTTATGGCAGCAAGCACTGGATGTGGACCAACGGGTTGGACTTGTATCGATGATTTATTTGGATCATCTATCAGCCCAGGATTTGCGCTAACAGCTGGAATTCAATATTATATTTTATTAGACCCTGAAAGCACTGTAGGTGGAAATATAAGTTTTATCATTTCATGTCCGTTACCTCCTATTAGTAATGATGAATGTGCAGGGGCTATTTCATTACCTGTAAATTCTCTATGTTCATACGGTACATATACCAATACTGGAGCAACAGCCAGCACCGGAATGACAGCTCCTGGTTGCGCCAACTATACCGGCGGAGATGTTTGGTTTTCTGCAGTAGTTCCTGCAACAGGCGAAATAACAGTCGATTTACAAGGAGGTGGAATTACAGACAGTGGTTTAGCAATTTATTCAGGAACTTGTGGGGCATTAGCGTTATTAGACTGCGATGATGACAGTAGCATTAATGGAGCTATGTCATCTCTTACAAGAACCGGATTAACTCCAGGACAAATAATTTTTATCAGAGTTTGGGGATACGGTGGTAGCACTGGATCATTTGGTATCTGTGTATCAACTCCTAGTTGTCCATCGCCTTCAGATATCTATGCAAATGTTTTATCAACAACTAGTGTTACCATAAACTGGACAGCATCAATACCATCTGCCGCCAGCGGATATCAATATTATATTAATACAACTGGAGTAGTTCCAACACCCGCAACACCACAAACAGGCTCAACTGCTGCAGGCGTAATTAGTGTAACGCTTACCGGACTAACTCCTGGCCTAAAATATTATTTTTGGGTGCGTTCAAATTGTGGTGGCCCTGACAGAAGTACTTGGTTTGGCCCAACAAACTATACTCCCTGCGCAGTCGGCAACGGAACAGGTACAACAACTCTTAGCTGTACAGTTCCAATTGCAGGCGCACAAGGAACAGGAGGCCTAGATCCAACTATGACTTGCAACGCGTTAGTTTGTCAAGATTTGGAAGTGACTTACGTGGCAATAAAACAGTCAACCGATTATATTGCTACCGAAATTCCTTATGTCCCACCTTATCAGTTTACCTGCTTGCAAAATCCAGTAAGTGTTAATATTGATGATGTATGGTCACCAACTATTAATCTTCCTTTCAACTTCTGTTTTTACGGTACTAATTACGACAAATGTTTAATTGGTTCTAATGGCGTAATCTCTTTCGACACAACTAATTATACCCCAGGAGGTTATAATGCGTGGTCATTTAACAACAATTTACCCAATACAACATTAATAAGAAATGCTATATTTGGTGTTTATCAAGACATTGACCCTAGTAAAGGTGGAGCAGTTGGGTATGAATTAATTACACTTAATACCGGATGTAGAGCACTTGTCGCTTCGTGGAGTGAAATTCCGATGTACTCTGCAGCGTGTAATTCAATTTATTACACAGGTATGATAGTGCTGTATGAAAATAGTAACGTTATTGAAGTTTATGCTAAAGAAAAAAATATCTGCGCAGGGTGGAACGGCGGAAATGCCATTGTTGGAGTTCAAAATGCAGCAGGAACTGCAGCTGTTTTCCCAACAATAGCCGGAGGTAGTTCGATAAATACAAATGATGTTACGAGCGATTGGACAGCGACAAATAAAGCCTGGAGATTTACACCCAATGGGCCGACTATAACACCACAATTTCAATGGTATCAGGGAACCGCAATTCCTGCGAATCAAATTGCAGGAGGAACTAACAGTACGATTTCAGTATGTCCTACCGTTACAACTGCCTATACTGCACAAGTATCTTATCCTCTTTGTACAGGCTCGCTGAAAGTTAGTGACGTTGTAGTTGTTAATATAACCGGAAATAAAATATGGAATGGTAGTACTAACGCAAATTGGAATGTAGGAACAAACTGGACACCAAATGGTATTCCAACTAATACGAATTGCGTCATAGTTCCTCTGATAAATTCACCTCGTGTTTATCCAATAATTTCTGCTGCTCCAGATGCGGTTGGTTATAACTTAAATGTTTACAATAATGCACAATTAACCATTAATTCGAATCAATATTTAACCATAACAGATAAAGTTACCGTTCAATCAACTGGGATTTTTACAATCAACAATGGCGCAAGTTTAATTCAGATTAACAACATTTTAAATTCAGGAAATATCATTTACAAAAGGGATTCGCCTAATATACGAATGCTAGACTATTCCTACTGGTCTTCACCAGTTGTAGGATTTAATGTTAGCAATATAGTATCTCCCCTTACTTTTGGCCCAATTTACACATGGAACACAACTATCGCCAATGGAAACGGAGGGCAAGGAACGTGGCAAAATGCTGCAGGTAGCACTATGATTGCAGGAAAAGGTTATATTGCTAGAGCTCCAAATGCGGCGCCTTTCAATAGTGGATCAGGAACTTTAAGCGGAACATTTACAGGAATTCCACAAAACGGAACTATAACGATCCCAATTGAACGCGGAAATGACCAAAACACAGCTACTCATTATGGTACAAACGGAATCGAAATATCATATTTAAGCGACAATTGGAATTTACTAGGAAACCCCTATCCTTCGGCCATTCGAGGAAGCCAATTCCTATTTGACAACCAGTCAAAAATTCTAGGAAATATAAGATTGTGGACTCACGGAACACTTCCATCAAATTTAATAGCTAATCCGTTTTATTCCTCTTTTGTATACAACTATACGGCAGGAGATTATTATACCTTTAATTTTACTGGAACCAGCTGTTGTCCGAGCGCTGCAGCTGATTTATATGTTGGATCGGGTCAAGGCTTTTTTGTTCAGATGATTGACGGGCCGGCGGTTTCTTCAGCAGATAACATTACAGTTGAATTCAATAACGGATTAAGAAACGCTTCAATAAGTAATAGTAGTTTTTATCGAACATCAAATTTGACAACAACTTCAGCAGTTGACCTTACTAATATTGAAAGAAATAGAATTTGGTTAGATCTTATCAATCCCAACGGGCAATCGGATCGAACGTTATTTGGTTATATTCAAGATGCTACAATGGAAACCGATAGTTTCTTTGATTGCATCACCCAAAACACAGGCGGAACATTGATATATTCTAAAACGGATGATACGAAGTTTTCTATTCAGGGTAGAAGTTTGCCCTTTGAAGTAAATGACGAAGTTTCAATTGGAATTAACATACCAACAACCGGTAATTATACAATTGCCATTGCGGGAATCGATGGTTTATTTAACCAGCAACCCATCTATTTAAAAGACGAATTATTAAACGTAACCGTCAATATTAAAGAAAATCCATATCATTTTGCATCTATATCCCAGTCAGGAGGTATAAATGATAGATTCAAAATTGTCTATATTGATAACACATTGGGAACCCCGGCAAATGAGTTTAAAAATGATATTAAAATTATGGTTAATGATGATGTTGCTGTAAGTTCAAGCAATCTGCAAATGGAATCAATAACTGTGTTTACTGTTTTAGGACAACAATTAGACACCTATAAAAACGTTAGTTCCAATCACATCATTCTTTCAAATCTACGTAAAAACAATACTGCATTATTACTAAAAATAAAATTACAAACAGGAGAAATTTTAAATCATAAAATTATTTTTTAAGCATGAATTATTTGAAATTTTTTTTAGAATTAAAAAGCTCAAAACTAAATACTTAAATTATAAATAGTTACATTTATAGTGATCAAATTTTAATTCAAATAAGATGAAAAAACTATACATTTTACTTCTATTATCTACACTCCTTGGGTATTCTCAGGTAGGTATTGGTACAACAGCTCCTCAAGGAGCTTTAGACATAACATCAGCTACAAACGGAATGTTAGTTCCAAGAGTCGCATTAACTGCTATCAATGTTTCAGCGCCTGTTGTGAATCCACAAGGAGGAGCTTTGACAAGCGGAACTCTAGTGTGGAACACGGCTACTGCAGGAGTTTTTCCAAATAATGTAGTACTAGGATTTTATTATTGGAATGGCACCATTTGGATATCCGTAACGGGAGCTGCAGCAAATGCATGGTCACTAACAGGTAATGGCGGAACTAATGGTGGAACTATAACAACCGCAGGAACAAATTTTATTGGAACCACAGATGCACAGAATATTGATATTAGAACTAATAATACTTTTAGAGGACGTTTTAGCAGTTTAGGAGAATTTTTTATCGGAACTTTAAACACTTCCTTACCTGGCGACTTAATGAATGGCGTAGGTAATACAACCTTCCCATGGGCCGTAAATGGCTATACTTCAAATAATGGTGGAGCAACATATGGACTTAGACAAACCGGAAGCATCGGTACATGGGGGGCAATACAAGGAGAACTTGACTCAACTTTACCAGTTGCCTCTAGTGGTGTAAATGGAACCGTTTCGGCAACATCGCATTATGGAGTAAGAGGATTTAAACCCGCAGGAGGAAGTGGTTTCGGCGGTATTTTTTATAATGATCTGGGATATACAGGAGGCTTTTATTTTTTATCAGATAAACGTTTGAAAAAAAATATAAAACCGCTTACTAACGTTTTAGAAACTATTAAATCCATCCCCTTTTATACGTATAATTTTAAAACGGAAGAATATGACATTTTAGGCGGTGAAGAAATGCATTATGGTGTAATGGCCAATGAATTGTTGACAATCTTACCTTCTTTGGTCAAAACAAAAATAATTAATGCTGGAAATATTCGTTCAGTTTCAATTGACAAACAACCTAAAAGCGTTCCTTTTGAGGTTAACGCTGTAAATTATCTTGAATTAATTCCAATTGCAATTCAAGGAATTAAAGAACAACAAAAAATTATAGAAGATTTGAATGACCGAATAACCACATTAGAAAAAATAATCTTAACCAAAAGGCACTGAAATCAAAAATTTATAAAATTTAAAAATTTCCAAAAAGATCTTTGCTTTAAATAGTTAAGGTCTTTTTCGTTTTCATACGCCTCACGTTCAAATGAAATACTACGGTACGCTTTGTCTTTGTTTTTACAAATTATAAAACGAGTCAAAAACTCCACGCCATACCATATAAAAAAAGGCAGAATCAACAACTCCAGTTGCTGCCTAATATGAATCTTTTCATGATTAATCAGTACCGTATTTTGCTTCAAATCAGGATCCGAAACAATGATAAAAGGGAATAAAGTGATCCCACGAAACCCTTTTGGAATTAATTTTCTCGAAACGATTACGAACATTTTAGTTTTATGCTTTAAATTTGTACTTATGAACGAGCAAAATAATGAAAATAAATTAATCGAAGGTGAAGATTTTTACTATACGCCCGAAGGTTATAAATGTTTCACCGCAAAACACCACTTAAAACGAGGCTACTGTTGCCGTAGTGGTTGCCGGCATTGCCCGTATGGTTTTGACAAAAAAACAGGGACTATAAAAAAATAATGGGCGTTACCACAAGGGTCGGGCTTTCCGTTGCAATCTTTTTAAGAATTGATCTTCGCAAACGAAGATCAATCCTCAAAAAGGATTTACACTGCAATCCCTAACGCAAACAACAAACACTAAAAAATGACATTTCAAGACCAAATTCAGCAAGGAATTCCATCCGTTTTACCTAATCCAAAAGCTTACGAAGCTGAAATAAACCACGCACCCAAACGGAAAGAAATCCTATCAAATGATGAACAGAAGCTGGCGCTCCAAAATGCGCTACGCTATTTTCAGCCACAGCATCACGCCACATTGCTTCCTGAATTCAAAGAAGAACTAGAAAGTTATGGCCGAATCTACATGTACCGTTTTCGACCAGATTACAAAATATATGCACGCCCAATCTCAGAATATCCTGGAAAATGCGAACAAGCAAAAGCCATCATGCTAATGATTCAAAATAATTTGGATTATGCCGTCGCACAACACCCACACGAATTAATTACTTATGGCGGCAATGGAGCTGTGTTTCAAAACTGGGCTCAGTATCTGCTGACAATGAAATACTTAGCAGAAATGACTGATGAGCAAACCTTAACAATGTATTCGGGTCACCCAATGGGATTATTTCCTTCACACAAAGAGGCACCAAGGGTTGTGGTTACTAACGGAATGGTGATTCCAAATTATTCCAAGCCCGACGATTTAGAAAAAATGAATGCCCTTGGCGTTTCTCAATATGGCCAAATGACTGCCGGAAGCTACATGTACATTGGTCCGCAAGGAATAGTTCACGGAACCACAATTACGGTTTTAAATGGATTCCGAAAAATAAAAAAATCACCTAAAGGCGGACTATTTGTTACGTCTGGACTCGGCGGAATGTCGGGCGCACAACCAAAAGCCGGCAACATTGCAGGTTGTGTAACCGTTTGTGCCGAAGTAAATCCAAAAATTACACACATTCGACATTCTCAAGGCTGGATTAACGAAGTGATAGAAAATTTAGAAGATTTAGTACCGCGCGTCAAAAAGGCACTTCATGGTCAAGAGGTGATTTCAATAGCGTACCTGGGAAACATTGTTGATGTTTGGGAACGTTTTGATCAGGAAAATGTCCACGTTGATTTGGGCTCCGACCAAACTTCACTACACAACCCTTGGGCTGGAGGATATTATCCTGCTGAAATCTCATTTGATGCCGCAAATGAAATGATGGCCAACAACCCCACAAAATTTAAAGAAGAAGTACAAAAAACATTGCGCCGACACGCCAAAGCTATTAACAAACATACCGAAAAGGGAACCTATTTCTTTGATTACGGAAATGCCTTTCTACTAGAAGCGTCCCGCGCTGGAGCAGATGTATTTGCAGAAAATCATGTCGATTTTAAATATAATAGTTATGTGCAAGATATAATGGGACCGATGTGTTTTGATTACGGTTTCGGTCCGTTCCGATGGGTTTGTGCTACTGCAAATCCGGAAGATTTAGCCAAAACAGATAAAATTGCCAGTGATGTTCTAGAGGAAATGATGAAAAATTCTCCGTCCGAAATTAAACAGCAAATGGCCGATAACATTCAATGGATAAAAGGAGCTCAAGAAAATAAATTAGTTGTAGGCTCACAGGCTCGAATCTTATATGCTGACGCTGAAGGGCGGATTAAAATTGCCGAAGCCTTTAATCAAGCTATCGCAGGGGGTGAAATTGGCACCATCATTTTGGGTCGCGATCATCATGACGTTTCTGGCACCGATTCACCGTACAGAGAAACGTCAAACATTTATGACGGTTCTCGTTTTACTGCCGATATGGCCATACAAAACGTTATTGGCGACAGTTTCCGTGGTGCCACTTGGGTTTCAATACACAACGGCGGCGGCGTTGGTTGGGGTGAGGTAATCAACGGTGGATTTGGTATGGTACTTGATGGTTCAAAGGAGGCATCAAGACGTTTAGAATCAATGCTTTTTTGGGATGTGAATAACGGAATTTCACGCCGAAACTGGGCGCGTAATGACGGAGCCATCTTCGCAATAAAAAGAGCCATGGAGACGCAACCTTTGTTAAAAGTTACCATCCCTAACCTAGTTGACGACTCATTATTTATTTAAAAATAATTCCTAGATTGGCGAGACCATTTAGAAAATCTAATACTCTAGAAGTCTAAAAATCTAAAAATTCAAAGTATGAAAACATTTCAAACTCTACCATTATTGTTACTTTTTGTTGTAGTAACTTCTTGTTCTTCTATAAAAGTGAACTCTGATTACGATAAAAAAGTAGATTTTACTTTATACAAAACCTATGCATTTTACAAAAGCGGCATTGACAAAGTAGAAGTGTCTGATTTAGACAAGAAAAGGATTTTAAATTCTATAGACGAAGCTATGGCTTCAAAAGGATTTATAAAAAGCGAAACTCCTGATTTATTAGTTAATATTTTCACCAAAGAACGGGAACAAGTAGATGTTAACCAATTCAATATGGGATGGGGTTACGGTTGGGGTTGGGGTTGGGATCCTTGGATGATGGGCGGAAATACTGCTGTAAGCCGCTATCCTGTTGGAACTTTATTTATTGATATCATTGATGCTAAAAAGAAAGAACTGATTTGGCAAGGTGAAGGCGAAGGTGCTTTGACGAAAGACACGAATAAAAAAGACGAAAAAATCAAAGAATTTGTCTCTAAAATTTTAGAACTTTATCCCCCGAAGACTAAGTAGGAAGTGCAGAAGGCATAAGCACAACGCAGATTAAAACTAGTATAAAACCGTAAGCTTGTTATTTAACGAGATGCGGTTTTTTTTAGCCCAGATTGCAATGGAAATCCTTTTTTCTTTAAAAAAGATTGCAATGAAAAGCTGGAAATAGCTCCTAAACCAATATCAGAATAGGATTTTTTTTGATAAATATCACGCTTGTTCAGTCTAAGATTTGTAAATTTACCAGCAACAATAGTTAAATTTTTATGGAAACAGCGTTTGAGAGCAACCCGTTGATTGACAGATTACCAAAGCATTTGAAGCAATTTATCAAGCCACAGGATTATGCACATTACAGTCCGATTAATCAAGCGGTTTGGCGTTATGTGATGCGTAAAAATGTTGCTTATCTTTCTGAAGTAGCGCACAATTCTTATTTGGAGGGTTTAAAAAAAACAGGTTTGGAAGTGGATCACATTCCCAATATGTATGGCATGAACCGAATCCTGAGAGAAATCGGATGGGCAGCGGTTGCCGTCGACGGATTTATTCCACCTAATGCTTTTATGGAATTTCAGGCGTACAATGTGTTAGTAATTGCTTCCGATATTCGTCAGTTAGAACATATTGAGTATACTCCGGCTCCAGATATTATTCATGAAGGTGCTGGCCACGCTCCTATTATTGCCAATCCGGAATACGCGGAATATTTGCGTCGTTTTGGTGAAATTGGATGCAAAGC
>Ga0105047_10009919_pt1 | contig 15618 bp, 17 predicted proteins | sample MAT04_FD_78384 | JGI IMG/M metagenome (GOLD analysis project Ga0105047, IMG submission 78384) | Freshwater microbial communities from Lake Fryxell liftoff mats and glacier meltwater in Antarctica - MAT-04 (megahit assembly) | ecosystem: Environmental > Aquatic > Freshwater > Ice > Liftoff... | reverse complement strand
GCGGCTGGGCAAGAGGTAGCCATTGCGCATCGTCCACAGCGCCTGCGGCAACAGCTGCATCTCGGCCGCGAGCTGCTGCTGCAACGCCGCCGCCGTGTCCACCTGCCGGTCACGGGTCTGCCCGAACCCGGTGCCTACCGGCATCAGGTAGTTCCGGTAGATCGTGCCTGCACCAGCGGCCATGGCGCAGGCCGGGCCCTGGGTGCGGTCGTGCATGTAGCGCGTGACGCCTTGCTCGGGCGTCACTTCGGGGCCCACCATCTCCAGCAGGTTGAATTGCGAGGCCACCTGGAACAGCGCCCCGGCGAAGCGGGGGTCGCGGTGCAGCGCGCGCACGTCCCCGGCAATGGCCTGCACCGTGCTGCGGCCGGCCCCTGCCGGGGCACACCGGCTGCGGAGGCTGGCCAGCGAGGGCAGCTCCAGCGTGCCGACGCCCCAACGCTCGCTGCCCAGCGACGACACCAGCCGGCCCTCTTCGACGCGCAGGCGGGACCGGGTGGCCTCGTAGGGGCCTTCCGCGAAACCCGTGATGCGGCTGAACCAGTCTGCGCTTGGGTGTGTGGTGTTCATGCGCTCCTTCCCGAGGGTCCGATGTGGATGTGCCGAGGGGGTGTCATTCGAAGCTGCCCACTTGCAACGAGACCGCCCAGGCCCGGGCCGCGCCCGGGAACAGCAGGTCGGCGCTGTAGGCCTGCCCCGCATCGCGCCAGTAGCGACGGTCGGCCGCGTTGCGCACACCGATGTCGAGGCTGACGGGCGGGCCCGACGAAGAGACCTGCCAGGTCAGGCCGAGGTCGATGACCGCATGGCCGCCCACCCGCACCGCGCCATCAGCCGTGGCGGCCTTCGACGAGCGCGCCGTGACGGCGGCGTTGTAGCGCAGGCTGGGCAGGCTCTGCAGGCGGTGGTCCAGCCGCAGGTGCAGGGCCGATCGAGGGATGTTCTGCAGCTGCCGGTCGTCCCGCCCGGCGAGACCCGAGCCCCGGCCGGTGGCGTCGATGAAGGTGTAGCGCCCGTCCAGTTGCGTGGCTGGGCCCGGGGCCCACTGGAACCCCGCCTCGATGCCCCTGTGGGTTTGCTGCCCGCGCTGCACCCAAGCACCCTTGCCCGCCCAGGAACTGCCCAGCGGCTCGACGAACTCCCAGGGCCGCTGGGCGCGGAAGGCGGTCAGGCTGTAGCTGAAGGCCGTACCCACCCTGCCCTTGCCGCCCACCTCCACCTGCCGGGTGACGCGCGGTGCCAAGACCTCGCCGGCATTGACGGCGGTGGCCGGTGCCTCGGCACCGAACTCCAGCCCTTGAGCGAGGCTCGCGAAAGCCGTGAACGCGGGCCCTGGTTGCCAGCTCAGCGCCCAGCGCGGCAGCAGGCCTCGCTCGCTGGGCTGGCCAGCCGGCGCTTCGATGTCGGTCCAGCGCAGGCCCAGCACCGATGTCCACGCGCCCACGCTCGCCGCATGCCCGAGCCATACCGCCTGCTGCGCACTGTCCAGCAGCGGACGGTCGACGCCGGGTGCGAAGGGCTGGGGCAAGGCCTCACCCGGCCGGTAGACGTTGCCTGAGAGCGCCAGCCCGGCAGCGTCGTAGCTGGTGACGTTGAAGTAGCCGCCTTGCCGCAACCGGCGCTCGATGCGTTCGACGCCGACCTGCAGCTCGTGCTGGAGGCCGGCCGCACGGAAGGGCTGCACCGCCGACACGCGGGCGTGCGTGCTGGCGCGACGTTCCAGCGCGCGGTAGTCGTAGAGCACGTAGTCGCCGTTGGCGCAGAAGAACTCGAAAGGCGGTTCGTTGCACCCGAAAGGCGTGGCCAGGTTGTCGTCGATCCGGGCCTGGGCGCTGGAAAGGGCGGCTTCCCACCTCATGCCGCCGGGGCCGTCGCCTTCCACGCGCAGCATGGTCAGCCGCCCGTGGTTGGTGAAGGGCCGGGACCAAGGCTGGGCGTTCAGGTTCACCTCGCGCACCCGCAGCAGATCCGGCGGCGTGGTGCCCCCCAGCAGCTGGAAGCCCGGCACGACCGGCTGCGCCCTGCGTTGCAGGGCCACATCGACATAGAGCCGCAGCCCTTCGTAGGGCGCGGCATCGAAAGCCAGGCCGACAAAGCTGCGCTGCCCATCGGCGCCGGCGATGCCCGGGCGCAGCCGCGCCTGCGAAGCCGTCGCGCGCCAAGCCCCCGCCGGCCCGGCCTGCCCAGCCTCGGCCACCAGCAGCGTGCCGCCCTGCGCATCGGCCTCAAGCCGGGCCCGCAGAGGCTGCTGCCCGCGGGGCGTGATCTGGTTGAGGCTGCCGCCCGCCCCCACGAGCCCGCCCCGGCTGCCGGCGGCGCCGGCCAGGACCTGCAGCGCCGCGGTGCCTTCGAGAGGGAACTGCCATTCGCCCGGCACCACCATGCCGTTGACGCGGAAGGCGCTGCCCATGTCCAACGTGAAGCCGCGGACCGTGAAGTTCTCGTAGTAGCCCACGGCCGCGAAGTTCTCGCCGACCGAAGGCGCGGTGGCCAGCACGGCCGCCAGCGAGGCCTTGCCGGGCACGCGCAGGCGCTGGGCGCCGTACTCCAGCAACGAGACCGTGCTGTCACCGGGCTCAAGACCGTTCGCGTGCGGCGCCAGCAGGCTGCCTGGCAGGCGGTCTGCCTGGACCAACACACGCTGCGGGGAAGCGGCAGCTGCGTCGGCCTGGCCCGTGGCGCCCAGTGCCGATGGCGCATGCGCAGCCAAGGCGCTCAGGCAGGCCAGGGCCAGCAGGGCCTGTCGTGTCGGCCGGGCCGCGGGCCGGCGGATGTGCTTCACGTCAGTTTCTCCAGAACTTGGGCGACCCGTTCTTCGACGCTGCCAGACACTTCGAGGAAAGGCAGGCCGCGGCGGCGCAGCAGCGCCAGCGTCGTGCCGTGCTGGGCCGAGCGCCAGGCTGCATCTCGCCGGGTGCCGTCTTGTTGAAATGGAAAGTCCGGCGTGCACAGCACGGCGAGGTCATAGCGCCGGCGCGACAGCGCGACGAGCGTGCGCGACGGCGCGCCGTGGTCGAGCAGCGCATAGACCAGCGTCGACAAGGGCGAGGTGTCGCAGACCACGCAAGGGGGTGCGGCCTGGGCCGCCGCGATCTCGTGCGCCACCTGGGTGCGGGCCACGAACTCGAGCTCGCGGAGGCTCAGGTCCTGGCGGGTCTGTTCCCAATAGGTTCGGCCGTACTCGGGCACCAGCGCGGCGCCCAGCGCTTGCGCCAGGGCGCCGGCCAAGGTGGTCTTGCCGCTGGACTCGCCGCCGAGGATGCAGACGCGTGGGACCAGGTCGGCGTAGACAAAAGCGTTCACCAGGTCGCGCCACCGGGCCGGATCTGCCCGCACGTCGCTACCTCGCACCGGGAAGGTCGCGCGGCTCGGGTCGACCGAGCGATGCACCACGCCCGGGTGCGTGCCATCGGCGGCGCGGAACGCCTGGCTCAGGTGCTCAGCGAAACCGTCGCCATAGTCTTCGCTGGTGAAGACCGCGTCCACCTGCCACCTCAGCAGGTGCTGGCAGAGCCAGGCGACGAAGGCTCGTTGCGCGTGGTCGGCCGCGTCGTTCTGCGGCATCTCGCGCGGCTGCACGCAGCGGACACGGCACAGCCTTGCCAGCTCTGCGTCATCGAGCACGACCGAGCGGACGCCGGGGAAACGCTGCCGCAGCCACGCCCGCCGCGCAGCGGCATCGCAGCGCGGCAACTCGGGCTTGGAATAGGACAGCACGACGACCTGCTCGCAGGACGCCAGGGCGCTCTCGATCAGGAACTCATGCCCGTGGTGCAGCGGGCTGAACTTGCCGACGACCAGCCCGAGGCGATGGCGCAGGCTCACGCTCATGTTCATGCGGGCAGCGGGTGCAGGGCTTGCCGGGCGAGCAAGTGGTGCTAGTGCCTGAGCGCCACCACCGCGTTGAGCAGATAGGCCGTGTACAGGGCTGCCGTGATGTAGAGCTCCCGGCTGAAGAACAGCGGCACCGCCAGCAGGTTGACGAGCAGCCAGAACCACCAGGTCTGGACCTGGCGCTTCATCAACAACAGCTGCGCAACGATGCTGAAGCCCAGCACCAGCGAATCGAGGAAGGGCGCGTAGGCGTCCGTCCAGCGCCAGAGCAGCCCGCCGTAAGTCAGCGCGCCGATGGCGCCGCACACCAGCAGCAGGAGCAGGCTGCGCGGTGCGGCGCGGGTGATGGGCCTGGCAGGCTGGTGCGGCCTCCCGGCCCACTGCCACCAACCCCAGGCGCTGGTGGCCACGAAGAACACCTGCAGCGTCACGTCGGCATACAGCCTGGCCTGGAAGAACAGCGCGGCAAAGAGCAGGCAGCCGACGATGCCGGTCCACCAGGTGTGCACGCTGTTGCGGGCGGCCAGCAGGATGGACACCGTCATGACGCCATTCGCTGCAAGCTCGAGCCACGTCACCGGAACCACACAGAACGCCTTGTTGTTGGCAGAATGTCAATATCTTAGCCAAGACCCGGCGACCTGTCTTCATCATGGTGCGGCAGCTCTATCCCCTCGTGTCCGCCGACGTGGCCTTGTTCAGCGTGGCTGATGACCGCATGCAGGTGCTGCTGGTGCGGCGCGAGCATGCGCCGGAGGCCGGCCTGTGGGCCTTGCCAGGGGCGCTGCTGCAGCCCTTGGGCGATGCAGACCTGGAGGCCACGGCCCGGCGTGCGCTGCGCGAGAAGATCAGCGTCGAGGTGCCCTACCTGGCGCAGCTGCGCACCTTCGCCGGCGCCGCGCGCGACCCGCGGGGCTGGTCCTTGTCCGTCCTGCACTTCGCGCTGCTGCCGCGCGACCAGGTGCCTGCGGTCGTGCGCGGCAGCGTCGACGGCATCCGTTGGGCGGACGCCGATGCGCCGGGCCGGCGCCTGGCCTTCGACCACGCACAGCAGATCCAGTGGGCACGCACGGCCCTGCGCCAGCGCGTGCAGGACCACGCCCTGCCCTTGCACCTGATGCCCGAACGCTTCACGCTGACGCAGCTGCAGCGGGTTTGCGAGGCGATCCTGTCGCCAAGCCCGGCGCAACCGGTCCGCCTGGACAAGGGGGCCTTCCGCCGCCGCTTTGCCAAGAGCCCGGACATCGTCGAAGTGCCCGGCGCTTTCGAGCATGGTGCTCAGCGGCCTGCGCAGCTGTTCCGCGTGGCGTCGGGGTTTCGGTTCTAGTGGGTCGAGGAGTGACGCCTGCGCAGCGGTTGCAGCCCTTGGCTGCCGGTCCGTCAATGTCGGTAGTACTGCCGCTTGCTGTCTTTCGTCGAGCGTTCAGCGACGGCTTTGGTGCTGCGATACGTGGGCACCATCTGCTCAGTCCTGGCCGATCCGGCTGGTTGCCGATTGGTCGCTCCGGTATCAGGCTGCGTCGAGGATGGCGGTGGCGCAGTACATGCCGTTCACCCAGTCGTACAGCTGCACTTTGCAAATGCCGTTCAGGCGGTGACCAAGGAGCATCGCGAATGCAGAAGGCGCCTTGACGAAGAGGTGAAGCAGCTCCAAGCGGTTCGCGGCCCGGAAGCTCATGAGCGCAGCCTTCGCCTCGGCAACTGCCAGGTTCATCTCCTCCTGGCTGCCCACCGCGCGGCCGCTCTCCAACGACAACATTGGAAGGCCGGCGAGGCCTCCGCCTTGTGCCAGCAACGCATCGGAACCCACCGGCGAGGGAAATCCGAGGCAGGCGACGCCCTGACCTCCTAGGCTGTTACCGGGCCTTGGTACTTCGCTGAAGAATGCGCCCACGGCCTTCTCGTGAAGGTCCGTTCTAAAGACATTGCCGTTGTGTTCCACCCGCAGAGTGAATCCACCTGCAGCCGTGAATGCGTGCCCAAGCAAGCAGGCGGTGGACATGCGCTGCTTGCCGTCCAGCAAAACGCCTCCGCGGCCAGTCGAGGTCTTGATAAACGACGCGGCGGCCGCCGCCGCGCGGGACAAGGTGCTCCACTCCTCCGGGCTTTTCTTCCCGCGCTCGGGGCCGTTGAACGTTTCGACGTCAAGGCTTAGCAGCTCGAATGAGGCGCCACCGCCAAGCTGAACACGCGTCGGGGTGCTGAGCCACGCATCGCCGCGTTCGTCTAGGACCGAGCAGATGTCAGCTTCGAGCTCTTTGCGCTGCACTGGGCTGCTCGAAGACCGTGCGATGTGCCTCTTGAAGAGGTCACGAAGCCGCGCCGATTCCTTGCCGCTGAGGTCGATGCTCGGAAGATGCTGCTCGAGCTCACCAGGGAAGGCAGCGTCGGCGCTGCCCGCTGAGTAAGTCACGAAGTCAACGTGCTGAAGCGCAAACTCGGCAAGGTCGACCGGGTGGCCGTAGGTTCTGGCCCATTCGATGACGTCCTTCCGGTCTTGCTCGAGGATGACCGAGTTCGACTGGTAGGAGGAGCCAACGCCGCGCAGCCTCGCGAGCTTCTCGATGAACGGACTCGCCTTGGTGTTGTAGTCGCGACAGACCAAACCGAATCGCACGAACTCGAGCGGCGAGGTGCTGTGCGCGTTCTTGAAGCGTTGCACTTCCTCCCAAAACGCGGGCGCAGTCAGCGCATAGTCCTTGGCCTCGAGCATCATCCGTCGAACGGCTGCGTCCGGGCCAAAGTAGCAAACCTCCACGTCACCAACGGCTTCGCTCACGACGTGGCTGAAGGCGCTCTGTGCAAGCCAGCGCGGCAACGACTGCAGCACGTATGCGTCTTGGTATTCAAAGCCCAGGCGGGCGGTCGCGCCGCCGGTAGATTCTCTTTCCAACAGTCCCACAGTCATGCCGATGTCTCCAAGTCCAGTTCGGACAGATGAACGCTGCCGTCCGGCAGGTACGTGTGCGCGCTGCCTTCTAGCGCAGCATCGTCGAGGCGGAAGATGAGTAGGACTACGAAATTCGCCCCTACCTTCGCGTCCATAGCCAGCTCGCTCATCGTCGCGTGGTCACGCGAGCTTGGCTGGACGCTGAACAGTGGATGCGTGTGCCACTCACCCAAGTAGTTGAAGCGACGGAAGTCGTTGCCATTGGAGCTGCAGAATGCCTTGATGGCGCGTGCTGCGCTTGCAACGCTGCGCAGGAACGAAGCGATGGCGCTGGCCTTCTGGACCTCCAGCGCCCGGACAGCGAAGTGGTTCCACCCAACGTGTTCCCCCATGAGCACGCCACCGCACTCCCGCTGCCCGGTCCTCTTGAGGGCAAGATGCAACGTGGCTTGGACGTCAAGCGGAACCGTGATTCGCAACACTGGCGCCCTCGCTGATAGATTGCCGGATGGCAGCAAGCGCGCCTTCTTCATCGGGTGACAGCATCTGCTCCGGGTCAGCCTTCAATGCACCTGAGCAGTCAATGGGGATGACGTCAAAGGGGCAACGGAATTCCCAGAACTTGCGGAATCCGGTGAGGTAAGCCGCTACTGGATAGTCGGTGACCTCCGCGCACAGCGTATCCAAGCAGAACTGCGCCATCGACGCGGCGAGCGCCGACACATCAGCATCCGAGGCGACGTGGGCCACTCCATCGGATTCGAGGCCGTAGTCCACCAGTCCCGCCGTTGGCGCCGCAGCCATGCCTTTCATGACGCCGTGCATGTGCGCGCGAACGCCCAGAGCGTCGGCGTCGAGACCAGGACGGCTGCGTGCCATGAGGCAACCGCCACCGCCGCCGAATACTTCGCCCCAGACCATGGCGGTCTTCGCACGCTTGGTAAGCGCGGCAAGGGCGACGAACGCGCTCGCGCTCGCGGTGGCATCCACCACCAGCGTGCAGGCTGTCAGTTCCGCCGCAAGATCAGATTCAACAGACGGGTTCGTTTGCGTGGCAACCTTCATCGACCGCGTCTTCACCTCGATGCTTGGTGCCACAAGCTTCAGAGCACGAACGCCGGCCTCGACCTTGGAGTAGCCCACATCGAGCCAGTTGAACTCGTTGCGAACCAGGTTGTGAGGCCCCAGCACGTCGTCGTCGACCAGCAGGAAGCGCCGGACACCGGCACGTGCAAGCGAAACTGCAATCTTGCTGCCCAGAGAGCCCAGGCCCACTATGGCAACCGACACCGTCGCAAGCTTCGAATAGGTGCTCGGGAGCCGCTGGGCGGCCTCACCGTCGAAGCAAAGCGGGTGATAGCGCTCGAACCAGGGCTTCACGCCGCCGCTCAGCAAGAACGCGCAGACCTCTCCCGTCGCGTCGTGCGCGACGAGGAGTTGTAGTCGTTCGACACCCTGCGCCCAAGGCCAAGCCAAGCCCATCCGTTGCTGAAGGTCGGTGATGTCTTTGGAGCTTCCGAGAGTCGCTGCTTCCGGAACGGCGACGGCGACGCCTATCAACGAAACGCCAGGCCCCTGGGCGACCGCGCCGGGCACGTCGGAGACTTGCACAGACGGGTCTCCCGTCGCGGTAATCACCGCGACAGACTCACCACCCACCCAGTCCACTGTGCCCTGGACCGACAGCGGGCTGGCTTGGCTTGGCCCGGCCAGCACGCTCCGCAGGGCCGCGGTTATCACGAGCCGGCGGCTGTTCTTGCGCAACGCCTGCGCTTCGGTCTCCAGGTGACGCGACGGGAGTGGCCCCAAGTCGGGAACCGCCGCTTGAAGGATTTCACCCCACAGCAGATTGGTGGCGCTTCGGATGAGGTCCACGCCGGTGATGTCTCGATGCCAGTTGTCCGGCCCGAACTGCAGGCAAAGAACCCCCGAGCCAAGATACTGATGGCTGCTCCACCGCTCGCCTGCCTTCTGCGGTCGGACAAACGCCGCCACATCAGGGAACAGATAGGGGTAGACCAACACCCCTTCAAAGGTGCCGACCAGGAGCTTCAGCGCGAAGCTGACGCACAGCTCACCCAGCGCGGTGGCGCTCCAGCTCTGGACGGCGAAGCCTGGTGTGCTGCGCGCATGTTCTTCCAGCAGCTGGCGCTCTCGCGCCATCCGCTGAGGGTGGTCGTCCAACAAGCGCATCAGGCAAACCCGCCCGGCTTGTTTGGATACACCGGCGCCGCGGGGAAGGTCAGCCCGACGCCGACGGCCGGACGAAGCAGCGAAGTCGACAGCGCCGACTCCGAACGATTGCTGGCCGACGCCGGGAAGCAAGAGCCGAGCACCTGGCGCCATAACTTCAGGGCTTCATCGTCGTCGGTCTCGTTCTTGGCCTTGCGCGCGAGCGCCGCGTGCTCCGCCAGCTTGTCGTAGAAGGACTTGAACTCGGCGGCCTTCACTGCCGAAAACACATCGTTGCCCGAAACGCCCGGGTCTTCGAGGAACGGCACGAGGTTGTTGTCGACGTACCAACGGTAGGTGTCCCGCATCGTTTCGAGTAACGTGACGAACAGAGTCTCGAGGTTCGTCTCGGTGTAGCTCATGTGTTTTGCAACGAGGCACTCGAGGATGAACCCCTTGGGGCGCTTGAGGTCGGCGGGCATGTGGAGGCGGCGCCACCACTTGAAGAGCTTCACCAGCTTCTTGAAGCGTCCGCCAGCCTTGGCATTCACATCAATCGTCCACTGAGTGTGCGCCGGCGGATTCGTGGGGAGCCACTCCTCAAGGTGGATGTCGGGGATGAGATAGGCGTCGCCGTGCTTAATGACGGGAACGACGTCCATGTCCACCGTGACCATCCGGACGTTGATGGAACGGCGGTTGACCGTCAGGTTCTCGTAGCCGGCGTCGACCAGTGCCTGGTGAACCGCATCGAGCACCGTCTTCGGCTCGTCGTCCGAGGTGTGGTCGGTGACCGCGATGATGTCCACATCCGGGCGCTGGGTGACGCCCCCGACGGTGGTCGGGCGGGTGGCCGTGTCGCGCTTGTACGAGCCCGACAGGAAAGTCGTCACATGGACGTCGCCGAACTCTTCGTGTTCCGCCAGGGCGTCGCGCAGGGTGTTGTGGGCGCTCGAGCACGCCGCCACGGTCGAGGGCGACGGCTCGATTTCCGAAAGCATGTCCAGGAATTGTTGTTGTGTCGTCATTTCTCGCCCCTTTCTGGCGACAGTTGCGTGCTGGCAGCGGGCTAAACCCCCGATGCCACACTGACTAAGACGCCCGAAAATGCTGCCGCGGACACGGCAACAAAAGAATTTCTTCGCCGGCGTCCGCCAAGCCGGCTACCGGCGTCTACCAGAAGGGAGCCCCGTACATGATTGAGGAACCCGACGAGCCCGACGAACCCGTGGAACAGAAAGTGGCCTACGAGCGGCTGTCCGCCGAAGAGGTGGACCAGGAAATCCGCGCGCTGCTGGGGTCACCTGCGAATTTCGCTCGCCTGCGCAGTATCGCGTTCACGCTTTGTGCTGGGGTGGCAGGCCAGACCGGCGATGACCTCCTGAACGAGGTGGTGACGCGCTTCTACGAAGGCCGGCGAAAGTGGCCACGCGGCGTCCACCCGCTGGTCGTGTTCAAGAGCGCGATGCACAGCCTCGCCAGCGATGCCCGGAAGCGCGCCGGCCTGAGCCCGGTTGACGATGCTGTCGCGCTGGCGACGACCGGCGCCGAGGACGAAGCAGCAGATGCTCGCCCGCAAGTGCATGGCGTGTCCGTGCTGACGCCGGAACACGAGCTTTCCGGCAAGGAGCAGTTGGCCGCGATCTACGCGGCCGTCGCCGGCGACGAAGACCTGGAACTGCTGGTGATGGTCTGGGCAGATGGCCAGCGTGGCGAGGAAGCGGCGAAGGAGTTGGGTTGGGAGAAGAAGAAGTACGAGGCGGCTCGCAAGCGGCTCACTCGCCGCTTGGATGCCCTTGACTCTGACCGGAGAACGAAATGACCAAGCCCTCGAACTTCCACAATTTTGTGGATGCTCTGACGCAAGAGCTTATCGACACGCCGGACGAACAGGTTCTGGAGGGAAAAGACGTGGCGGAGCTACAGGCCAGCGCGCAAGCGCTCTTGAAGTCTGCCCGAGCCGAGGCCGGAAGGCGTCGCCTTGCCGCAGCCAAGGCGGGAGTCAATGCGCTCCGAAACCGTCCTGCCGCGTCGAACGTGCACGTGCCGACTTTGTCGGTAGATGAAGCGCGTCGATTCATCGCTCAGGCTCAGAACGACTCTCGGTACACACTGGCTGCCCGGAAGCTTGGCGAGATGTCTGACGAAGAGGTGCTGCGCCTGTACTCTCAAATGAAGCACTTGGAAGATGCCGGCAAGGCTGACAAGGGTCACGACGAATGACTCCTGCAGAGGCAGCGGAGGCCATCATCGAGGACCTCGGCATCACGCGGATTGACGAGTTGGACGTTGACGCTATCGCGTTCGATGCGGGTATCGAGGTTGTCTACGAAGCGCTGACTGGCTGCGAAGCAACGCTCGTGGGGGTTGGCGACCAAGCAATTGCCACCATCAACCCCTCCCCGTATCGCGGGCGTGAGCGCTTTTCAGTTGCCCACGAAGTCGGGCACTGGGAGCTGCATCGAGGACGGTCGTTCCGATGCCGCGTCGACCAGGTGGAAGAGAACTTTGCCTCCTCGCGAGAAGTTGAAAAGGAGGCGGACACGTTCGCCTCTCACTTGCTGATGCCGGCGGGAATGTTCAACGAGGCCATCCGCTCCGCCGGGCAGCCAAACTTCAAGCAGCTCGGGGATGTTGCGGCGGCTTTCGACACTAGCCTCACTGCCACGGCTTTGCGCCTTGTTGGTGTCGATACGCTGCCCGTCATCATCGCCTGCTACACGCGCAGTGGCCTGCGATGGTACGCAGCGGCGAAGCATGTGCCGCGTCGCTGGTATCTCAAAGACAAGGTCGATGAAGACAGCTTTGCCTACGACCTGCTGTTCAGCGGAAAGGAGTGCCGAGCACTGGGCAAACAACCCGCCGACACGTGGTTTACCAACGACGACGCCGGACGTTACGAGGTGCTTGAGCAGTGCGTGCCGCTGCGAGGCGATGAGGTCTTGGTACTCCTGTACCTTGCAGACTCGAAGATGCTCTACGCCGGCTTCGACCCGGGCGTAGGCAATCGCAAGTACAACGAGCACGGCTCCTATGTGGCACCGCGGTCTAAGCGGTGAAGCTCCGGCAATAGCCGCAGGTCAGTAGTAGCGCGTGTAGTCCGCGGCAAGCCCAGCCATGTCGGCGAGTTCATCTAGCACCTTCTTGCTGCTGCGCAGCAGCGCAGTGGTGCGAGGTGGGTCATCCCAATCCTTGACCCCATGCTTGCCTCCACCTGATTAGCGATGAAGCTCAGCAACCCTGATTCCGCGCTCCGGACGCCTGGGCGCACGGACCAGCGCGGTGAGCAGGCCGCGCAGGATGGCGCGCAGGTCGTAGCGCCGGTTGAAGCGGAACTGCACTTCGGCCAGGTAGCGGTAGGCGTACTTGGCGAACTTGATGGCGTGGTACGTCCCGGTGAGCGCAGTCTTGACGTTGCCTATGAGGGTGTTGACCGCTCTGAACTTCTCGTTGAGGACGCTGGCCTTGCCGCCACCGGTGACCTCACGGTCGTGGACGGCGCCCGCGCTGGTTGCCACCTTGAAGCAGTTCAGGCCGTCCGAGACAAGCGTCAACGGCAGCGCTGTATGGCGGGCCATGAAGTCCTCCATGGCTGCGTTGGTGAACGGCCGCGGCGAAAAGCACGCCAGATGAGGCCGTCCGTCTTCGGTGGTCTGCACCGCCGCAACGAGGGCACCTTGTTCTCCGAGCCCCGGCCGGTTTTGCCGCCGCTGCGCTCTCCCCCGAGGTAGGCGTCGTCGATCTCGACCCTCCCGGTGAGCTGGCGGTCGGTCTCGGCCAGCCGCGTTCCCTCCAGGATCTTGTGCTTGAGCAACCAGGCGCTGCGGTAGCAAAGGCCAAGGTGCCGCTTGAGCTCCAGGGCCGAGACGTTGGTCTTGGACTGGGTCAGCAACTGCATCGCCAGGAACCAGATGGTCAGGGGCAGCTTGCTGGCTTCGAAGATCGTGCCGCTGAGGACGCTGCAGTGGTACTGGCAACCCGCGCACTGCCAGTAGCGACGGCCCTGCCGCTGGAAGCTCGTGCGGGACTCGCAGACGCCGCAGCGCGGGCACTCGAAGCCCCGAGGCCATCGACTGGCGATGATCGCAGCTTCACAGCGCTCCTCGGTCCCGTACAAGCTCAAGAACTCTCGCATCGACAGCCCCGGCTGGAACTGAACCCGGTTCATCGGCATGGCGCATCTCCTTGGTGGATGCAGCCATCTTCTGGACTCACTAGCTCAAATGGTGAGCCTGCTGAACTTCGTCGCTAATCAGGTGCCTCCATGGAAGAGGTTGTTGCGCACGTTCTTGAGTAGCCGCACAACTTTCGCGAGCTCGGTGTTGCAACCGTTGAAGTCTTCATCAACCCACTGCAAGGCGTTGTTCGCGGCGACGACCTGCCTCTTCGGCGGCAACGCCCGCAGTTCTTGTGCGGCCACGGTCAACTGGAATACAGCACCCCAAGCTTTTACAAATTCGTCCCAGCCTGGCGAAGCGCGCGCGCCGACAGCGTGACTCGCAAGAAAGGCGTTTTCCTTTAGCGCGAATTCGAACCGAGAGAACCAGTAGAAGAAGTCAAATGCCAATGTCTCCAACTCGCCCACGACATCGTCTCTACGCATGGTGACCCCTCTCAGGATTGATGGTGCAGGTCGGGGGGGTGAACGGACTCGCCCGCCCATGTCCGCTTCCCGCGAGATCAGTCGCCCCTAGATCCTGCTCCTGAGCGACCATCTTCAGTCTGAAGGCGACAACTGGCGCCATGCTCAGCGAGTTCGAAGTCCATACAGCTTCCACCGGCTCGCGAGTTCTGCATCACACCGCGGTAGGCCTCGCCCGTACCCGAAAGGTGATTGAAGCCCGATGGATCCGTCGTTTCCTTGACTTCCAGGTAGGCCTGCTTCCGCACCAGCTCGCTGAGCTTGGTGAAACCGTAGTTGCGCGGATCGAACGACGTGTTGTTCTTGTTGATGAAAGACCCCACGGCCGACAGCGAAGCCCAGCCGCTGTCGCGGGACGTCTCCGCGATGGCGTGGGTCAGCAACCCTTTCAGGTCGGGCACATCCGATACCGACACCGGAGCCGCCGCCTCGGCTGGGCGCTTCAACACCTCCAGGAAGATGAACTTGTCGCAGGCCGCGATAAACGGCTCGGGCGTCTTGCGCTCGCCGAAGCCATAGACGATCTTGCCTGCCTCGCGCATACGCGTGGCCAGACGGGTGAAGTCGCTGTCGCTGGAGACGAGGCAGAAACCATCCAGGTTGCCGGCGTAGAGCAGGTCCATCGCGTCAATGATGAACGCCGAGTCGGTGGAGTTCTTGCCCTTGGTGTACGCGAACTGCTGCATCGGCTGGATGGCGTGACGATGCAGCTGCTCCTTCCAACCCACCAAGTTAGTGGTGGTCCAGTCGGCGTACGCACGCTTGACGGTGGCTGTGCCGTACTTGGCCACTTCCTCAAGTAGCTCCTTCACGGCGCTGGCTGATGCGTTGTCCGCATCGATCAGCACGGCGAGCCGGGCGGTTTCGTTGTTGGCCATTTGTTCTCTCCCTTCTGTATTCTCGACTTCGGGCCTCCGGTTGAGGCGAGCTGCCTCAGCGGGCAATGGCCCCGTTGAGCGCGGACCGAGCACCGTAGTCGTCAGCAGACAGCATGGCCGATGCCCGGTTCGCGATCTCGACCTTCGACAAGCCGGCAGCCACTGCGGCTGTCAACCATAGCCGGCATGCGAGTTCGAAGGCTCCACCGGCGTACCCGCCATCGTCATCGACCCGCTCGAACACCACGCAGTCGAGCTCAATGAACGCTGCATACAGCGCCATCGCCTCGCCCGGGAAGCGGGGCAGCACTTCTCGCTGGACCTGCGCGACCCAGACGTCAAGTTCCCGTCCAAAGGCTGCAGCGTCCTTGTAGGCGACAAACCGGTCATCGTTCTTCCATCGCTGCAGCTGCTGGTTGAACCGCGCGCACAGTGCGTCAGGGTCGTCATGCAGTCGCAGTCGTTCCAGTCGCTCGTAGACCGGCGCAAAGTCTTCGGCCAGCTCCAGCAGCACCTGCGCCAGCGTCGGCGCGTCCTGCTTCGCCAGGAAGCCGGCCATCTCTTCTTTCGCCCCAATGGTGTCCATCGGCACATTCTGCTGGCGCCGCTGCAAGTGGTCACGCGCCGTTCCCGCAGAATGACCGGCAAAGCAGGAGTCATCGCGATGCCCACCCCAATTCTGACGCGCAAGCAGACGCTCTTCGACGACGTTCCCGGAGAGGCGTTCGCAGACCTCGCCGCCTTCGTCCGCCGCGTGGCTCCGCGCTGGGTGGACGGGAGCCGCAGCCTGAATCGGATGACGCTGCGACGTGCCCACCAGCGCGAACTGGCGCTCAGCCGTCGGCGCGGCTATCGCCTCGTCCCCGCACCGGCCACTTCTAAGTCGTCAGGCCGCGTTGTCCGGCACCGCGGGCGCTGAGTCGCCGTCTTCACCCGGGCCTTCGCTGCGGGCTGTACCGAGACTCGCCACCAGTTCCAGCGGCTGGGGCCGGTACAGCTCGCCATCGCCACAGCCTCGGTCCACCCAGTCCAGGGCCATCACCGCGTATACGGGCGTCCAGGTGTCCCCGGAGCGCAGCTGAAGCACGGGGTTGGGCAGGTAGTGGCCATTGCTGGCCCGCACCCACAGCTTGCGGGCGGGCTGGTACGCGCTGCTGATTTCGGCGCGCGCCAGCACCTGGTTGGCGTAGCTGCGCTTGCGG
>Ga0105047_10009917_pt1 | contig 15620 bp, 16 predicted proteins | sample MAT04_FD_78384 | JGI IMG/M metagenome (GOLD analysis project Ga0105047, IMG submission 78384) | Freshwater microbial communities from Lake Fryxell liftoff mats and glacier meltwater in Antarctica - MAT-04 (megahit assembly) | ecosystem: Environmental > Aquatic > Freshwater > Ice > Liftoff... | reverse complement strand
GTGCGCATGGTGGTCGTGACGAGGTGGTCGTCGAGACGAATCTCCATGGGTTCCTCGACGATCAGTTGATCGGGCCCCCGCTGCGTCGATCCGTCGCGGTGACGTACTGACATCACCCGTGCGCTGCGACCTCGAACCATTGCTGCAGCGTACGCCCCGAAGTGCCGCAGGCCCTCAGCGCCAGAACCGATCGACCACGGCCTGGTCTGCCTCGTACAGCCAACACTCGCGGAGTAGACCTTCGGCGATCCGGTAGCGGAACACTCGCTGCAGCTCGCAGCGTTCGTCGCCGCGTTGCAACTCCTCGGTGACCACGACGACTCCACCTCCATCCGACGCCAGCACGTCGTCGATGGAGATCAGACGCCGAGGCGCCAGGGCACTGACCTCGACCATCACGGCGACCGCTACGTCACGGCCACCGTGGGCGCCGGCGAAGCGACTGGAGCCGGCATAGTGCAGGGTGAAGTCATCGCCGTAGCACCCGAGCAGCCGGTCGATGTCGCCACCGGTCCACGCCTCGACGTAGCGCCGGAGCACAACACCGGGATGATCCCCGTCGATTGGTCGCTCATCGCGCCTGGTTCGGTGCGCGTCGAGATCGTGCTCGTTGGTCACCCGCTCCCCCGACGACGCATCGACGAGGGCGGCCGGGCGTACCGGACGGGCAAGCAACTCGCCGCCACAGTTCGGGCAGACGTTACCGAAGACCGCGGTGGCGCAATCGCTGCAGAACGTGCATTCGAAGGTGCAGATGCGCGCCGTGAGCGCGGCGGCGGGCAGGTCGGTGTCGCAGTGCTCGCAGTTCGGGCGCAGCTCGAGCACGGGGTCCTCCTGGTGGTTTCAACTCCGGTCCGTCCCCAGAACGTACTGGGGGAATCGCCACCGTGCGGTAGCGATTCCCCCTCAATTCACTTCATTTCACTTCGGACTGCTGTGGGTTGCTGGACTAGTAGTCCATGCCGCCCATGTCGCCCATGCCGCCGGCGCCGGACGGCTCGGGGGCGTCGGTGATAACGGCCTCGGTGGTGAGGAAGAGGGCCGCGATCGAGGCTGCGTTCTGCAGACCCGAGCGGGTCACCTTGGCGGCATCGATGATGCCGGCCTCGACGAGGTTGACATACTCACCGGTGGCGGCGTTGAGGCCCTCGGCGGGGTTCTTGAGGCGGCGAACGTGATCGATGACCACGCCGCCGTCGAGGCCGGCGTTCTCGGCGATCTGCTTGAGCGGACCCTCGAGCGACTTCGAGATGATGCGGGCACCGGTGGCCTCGTCACCCTCGAGTGATGCGGCAACGGCGTCGACGGCCTCCTGGGCCCGGAGCAGGGTGACGCCACCACCGGCGACGACACCTTCTTCGATGGCGGCCTTGGTGGTGGACACGGCATCTTCGATGCGGTGCTTCTTCTCCTTGAGCTCGACCTCGGTGGCAGCGCCGACCTTGAGGACCGCAACACCACCGGACAGCTTGGCGAGACGCTCCTGGAGCTTCTCACGGTCGTAGTCGGAGTCGGTCTTTTCGATCTCGGCCTTGATCTGGGCCACGCGGCCGTCGATGTCGTCCTTGGAGCCGGCACCGGCGACGATCGTGGTCTCATCCTTGGTGACGGTGACGCGCTCGGCCTGGCCGAGGAGTTCGATGTCGATGGCGTCGAGCTTGAGGCCGACCTCTTCGCTGATGACCTGACCGCCGGTGAGGATCGCCATGTCGGTGAGCATCGCCTTGCGGCGCTCGCCGAAGCCCGGGGCCTTGACGGCGACCGAGTTGAAGGTGCCACGGATCTTGTTGACCACGAGGGTGGCGAGGGCTTCGCCTTCGATGTCCTCGGCGATGATCACGAGCGGCTTGCCCGACTGCATGACCTTTTCGAGCACCGGCACGAGATCGCGCACGGCGGTGATCTTGGAGGAGACGAAGAGGATGTAGGGGTTGTCGAGCGAGGCTTCCATGCGCTCGGTGTCGGTGACCATGTAGGGCGAGATGTAGCCCTTGTCGAAGCGCATGCCCTCGACGAAGTCGAGCTCCATGCCGAAGGTGTTGGACTCTTCGACGGTGATGACGCCGTCCTTGCCCACCTTGTCGATGGCATCGGCGATCATTTCGCCGATCTCGCGGTCGGCCGAGCTGACCGACGCGACCTGGGCGATCTGCTCCTTGTTCTCGATCTCGATGGAGACCTCGGCGATCTTGGCGACCGCGGCCTCGACGGCGGCTTCGATGCCGCGCTTGATGGACATGGGGTTGGCGCCGGCGGCGAGGTTGCGCAGGCCTTCGTGCACCATGGCCCAGGCGAGGACGGTGGCGGTGGTGGTGCCGTCACCGGCGACGTCGTCGGTCTTCTTCGCTACCTCTTTGACGAGGGCGGCGCCGATGTTCTCGTAGGGATCGTCGAGTTCGATCTCCTTGGCGATGGACACACCGTCGTTGGTGATGGTGGGCGCACCCCACTTCTTGGAGAGGACGACGTTGCGACCTTTGGGGCCGAGGGTGACGCGCACGGCGTCAGCCAACTGGTTCATGCCCGATTCGAGCTTGCGGCGGGCCTCATCATCGAAGCTGATCTGCTTTGCCATGTTGCGTGTCCTTCTGCTGTGCGGTCGGTGCCACCGGGTGGGTTGGCACTCTGACAGTGAGAGTGCTGACCTTTTTAGCACTCTCGGGGGTCGAGTGCTAAGCGGCCGCACCGATCCGTCGCGGGTCCCGCCGCCCTGAGCTAACTTGACCGTTCAGTCAAGAGGCTCGGTTCAGAGGGTCCGTCGTCAGGCTGCGAGAGGGTGGGCGATGAGCGAGGTGGTGATCATCGGTGCCGGGATCGCCGGGCTGGCGAGCGCACTCACGTTGTCCCGATCGGGCCACCACGTGACCCTCGTCGAACGCGACGCCACCCCCCTGCCCGCCGATCCCGACGGTGCGTTCGAGTGGGACCGTCGCGGCGCTCCGCAGGTGCGCCACTCCCACGCCTTTCTCGCCCGGCTGCGCAACCTGCTGCGCGACCGCTACCCCGATGTCCTCGAGGCGCTCTTCGCCGCCGGGGCCACCGAGATGGACTTCATCTCGATGCTGCCCGCCGGCATGGACCCGACGCGCCGACCCGGCGATGAGGACCTCGTGGCCTTGGCGTGCCGGCGCACCACGTTCGAGTGGGTGCTGCGGCGCATCGTGCTCGCCGAGCACGGAGTCGAGCTACTCGACGGGCACGCCGTCACCGCGCTCACGTCCGAGCCGGGCTCACACCCGGCGCAGGTCACCGGAGTGGTCCTCGACGACGGACAGCAACTCGATGCCGACCTGGTGGTGGCCGCCGGCGGTCGTCGATTGTCGATCGATCCGCTGCTCGAACCGCTCGGCATCACCATCGAGGAACGGACCGAGGACACGGGCATCGTGTACTTCAGCCGGTTCTTCCGGCTCCGGCCCGGTGCCGAGACGCCACCACAATCTGGTCCGATCGGCGGCGACCTCGGCTACCTCAAGTACGCCGTCTTCCAAGGGGACAACCGCACGTTCTCCATCACCCTGGCGATCGGCACCGCTGATGGCCAGCTGCGTCGCCTCCTGCTCGACCCCGACCAATTCCTCCAGGTCGCAGCAGCGCTGACCGCAACGGCGCCCTACGTCGACGGGCGCTCGGAGCCCATCACCGATGTGTTCGTGATGGCCAAGCTGCTCAACCGACGCCGGGACTTCACCAGCACCGACGGCGAGCCACTGGTCACCGGGTTCTCCGCCGTCGGCGACGCCCACACCTGTACCAATCCGCTCTACGGGCGAGGCTGCTCGCTGGCGTTCGTCCAGGCCGAGCTGCTCGCCGAGTCGATGGGGCGGTGGCCCGGCGACCCGACAGAACGTGCTCGCAACTACGAGGCGGCGAGTCGTCGCGAGGTGCTGCCCTGGTACAAGGCGGCAGTGGCCCAGGATGCGGCCACCCGGGCCGTCGCCCAGCCACCACCGCCCGGACCTGCGGCGCCCGGGACCGCGGCGCCCGAGGATCCGATGCGCGCCATCATGCGGGACGGTTTGCTGCCGGCGATGCGCGTCGACCCCGTGGTGCTGCGGGCTTTCCTGCGCATGTTCAACCTCTTGGAGGCCCCGGACTCGCTGATGAAGGACTGGGATGTGCTCGCCCGAGTGATGACCGTATTCCAGGATCGTGACGAGCGCCCGCCCGAGCCCTCGCTCGGACCCGGGCGCGCTGCCCTGCTCGGCTCGCTCGACTCGCCCTGAACTCGCTAGGCGGCGCCGCCGGCGACCGCGGGGATGATCGAAACCTCCGCACCGTCGGGCACCGGCGTGTTCACACCGTCCATGAAGCGGACGTCATCGTCGGCGACGAACACGTTGACGAAGCGCTGCAGACCGCCCTGGTCATCGAGGATGCGCGACGCGAAGCCGGGGTGCGCGGCCTCGAGCGATGCCAGGACCTCGGCGACGGTCGTCCCCTCGACGGAGACCTTGTTCACTCCGCCCGTGAGGGTGCGGAGGGTGGTGGGGATGCGTACTGCAACGCTCATCGTGAGTCCTTAGCGTGATCTGTTGGGGGATTGGTGCAACACCCCGACAACCGGTGGGTGTTCCCGACCCGGGGCCGAAACTTTGATGGTGATGACCTCAGTCGCTTCGACGTTAGCCAGGCTCAGGCGTTCCGGGCGAGGGCGGCCGGCGGGCGCTCGTCGAGGTTGAGCGCCAACAGTGTTCCGTCGGGCAGTCGAAGCTGAGGATCCGGCTCGGCCGTGGCGATCCCCAGGCGTCCCAGCAACGTCGCCATGACCTCGGCCGCCTGCACCCGTAGGTCCATGAGGTCGCGGTGCCGGTGACGCCGCACTCCCAAGTGCACCTGGGCGATGGAGGCGGCGCCATAACGCTCGGCGAGATCGAGGATCATGGCGATCTCGACGCCCCAACCCTGGGCGAGGGGGATGGTCTCGATGAGGTCACGCCGCACCGCCATCTCCCCGGCAAGGGGCTGGTCGATCCACGACAGCTGCGGCGCGAGCAGCGACAGCAGCGGCCGCACGACGAGTTCGGTGGTGCGACCGCCACCACCGCTGTCGGTAGGGCGCTCGTAGGAGGCCTTCACCAGCGCTACCCGGGGATCGTCGAGGAGCGGTTCGAGCAGCTGAGCGACCCACTCGGGCGTGGCCGTGGTGACATCGGCGTCGAGCCACACCACGAAGTCGCCCTCGCTGACGAGCAGACTGGCCCACAACACATTGCCCTTGCCGGCCCCCTCGCCGAAGCGACGGTGCACCTCGGAGATGGGAACGACCCGGGCACCGGCCGCCGCGGCACGCGCCGCCGTCTCGTCGGTGGACCCGTCATCGATGACGATGAGCTCGTCGACGAGGCCGATCGAGTCCATCGTTTCGGCCTTCAGCGCGGCGACAACGATGCCCACGGTCTCCTGTTCGTTGCGGCACGGCAGGCAGATGGAGACCCGGCGTGCGCCCTTGCGCGCCGCAACGGAACCGAGCAGGCCCTCAGACGCCGACATGGCGGGCCACCTGATCGAGAGAACTCAGCACTGGTACGTTTCCCCGGATGGAGCTATTCGGCGTCGTCAACGCGTCACCCGACTCCCTCAACACCGACTCGGTGGTCGACGGAACTGCCGAGGCGACCGCCCGGATCAGGCAGGTCCTCGCCGAAGGGGCCAGCGGGATCGACGTCGGGGGGCAGGGCAGCACAGGGTTTGCGACGTTAGCGGAGTGCCAGATCGAGTGGGAACGGGTGCAACCCGCCCTGACTGCGGCCATCGAACTGTGTGACGACGTCAGCATTGACACCTTCCGGTTGGAGGTCGCCGAGCAAGCGCTTTCCGCCGGAGCCACCACGCTGAACGCCGCCAATGGCATGCAGGATGACAAGTTCTGGGCGCTCGCCGCCGAGCACGAGGCCAAGGTGGTGGTGCCGTTCATCAACGGTCCGGACCCCTTCAATCTCACCCACGTGATCGGCGACCCGATCGACCGGATGCTCGAGTACTTCGAGGATCGACTGCGGGTGGCCGACCGGTTCGGCCTGCGCGACCGGTGCCTGATCGACCCGGGCACCGGCTTCGGCCCCCACGGGTGGGACTGGGCCGAACGCTTCGTCTACCAAAAGCAGGTGTACGGCGATCTCGGCCGCCTGCGCTCGCTGGGGCTGCCGTTGTACATCCCGTTCCCGTGGAAGGACACCGCCGACCACCGGTTGCTGCTCGACCTGGTGCTGGCCCAGCGCCCCGAATACGGCCGGGCCCACTACCCGGCCACGATCATCGCCGCGGCCGACCGACTCGAAGCGCTCAACTCCCTCGACTGACGGCAGTCAGGCCGCCGAGCCGTCAAGTCCCGCCGGCCCAGATCGCGGGGCGGCGGTCGATCCAGGGGGCTGCTGCCTCCAGCTGCGCCGCCACGGCGATCAGGTGGTCGTCGCGCCCGAAGGCAGCTACCAGCTGGACCCCGATGGGCAGCCCGCTCTCGGACATCGCCATCGGCAGTGAGATGGCGGGCTGGCCGGTGATGTTGAACGGCATGGTGTTGGCCACGATCGGAGTGGACCGGAAGATGCCGGCGAGCGGGTTGTCGGGCTCGGCGCCGAACTGGCCGAGGGTGGGCGGCAGTTCCGGGAGCGTCGCGTTCACCAGCAGGTCGAACCCATCGGACCACCAGTTCTGGATGACCCGGCTGAGCGTGCGGAGGCCCTCGGTGGCGTGGGCGAAGCCCACGGCGTCGACGAGACGGCCGGCTTCGGCGAGCGCCCAGGTGAGCGGCTCGACCGATTCGGCGGTGGCTGGTGTTCCCGTGAGGCGACTGAGACCGTCGACCGACTGGGCCACCCATACCGGATACGCGGTGAGGAAATGGGCGCTCATCTCGCCGAAGAACGCCTCGTTGCCCAGTTGGGTCGGAGCGGTGTCGACCACCTCATGGCCGAGAGAGGCGAGCAGCTCGACGGTGCGCTCGACCGCGGCAGCGCATTGCGGGTCGACCGAGCTCGCGTCGCCCGCTTTCAGTGTGTAGCCCACCCGAAGCTTGCCCGGATCGGCGCCGACCTCGTCGACGTAGGGGCGCAATGGTGTGGAGACGCCGTAGGGGTCGCCGGCTCCGGGCCCGTTGACGGCGTCAAGGATCCCGGCGATGTCGCGCACCGTGTGGGTCACGGCGAGACGCGACACCAGGCCGCCCCAGGCCTCGGTCTCGACCGGTCCCAGCGGCACTCGTCCTCGAGTGGGCTTGAGTCCGACCAGGCCACACTCGCTGGCGGGGATGCGGATGGATCCGCCCCCGTCACCGGCGTGGGCGGCGGGGACGATGCCGGCGGCGACCGCTGCGGCCGAGCCACCCGACGAGCCGCCGGTGGAGTGCTTGGGGTTCCACGGGTTTCGGCTGGCGCCGTAGGTGTCGGGTTCGGTGGTGGGCACCAGCCCGAACTCGGGGGTGTTGGTCTTGCCGATGATCACGAACCCGGCTGCCTGGAGCCGTTCGAAGGTCCAGCTGGTCACGTCGGCCACGTAGCTGGCGTCGCGAAGGTGGCGGGTCCCGGCGTGGTACGGCTCGCCGGCAAGCGTGCCGTCGAGGTCCTTGATCACGATGGGCACACCGGCGAACGGGAGCGTCGGGTCGATCGCCGCGGCTTCGGCGAGGGCCTTCTCGTAGCGGGGATGGATGATGGCGTTGATGGCGGGGTTGACGGCCTCGGCGGCGTCGATGGCCGCCTGCACCAGCTCCACCGGGGTGGCTCGCTGGCTGTGCACCAGTTCGGCTTGAGCGGTCGCGTCGAGCGCGGCGTAAGGATTCATGCCGAGATGCTACGGGCACCGAGCCAATCGCTCACGGCCGTCGCGAGAACCACCGCTGTGTCGCCCATTGCCCGCTCCCGTCCGAAGGTGGCCACCAGGTCGATGGTGTGCACCTCGCCTCCGGCCGAGTCGAACACGTCCTCGTCGAACACCTCGCCGGCGACGATGAGCACCGGTATGGCCAGTTCTGCCGCCCATTCGACGATGCCGCCGACGACCTTGCCGTCGAAGGATCCGGCGTCGACGAACCCCTCGCCGGTGATCACCAGGTCGGCGCCGTCGAGGGCTTCGTCCAGGCCGGTCTCCTCGGCGACGATCTCGAAGCCCGAGCTGAGCTGCGCGCCGAGCGTCGCCAGGCCGCCGGCCAAACCACCGGCAGCGCCTCCGCCGATGAGCTCGCTGACGTCGACGCCGGACTGCTCGAGGTACACCTCGACCAGCCGTTCGAGCCGCCGCCGCAGGAGCTCGACCTGCGCGTCGCTGGCCCCCTTCTGCGGGGCGAACCGCTCCGCAGCGTCGGTGAAGTAGGTGCGTACGTCGCAGGCGACGTTCAGCTCGATGCCCCGCAACCGGCTCGACAGCAGGGCCCGCAGGGCTCCGAGGCCGCCGTCGGTGGTGGCCGATCCGCCGGCGCCGACGATGATGCGCCGCGCACCGGTTTCGACGGCGGCGGCGATCAGTTCGCCGGTGCCGAAGGTCGATGCGGCGATGGCGTCGTTGCGCTCCGGGCCGCCCACCAGCGCCAGGCCCGAGGCCCGGGCCATCTCGATGACCGCGGTTCGTCCGTCATAGCGCCACACCGCGTCGATGTCGTCACCGAGTGGGCCCGACACCGAGGTGGTGCGATTGGGGCCACCGAACGCCTCGAGCAGTCCCTCACCACCATCGGCCATCGGCTTCAGGGTGGCTCGATGCCCGGCGGCGCGCACTCCGGCACCGAGCGCAGCCGCAGCCTCGGCCGCCGTGACCGTGCCACGGAACTTGTCGGGAGCCACGACGACGCGCATGGCGCAAGGTTACGCCGGACTCAGCTGCGCCCATCCCGGGGTCGAGACGCGACTCGGTGGGGATGTGTCTGGCGACGGCCGCTCAGCCGACGGCCGCTCAGTTGGTGGGGACGGTGGTCGCGCCGAAGGTGGCGGTCGCAGGGTCGAAATCGGTGCCGATGAGCACGACAAGGTTGGCGGTGCCGACCGGCACCTTCAACGGCGTCTCTGCCGGGAGGGGCTGCACCGATGCGGGCTGCAAGTTCATCGCCGCCGCCAGCATCAGTGCGTCGGCGTCGAAGCCGGCGGCGAAGTAGACGATCGTCGTTGGGGAATCCTTGCCGTCGACCGCTTTGGTGTTCGAGTAGCCGAGGGGCAGGAGCTTCTCGGCGGTGGTCTTGGCCCGACCCGTCGCTCCCGAACCGTTGCCCACGAGCACCTCGAGGTTCGCGGGCGGCGTGGTGACGACCGGGATGGTGGACGTGGTGGTGGTTGCGGCCTCGTCGCCAGTCTCGGTGGCCGATTCTGCGGCGGTCCTGTCACCGTCGGAGGCAACTTCGTTACCGCCACCGGCGTTGAACAACAGGAGGGCGATGACCACTGCGGCCACCACCAGGATCACGCCCATGGCGGCCGAATTGGAACCGGTGTCGGGCTGGCGGCTCTGGCGGGTACGGGTGGTGTTCGCCATCAGGAGACTCCTCGCAGTCGGGGAAGGGACGGGTTCCTCGACATCGACATGTCGACACACTAGCCCTTGCGATATTGATGGCGAGGCTCACGTCACACCAGGGGGAAGCCCCCCGGTTCGGCCGGCGCCGTCGATCGGTATGGTCGTTTCCATGTTGAACCCACCACCGGCCACGGCCCTTTGATGACCACCATGACAGGCGCCGACAGGCGCGAGCGATGTGGGTGGGCGGGGCCCGATCAGATCTACCTCGACTACCACGATGACGAGTGGGGGCGACCGGTCACCGATGACACCGCTCTGTTCGAGAAGATCTGCCTCGAGGGATTCCAGTCCGGGCTGTCGTGGATCACCATCCTGCGACGGCGCGCCGGGTTTCGTGAGGCGTTTGCCGGCTTCGATCCGCTCGCCGTGTCGGCATTCGATGACACCGATATCGATCGGTTGCTCGGCGATGCCGCCATCATCCGCCACCGCGGCAAGATCACCGCGGCCATCGCCAACGCCTCGGCAACGCTCGCCGTGCAGGCCCAGTTCGGCTCGTTGGCCGCCTTCATCTGGTCCTTCGAACCCGACCGGGACCGACCCGCTCCCCATGCGCTCGGCGATGTCGCGGCGACCGCGCCCGAATCGGTGGCGCTGGCCAAGGCGCTCAAGCGGCACGGCTTCCGCTACGTCGGGCCCACCACTGCGTATGCGGCGATGCAATCACTCGGGCTGGTCAACGATCACCTGGGCGGTTGCTTCGCTCGGGACGCGTGCGAGCAGCAGCGGGTCGCCACCGAGATCCCGCAGCTCACCAAACCGCTGAGCTGAACCGCGACTGAGTCGGCGATGGGGTCAGACGAGCCGGTCGGCTCAGAGCACCTCGCGCAACACACCCGCAGCCACCAGAGCGACGCCCAACAGCCCGAGGAACGCGACGACGGCGGTGTAGTGGCGGCGGAGGAAGCTCTTGTTCGCCGAGGGGGCCGGCTCGCTCTGGGTCGGATCCGAGCCAGTGCCGGGGGGCGAGACTGGGGTGGGCTCACCGGGAGCGACCGACGTCTCCCGAGGCTCGGTCTCCCCTGGAGCGGCCGGCTCGTAGGGCGGCGGGAGCTGGATGCGCGGGCCGTTCGGCAAGGGGAGCGCCTCCGACGGCGGAGGCGGGTCGATCGGTGCCGGTGATCCGGTCGGTGGCGGATAGGCCTCGAAGTTGCCGCTCACGCCAGCGCAATCTCGGATCCCGTACCGTCGCGCCCGATCACCGAGCGGGTGTCCGACGGTGCTCCGGCTACGGTCAGCGCGGCGAGGATCTCGAAGGCGACCGTCGTCGCTTCGGTGCCGGGCGCCTGGCGGCTCGATGCCCCGCCCTGGTCCTCGTCGATCTGCCAGCCCTTGGCGATCAGGGCCTTCGAGACGTTGTTCACCCGTGAACGGCTGAGCTGTTCGAAGCGGGCGCGCAGCACCACATTGCCCGTCGAGCTGCAGTTGATCACCACCGCATGCCAGCCGTCGGGGGCCGACACGGTCGCCGACGTGTCCGTCGCCGACTCGATGGCATGGCTGCGAACACTCACGACGACGTCGCCCACGATGCCCACGGCATCAAAGTCGGAGAGGTCGACGAGCACGGATTCAGGGGAGGGCATCGCCAGAGATTGCCAGAGTCCCCGCCCGAGGTCACCCCATCTCCGGGGAATCCCCGGGGCAACCTCGACGTCACTCCCCGGGCCGTCTGAGGCGCGGCCGGTAGGATCGCCGGGTGAATCAGTCTCCGAACGACCCTGCCGGCTCCCACCCCGGGACCGACCCCGACAGCGAACTCTTGGACGGCATCGACCTCGATGCCGCGTCGGCAGCGTTGGTGGTCGTGCTCGAGGATGGCCCGCTGCGCGACGACGCATTTCTCGCCGCGCTGCGGGCGTCGGGGGCCTGGGACGGATTCGATGATCTGAGCGACGACGACATGGCGCTCGAGGTCGAGGAACTGCTCACTGATGACGTGTGGCGCACCCAGATGGCCATGTGGGCGGCGACCGATCCGCTCTTGGAGGGCCGGGTGTTCACCCATCGGGTGACCCAGGCCGAGGTCGACGCCGGGGCCCTCGAGATGTTGCCCGACCTCACCGTTGTCGACATCAACCGCCCCCGCGGCATCGACCTCGCCGACGGCTCCGGCATGGCGGTCGCGTCCTACGACGCCCCGCTGTTGGCGGTCGACGACGAGTTCGCCGGCGGAATGTTCCGGGGCCCCGACGGCTGGTTGAGCGGGTTCGCTGCCGGCGACGTGATCGGGCTGCGGCGCCTCGACGGCCGGCTCGCGATCGAGAGGGTCGATGCCGGCGCACTGCCCGACGCGACCTCGCCCGAGGCCGCGGAGCTGGCGGCCCACTTCCGTGACTGCTTCAACCGCTGGAGCGACGACCACGGCGATGAGCTCATGGCGGCCTCGATGGACGTGATGGTCGAGCGCCCCGACGCCTTCCTCACCCCCACGCTGCCGTTGCAGGAGCTGGCTGCGGTGGCCGGCCTCGAGCGACGTCGCCTCGAGTTCGGACCGGCCGATCGGCCCTGGAAGACCGCCATGCAGGGGGCGCTCAGTCGTGATGCCGCCGAGATGGCGGCCGAGGTCTCCAAGTGTTGTGGCGAGGCGTTCACCACTGCGTCAGACGCGTTCATCGACTGGCTCGAGCAGCCCGCCGACACCGTCCTGGCAGCCACCCAGGTGGGTGACGTTCGTTCCGCTCTGGCCCACGGCAACGCCGCGGCGCTGCTGGGCGACCTTCAGCGCGACCGCTACCGCCAGGACGATGCCCTGGAGCGCTTCATCGAGGCGTTGGGTGGGGCCGGGAACGACAAGGCCACGGGGCCGCTGCAATATCTGCTCGGTCGTTCCGCCGAGCTGCAGAAGCGTCCCGCCGAAGCGGGCGAGCACTTCGCAGCGGCGCTGGCCACCGAGCCCGGGTTGCTCGATGCGGCCGAGGAGCTGGGCTATCTGGCATCAGATCGCGGCGACGTGCTCGAGGCGCAGCGGTTGTTCCATCTGGCCGAGGGTCCGGCCGCATGGGTCGAGTGTCTCGACGAGCTGGTGCCCAACCGGGCGACTGCCGGTCGCAACGAGCCGTGTCCGTGTGGGTCGGGTCGTAAGTTCAAGCAGTGCTGCCTGGTGACCCCCAAGTTGCCGGTCGAGCAGCGGGGCCGCTGGTATCTCATGCGGCTGGCCCGCCACCTCATCAACTTCCACGGCCACCTGCTCGACCGCGTGTATCAGGTGATGTCAGACCTCGAGTCCGACAGCTATCTGGGTGAGCCGCTGCTCACCGACCTCGCCATCGTGCTCGGCGGCGTGGTGGACGACTATCTCGAGACCTACGAGGGCGGGTTGACCGATGTCGATCGCACCGCGCTTGAGGGCTGGCGGGCATCGCAGTTGCAGATCCTGACCGTGGTCGACCGCTCAGCTGGGTCGTGCCGGTTGAAGAACGCGGCGGGCGAGATCGTCTCGGTGCGCGACGACCTCCGGCTCAACATCGATCCGGTGACCGCGACCACGGTGGCGAGGATCGTGACGCTGGGTTCGACCCAGTACGTCACGGCATCGCTCGGAGTCGCCGCCGATGATCTCGACGAGCTGACGGCTCTGCTTGCCGACGAAGATGCGAGCACCTCGCTCGAGGAATGGGCGTGGTGGTACCGAGGGACGCTCGAGGCACTGCCCTTCGGCTGAGGTGCGTGGCCTACTCCGCCGAGGTCTACTCGCCGGTTTCGACGGCCGGGCTGTGCGCCGTCGGCGGCCGTGACTCGTGGCCAGCACGTCCTTTGGTGCGGCGGCGCTCCTTCATCTCGGACTCGAACACATGGCGCAAGCCGCCGAGGTGGTCCCGTTCGAGATCTCGCACGGCGTCACGGACCGGCCCGTAGTAGAGATCGTCGTACTCCTCGACGACCTGGAACGTCCACCGGCCATCGAGCACGTTGCGGCCGACGATGTCGACGTCGAATCGATCGGCATCATCGTCGAGGCCGGCAGCGCGTAGCTCGTTGACGGCTTCCCCCATCACCATGTCGGCGTGACCCATGAGTTGGTGGAACGAGTAGAGGTGGCCGCGGGCGCGCTCGATGTATTCGAAGGCTTCGGACGCCTTACCGATCGATGTCACGATCTCGTCGGTCACGCCGTCTGGCCGTCGTGCGGCTGCGGGACCTTGTTCGCTCTCGGAACGCGTCGATTCGGTCATGAAGTCTTTGTGCCCTCCGATGCCGCGATCAACACATTGGAGCGGGAACCAAACCGGGGGGCGTATCGTCTGAAGGGCTATGAACCTTCGATTGGGCCTGCTCGGTGTGGTGGTGGCGACCGCCTTGTTCACCGCGGCGTGTGGTGAGGACGGCACGGTGGATGTGAACCCTGGAACTGCTTTTGATCAATCCTCGTCGTCGGTGACGGGGCGGACGTTTCGTGGCCTGACCATCGAGGTCGATGGTGAAGCCCGGGCCGTGCCGCAGGCCGAATCCTTCGAGATCGTCTTCGACCGGAGCCCGGGCCAGATCTCGGCAAGCGCCAGCTGCAACAGCATGGGTGGCACCTACTCGATTGACGGCGATGTGCTCACGACGAGCGATGTCTTCAGCACGGAGATGGGATGCGACCCCGAACGGGAGGCGTTCGACGGGTTGCTGGGGGCGCTGATCACTTCACCGACGTTTGTGCTCGATGGCGACCAGCTGACGCTCACCGTTGAGGGCGAAAAAGGATCGCTGCGCTCCCTGCTGACCGACGCCTCGACCGACGGCTCGACGGCCCCGGCGGCGATGGAGGGCACCAGCTGGGTGCTCGAGTCGTTCATCGATGGCGAGACCGCATCCTCGGTGCCTGCCGATGTCGGCTCGGTCACGATGACCCTCGCCGACGGGCGGCTGAGGATCGACACCGGCTGCAACGGGGTGGGCGCCGGATACACCTTGAGCGGTGATGTCCTGACGACCACACCCGGGGTCTCAACGAAGATGTTCTGCGGCGATGCCATCAACCAGGTGGAGTCCAAGCTGTCGACCGTGATCGGTGGTGACCTCACGGTCACTCTCGACCGCCAGTCACTCACGCTGACCAACGCCAACGGGGCCGGGCTCGCCTTCCGCACTGGTGATTGAGCGGAGGGTTCACCCGGCGATCAGCTGGTCGGCTTCCACCGCCATGACCGCCCCGTCCTCGACCTTGACCCAGAGGCCGATGTCATTGTTGGGAACGGCGAGCCACCCGGCGAACTGTTCGAGCGTCGCCAAGTCGTTGACCGCGACCTCTTCATAGAGACGGGGCAGGTAGTACGTGGCGTCTATCGATAGCGGCGCCGTCCGCTCGAGCGGCGAGTCGTTAATCACGCAGACGTCATTCGCGTTCTCGCAGCCGGGGACGCTCTGAACCTCGCCGTAGTAGGAGCACTCGAGGTCGAATCCGATGACTCCGTCGAGCAACGAGTTGACGTACCCGTGCCAGAGCCCATCGGTGAGCACCGTCCTACTCGGCGGAGTGCATCCACTCCCCTGCACGCCATCCCCGTTGGCCCTGGATTCTTCCGAGAGCTGGTAGCGGACTCGGTCCTGCGGCTTGTCCGTGAAGACCTCATCGGCGGAAGTGGCTGCGTCCGGCGTGATGGTCGGCAACTCGGATTCGCCGACACCGAGCGGGCCGCGGGTGGCGCTCGGCCCGCCTGAAACCAGTCTGTCCGGCGGGACCGTCGAGGTCGCCGCCGGCAGCGTCTCGCCCGGCCCGCCGGTCTTCTCACGAGACGAGCAGGCCGTGAGGGTTCCCGAGATGGCGAGGGCGACAGCACACGTTGCGCCCAGCCACCAGGAGCAGCGCACTGGCGTCGATCGACGGCGGGCGGGAGCGGTCACAGCTCGATCTCCTCGGACGGTAGGGAATCTGTCCGCACGACAGTAGTTCTCCGCCATCTCGGACTGGCGAACGCCCGAGGGGGCATCACCGGAGCGGGCGGCATCCGGACACACATCGCTTCACTGCGGGCCCATGGGCAGTTGGTACGATGAGGCCGCAGCGCCCGGTGGATCGTCCGCCAGTGCGACGCCATCCGCCCGGATAGCTCAGTTGGCTAGAGCAGCTGTCTTGTAAACAGCAGGTCCTCGGTTCGAATCCGAGTTCGGGCTCCCATTTCTCGGGG
>Ga0105047_10009915_pt1 | contig 15624 bp, 16 predicted proteins | sample MAT04_FD_78384 | JGI IMG/M metagenome (GOLD analysis project Ga0105047, IMG submission 78384) | Freshwater microbial communities from Lake Fryxell liftoff mats and glacier meltwater in Antarctica - MAT-04 (megahit assembly) | ecosystem: Environmental > Aquatic > Freshwater > Ice > Liftoff... | reverse complement strand
GGAAAATCGAAGTGGCGCGTCGGGCCGTCGTCCACATAACCGCCCCCGGCCTCAATCTCCACCTGCCGGTGCCCGACCGTTCCGGCATCATCCACCACCAACGGTCGGCCGGCGGGGGCCGAACGGGTGAGAGTAATCAGAGCCAGCGCAATCACCAACCATCGTTTCCTGTGAGGCGCGGACAGGGCAGAGGCGGTGTGATTCATAATGTTACGGCAATTAACATGCGTAACACTATGCGTCAAGCCCGGACGTACGCGGCCCGGTCAGCGGGCGAGTGACGGGTTCCATTGGTCGTGGTTGGTGGCCGGAGCGTAGGTCCCGGCGAGGCGCAACAATTCGACGTGGCCATCCACGAAGGCATGATTGGCGCGGCCGGCATGGCGGCGCGCTGCGACATCGGTGGCATCCGCTGGTGAGGTCCAGAAATGAGCCATTACATGATCCACGCTGCCGGGCACCTCGGCGAAGAGAATGGTTGCCGTGGGGTTCGGCACGTCGCCGAAACGCGGCCAGGTGGCGGGGCTGCCAACGTAATCGTCGTCGGCCGGCACGAGTTCGAAATAGACGTTCAGGCCGTAGCTCCATTGGCCGGAGCCGGTTTTGCCGTCGCAGCGATAGGCCCCACGGAAGAGATTCGTCCAACCGGTCGAGGTGTTGCCGAGATAGCCGGCCAACGCCCGGCCCCACGGCGCTTGGCCGTACACGAAGGCGGAGTGGGAGCTGCGGGGAAAATGATCGTGGTTGTCATCGGCATACATTTGCAGGGCCAACGCCAGTTGGCGCAGATGGCCGCCGCAGCGCATGGCGCGGGCCTTGTCACGGGCCCGCGCCAGCGCCGGCAGTAGAAATGCCGCCAGCGTCCCGACTATCGCGATCACCACCAAGAGCTCAATTAAGGTAAAGGCTCGACGGTGGGTCGCGTTGGGAAGGTGGCAGCGCATGGGCAATCTCTCGTTTAGCGAGGTGTCAGGCTTTTCGCCGTCGGATGGTGAGTGCGGCGGCGCCCAATCCAAGCACCGTCATGATGGCCGTCGTCGGCTCGGGGATGGCGTTCCATTCCAGTTGGAACTGGGCGCTGACCCCGGTGGGGTTCTTGTCGGCATCCACCAAGAAGGCTTGGTAGGTGGCGAAGTATTGGCCTACGCCGGCGGGGGCGGTGTACGCGGGGTGGAACATGCCGAGATTCCACTGCAGCGTGTCACGGGAACCATCGGTGCCAAACATGGGAGACCAGGTGTCTGGACTGGTGCGATAGCGGAAGGCTTCCAGTCCTGGGGTGGCCGAGAGTTGGCGGATCCAGATGCCGTAGCCGGCTGGTAGGGGATCACTGCCGCCATCAAGCACGAAGCCGTATTGGCGGTTGAACGCGCGGCCCTCTGCGCTGGGGTCCAGTTCCCCGAACCACGGGTCGGTGTTGTCGAACTGGTCACCGGGGTGGCTCAGGCTTAGCGGGGTGAGCATCGGTACCGGGTCTTCCACATGAATGTGGAAATGCGGCACGCCATCGTGCTCGGCATATTCAATGCCCACATGCACCATCGGTCCCTGCATGGGAACGGTGGTGAGGGCGGCCGCGCGGGCCGCGGAGACGGCCACGGCAACCGTGGCGATGGTCAGGACGGTCAGTAGTTTACTGGTTTTCATGAATGGTTGTTTCCTTTTTCGAGCCGGTCCGAGCAACACGCTATGCGGTGTCGTCCCGGCTTCGGTTATTGTCCGTGAATGGGTTGAAGGACGTCACTCATCCGAGTGGACGCCGCAAAAAACACGACGAGAGATGCGAGCCTGTTTAGGCGCGCGGGGGAGGGGTCGGGGGAGCGGAGTCGAAATTCTCCGCAAACTCATCACACGCAAGAAAACGCGGCGTGTACAGTGCCGGGATAGAAAGGTGGTTTTCGTTGAGGATCGCCGCCCAAAGGGTTTCAGTGGTGGCGATGCGGGGCGCGCCATTTTTGTCTGTCGTTGGCTTGGCGGTGGCTGTTTGAATCGATTTGCAAAGGGTGCAGGGGTGTTGACCGTCGAAGGTCTTGGTCAAGCCGCGGGCAAAGCCGTCCTGTTGGGTGTAGGCGACCAACATCCGCGCCCACGCGAAGGTTTGCAATGCGAACCACGGTCCGCCCGACAACGCGAGCGTCAACAGCACACAAACTCCGCACCGGAGGAGGCCGGTAAAACCAAGGCGACGGTGGGTTGTGCGGGTGTGTGACATGGTGCGACTGATGCGCGGCTCTGGTAGCACGGCCGGCCAGTCGCTGTCAACCGCGACCGTCGCTGCGCTTACGTGGGCAGGTCTTTGCCGGTGGTGGTGATGGTGAGTTTGCCGTGTTTGACGCCTTTGGCGGCGATCAGGGCGTCGGCGACGGACTTGATCTGCGGCGCCGGGCCGCGCACGGCGAGGACTTCGAGACAGTTGTGGTGGTCGAGATGGACGTGGAGGGTGGCGATGATCAGGTCGCCGTGGTCGTGTTGGATGTCGGTGAGCAATTCGAGCAGGTGCGGTTTGTGATGGTCATAGACCAGCGTGATCGTGCCGGCGATCTCGCCGGTGCCGTATTGCTGGCGGTGATCCACGAGTTGCGCGCGAATCATGTCGGCGATGGCGAGCGAGCGGTTGTCGTAACCTTTCTCGCGGGCCATGCGGTCGAGTTCGCGGGCGAGGGTTTTGTCGAGGGAGACGCTGAAGCGGGTGACGGTTTCCATGGTAGCCTGATGCCGGGGAGAGTGCGCTGCCGGTCGGGCGCTTGTCAAGCGGCCGGCGATGCTGTTACGATGGTGGGCAATCATGTCGGAACTGGCAACCTCGCAACGACCGCGCAATGTCGATTGGAAGCGCGCGGCGGCGATGCTGTATGGCGACTGGGGTACCAGCAAAGCGTATGTCATCGGGATTGCGTTTGCGCTGGCGATGTATTCGTCGTTCTGGTTCGTGCTGGCGGTGAGCGGGTTGATTCTCATCGTCGGCGTCAACTACATGTGGGTCTGCAAGTATTTCCCCGAGGGCGGCGGGGTGTATTCCTCGGCCAAAGTCCATTCGCGCCACCTTGCGCTGATCGGCGGTTTTTTGTTGGTGGCGGATTATCTGGTGACGGCTTCGCTGAGTTGTTACGAGGCGTTTCTGTATCTCGGCTTCGATTTCAACGATGCGAAGCGCTGGGCGATTCTGACGATCTTCATCATCGGCGTGCTGAATTTCTTCGGGCCGCGCCATTCGGGCAGCCTGGCGATTTGGTTTGCGGTGGCGACGGTGGTGGTGATGGTGTTGTTGGCAGTGGCCTGTCTGCCGCATTTGCCGGACGCAGTGGCGAATCTGGAACGCTCGCACCGCTCGCCGGTGGAATGGTGGAAATCCTTTGCCGGGGTGATCCTTGCGTTGTCCGGGGTGGAGGCGATTGCCAATATGACCGGTGTCATGCAGTTGGATCCCGGCAGCACGGCCGCCAAGCCGCGCGTGACCAAGACCTCGACGAAAGCGATTCTCGTCGTGATGGTGGAAGTCGCGGTGCTGACCACGCTCTTTGGGCTGGCGATGCACGCCATTCCCGGCATGAACGCGCGGGAGCACGAAGGCGATATGCTGCGCCATCTCGGGTTTGTGTTTGTGGACGAGCGGATTCGCACCATCGAATGGTTGAGCTGGCTCGGCAACGCGAACGTATTTTCCTGGGTGGTGGGCTTGGTGCTGGGCGGGTTGTTGTTGAGCGCGACGAACACCGCCATCATCGCGCTCGTCAGTGTGCTGTATCTGATGTGCAAGGATAACGAGATGCCGCCGCAATTCGCCACGCTCAACCGGTTCGGTGTGCCCTGGATCCTGATGTTGATCGCCATCCTCGGGCCGATTTTGATTATTGATGTGCAAAGCAGCGAGAACGCGATTCACGGTCTGGCGGCGATGTACGCGATTGGCGTCGTCGGCGCGATTGCGGTCAATCTCGGCTCGTGCGCGTTCAACTTCCAATTACCGATGCGCGGTTATGAGCGCGGCGTGATGATGGGCAGTTTCTTTTTGATGGCGGCGATTGAAGTCACCATCGCACTCACCAAGCCCGCGGCGTTGCTCTTTGCCCTGGTGGTGCTGGGCTGTGGATTTCTCGCCCGCGCCATGCACAAGGGGTTTCGCTTCCCGCTGCCCGTGCTGCGGGGGCGTCTCGGCCGCACCTTGTTCCCCGAAGCCTTGGCGCGGCATCATGCCGGGCAGGACGCTGACCAGATTGCCTTCGCGCTCGTCAAACAAATCGGCCCCGAGCGACCGGTCCGCGCGATCATGGTGGCCGCGCGCGGCGTCACGCCCACCTTGCGCTATGCGGTCGAACAAGCGCGGTTGCACAACGCCCAACTATTTGTGCTCTACGTCCGCGAAGTCTTCACCACCATCCCCGTCGCCCAAGCGGAGGCCGACGATCCCGAGGCCGTGGCGGTCTTCAACGCGGTCCGCGCCATCACCGAAGGCCTCGAAGTGACCACGATTTACGCCCTCAGCGACGACCCGGCTTGGACGATCCTCGACAACGCCGCCATTGCCGGCGTGGATCTGCTGATATTGGGCCATAGCCGGCGCATGGCGTTGACGCGTGTCTTGCGCGGCGACCTCATGCAACAACTCGGCCAGATGCTGCCCGAGGAAATCCGCCTCGTAATCGTCGGCTAGCCGGCGCGCGACCGTAAGACCGGGCCGCCATGATCGGCTTAAGTCGCGACAGATACTTTCATCAGAATCGTCATTTTCGGCTGACCCTGCTATCCTGTGGGCATGTTTGTAGATCAAGTCACGATCCATGCGAAGGCCGGCGACGGCGGTAACGGTTCGGTTTCTTTTCGCCGCGAGAAATTCATTGAGTTTGGCGGGCCGGATGGCGGCAGCGGCGGCGATGGCGGCGATGTTATCCTCGTCGCCAGCAAAGACATTTCCGATTTGTCGGATTTGCATTACTCGCCGCGCTTGGTCGCCAAAGCCGGCGGCCACGGGCGGGGAAAAAAATGCACCGGCCGCAACACGGCGGATGTCATCGTCAAAGTTCCCATCGGCACCCAAGTCTTCCGGGTGGGACCGCTGTTGCAATCGCATGACACGCCACGCCACAGCCTCAAGCCCCCGCCGGAAGAATTTATCAGCACCGCGAAATTCGGCCTCCCCTTCGGCAGCCGGCGCAAAAAAGGATCCATCCCCGCCACGCCGCAAATCCCCAGCGACCCGAACGCCGAGCGGGCGTTGATTGCCGACCTCGTGGAAGAAGGCCAACGATACGTCCTCGCCAGTGGCGGCACGGGGGGCCGGGGTAATGTGACGTTCAAAAGTCCCACCCACCGCGCGCCGCGTGAGTTTGAGTACGGCCAGTCGGGCGAGGAATTGCGCGCCGAATTGGAACTGAAAACCATTGCCGATGTCGGTCTCGTCGGGTTTCCCAACGCCGGCAAGTCCACGCTCATATCGCAAATCACGGACGCGCATCCCAAGATTGCGTCGTACCCGTTCACGACGCTGACGCCGAATGTCGGCGTGTTGATCTACGATGATTTCACGCGCATCCGCGTTGCCGACATCCCCGGCTTGATCGAAGGCGCGCACTCCGGGCGCGGACTCGGCCACGATTTCCTGCGCCACATTGAGCGGTGCAAACTCTTGCTCGTCCTGCTCGACATGGCCGGCACGGATGCCCGTAAACCGCAGGATGATTACCAGCAGTTGCTCGCCGAACTCGAAGCCTACAACCCGGCCATCCTCGAAAAACCGCACATCGTCGTCGGTAACAAAATGGATCTGCCGGCCGCGAAGAAGAACCTGACCGCGTTCAAGCGAAAATATCGAACCAAGTTGATCTCGATTTCCGCGCTGGATGGCACCGGCCTGGCCGAATTAAAACTCGCCCTGCGCCGGGCGGTTGGCTAGCATCGGGCCGTCACGGTTGGGAGGAGCCAATGTATAAAATTATTGGGGCGGATGGTCAGGAATACGGTCCGGTCAGCGCGGACCAATTGCGGCAATGGCTGACGGAAGGCCGGGCGGATGGTCAAACCCGGGTTCAGGCCGTCGGCACGACGGAGTGGAAACCGCTGTCAGCGGTGCCGGAATTAGCGACGCTGTCGGCGCCGCCTGTCGGAATTCCTTCGCCGACTCCGAACTTTTCGCCGGCGCCCAAGATTCCCAATTATCTGGTGCAGTCCATTCTTGCGACGCTGTTTTGCTGTCTGCCTTTTGGCATTGTGGCCATTGTCTATGCCGCCCAAGTGAATTCCAAGGTGCAAGGGGGCGATATTGCCGGGGCGGAAGTGAGTTCCCGCAAAGCCAAACGGTGGTGCTGGATTTCGCTTTGGAGCTGGCTCGCGGTGGGAGTCATCTATCTCATTATCATGGGTGTGATCATGCTGATGGGTGCGGCAGGCGCTGCCAGCGTGGCCGGCTCGCGGTGATGAAAACCGGTTGGAAATGGGCGGTGGGGATCGGCATCGTGGTGGCGGCGGTCGCGGTGTATTTCATCAATCCGGCCACCGTCAATTTTCTGCCGCCGTGTCTGTTGCACGCGACGACGGGATTGCATTGCCCGGGTTGTGGTTCGACGCGGGCGCTGCATCAATTGGCGCACGGCAATGTGGGCGTGGCGCTGCGTTTGAATCCGCTCACGGTGCTGGCGTTGCCGGCGTTGGGTTTTTTGGTCGTGCGCCGCGAGAAATACTTTGTTAAGCCACTGTGGGTGTGGACGGCGTTGGGAGTGGTGGTGGTGTTTGGCGTGGTGCGCAACATTCCTGTCTATCCGTTCACCCTGTTGGCACCGTAACCAAACCAAAGGAGAAGCGATATGAGTAACGGCAAACCGGCTGGCGCGGAAAAGAAAGTCGTGGCAGGGATTTTGGGAATCCTGCTGGGCGGCTTGGGCATTCACAAATTTTACCTGGGCTACACGAAAGAAGGGGTCATCCAAATCCTGTTGATGTTCGCCTGCGGAATCGGCAGCATCCTCGGCTTGATCGAGGGCATCATCTATCTCACCAAGTCCGACGAAGAATTCGTGGCCACCTACATCAACGGCAAAAAAGGTTGGTTGTAACCGACCGGCGGCCACCGCATGTACCGACTAATTGGCGCTGACGGTCAGGAGTACGGTCCCGTCGCACGGGAACAGTTGCGCCAGTGGGTGGCGGAAGGCCGCGCGAATGCGCAAACCCAGACGCAGTTGGCCGGCGAGACTGGTTGGGTGGCGTTGGGGGCGCGCCCGGAGTTTGCGGATCTGCTGGGCGGCCCGGCGGGCCATGTGCCCCCGGCCGCACCAGCCAGCCAATCGTCCGCGGACGAAATTCGCAACCGCGACTATCGGCTCGATGTTGGCGAAGTGGTGCGTCGCGGTTGGCAAATCCTGACGACCAACGCGGGGTTGCTCATCGCCGGGACGTTGTTGGTGCTGTTTCTCAACGGAATCGCCAGCGCCCCGTCGAGCATCGGCAATCTGCTCATGGAACTGGGCGCGAAAAAACCGCCGCTCTTGATCGCCGGAATCGCGTTGCTGGTGGTGGGCTGGATTGCCAGCGTTGTTCTGGCCGGGCCGCTGTTGGGCGGGTTGTACTGGCCGTACATCAAACTGACGCGGGGTCAACGGATCGAGTTCGGCGATTTCTTTGCCGGGTTTCGGCGCGGGTTCGTGAACTTGATGCTTGGCAACTTCCTGGTCGGGCTGTTGTCCACGGCGTGTCTGGCGCCGGGGGCGTTGGTGTTGGTGGCGGGCATTTTTCTGAAATTGAGCCAGACGAGCCGGCTGGGCGTTGGATTGATCGTGGGGGGGGCGATTCTGTTGGCTGTCGGCTTGGCGTTTACCATTTATCTGGTGGTGTGTTGGGTGTTCACGTTGGCCCTGATCGTGGACCGGCAGATGGGATTCTGGGAGGCGATGAAACTGGGCCGGGCAGCAGTGCGCAAACATTGGTGGAGCGTGCTGTGGAATCTGATCGTGGTGGCGGTGATCGCGCTGAGCGGGGTCTTGGCGTGCTGTGTCGGTTTGATCTTCACCCTCCCGCTGGGGTTCGCCATTCAGATGGTGATTTACGAGAATATCTTCGGTGCCCGTACCACCGCGAATTCTTGATCGCAGCACGGCGCGCAATTGCCTGTTGACGAATCTGCTCGTGATCCCCGGCGGCGGCTCGCTCGTGGCGGGCCGGCGCGTGGGGTGGCTGCAAGCCGGGTTGGCGGGCGTGGGGGTGGGGCTGACGCTGTGGTGGGCGGTGGGATTGGCGGTGGAATGGATTCGGACTCGCGAATTACCGTTGGCGGTGGATGCGCGATTCTGGGGGGCGGTGGCCGGCGTGGCATTATTTATTATCGCGTGGTTCTGGTCACTGGCCACCGGCCTTGCTATTCTCCGCACCGCCAATGAATCCAGCTCTGCAACCCGGCCAACGTCTTGAACTCGACATCACCACCGTGGCCTTTGGGGGCGACGGGATCGGACGCAGCGACAACTTCGTCATCTTCGTCCCCTTCGTGATCGCCGGCGAACGGGTCGAGGTGCAGATCGTCGAAGTCAAAAAGCGGTTTGCCACGGCGGATCTCATTCGGGTTATCACGCCGGCGGCCAGCCGGGTCGCGCCGCGTTGTCCGTACTACGCCAATTGCGCCGGGTGTCAGTACCAGCACATGGATTACGCGCATCAACTGGAGATGAAACGGGCCCAGATTCGCGATGTGTTCGAGCGGATCGGCAGAATCAAAGAGCCGCCCATCGCCGCCGTGGTCGGGTCACCGCGCCAGTATCATTACCGGAACAAACTCGTCGTTCACGGTCCCGGTAAACCCGGTTTCTGGACCCAACGCGGCCGGTCCATCATCAACATCGAGCAATGTCCGATTGCCCGCGAGGAAGTGAACGCAAAACTGGCCGAGGTGGCGCAGCAATCGTTGGATAACGTCCACCTCACCATCCGCACCAACTCGGCTGGCGAAGTCACCACATTCATCCAAGCCACGCCCACCCAACAAATCACCGAAGTCGTCCTCGGTCAGACGCTCACGGCCCCGCTCGCGTCGTTCTTCCAAGTGAACCGCGAAGTCATCGAACTCGCGTTGGAACACGTCCGCGAAATTTTTGCGCGCAGCGGGTGCCGGACGTTGGTGGATGCGTATTGCGGGGTGGGGTTGTTCGCGTTGCACCTGGCGGATCTGGCGGACCATGTGTACGGCATCGAATATGACGCCGCCGCGATCACCGCCGCCAACGCCAACGCGGAACAGCGCGGCTTGCAGAATTACGATTTTTATCCCGGCCAGACCGAGCGGCTGCTCTATTACACGCAACGCCAGTGCAATCTCGACGAGACGTGCCTGATTCTCGATCCGCCCCGCAGCGGTTGTGGCCGGGCGGTGCTGAAAACGTTGCGCGAACAGAAGCCGCGCAAGATCATCTACATCTCCTGCGCCCCACCGATGTTGGCGCGGGACATCAAAGAATTGCTCAAGGCCGGCTACCGACTGGAAGGCGTCACGCCGTTCGACATGTTCCCGCAAACCCAGCACTGCGAAGCCGTGGCCGAACTGACCCGGTGTTAGCCGGGCGCGGCGGCTATTGGACTTGGATCTCCGTGAACCAGACTCGCTTCTCGCCAAATTGATGTTCGGTGGCGAGTTTGAGGCCGCCAAATTGTTGGTACGATTCCCACGTGCCACTGATAGGCGAGCCGGCATGCGGCACGTAGTCCCAATGCGCCACCAGCCGGGTTTGGGGATCAATGTAGAAATGGTATTGGTCGCTGGGGTTCGGACCCACTTGCGGATAGTTGGTGCGTAACACATCGAATTTGCGGCCGTTCAACTCCTTCACACCGGCGTACATGACGCGGACACCGGTCTCGACCAATTTCAGCGGCGCCAGCAGCCAGTACGTATCATTCACCCACCGCGCGTGGGCTGCTTTCGCATCGGCATCGGTACCCGGCTTGGCGAGATTCACCGTGACGGTCTTGCCGCCCCACGTCACGGTGTCGGTGCCGGCGCGCAAATCCCATTCGTGGCGCGCCTCCGTCAACGATTGGTCGCCCTGCGCGACGTGAAAGGTGAAGTGCAGCGTCTTCACCTTTTTCCAATGGGTGCCGCCGCTCGCGAGGAATACCATCTGCGCCAGTTGCCGGCCCTGAAAAATCGCATCCGCTTCCGAAATTTTGGGCGCGGCGGGTGCCGGGGCTTTGGCAGCCTTTTTGTCTTCGCAAATCGTGACTTCCGGGCCGGGCGCGCCGACCAACGTGCCGGCTCGGTCCTCCAGTCGTACCTGATATTTCCGGCCCGGCACGATGCGGCCATCGGCGGGCACCCGGGTGGTGATTTCGTTGTCGCGCCAAGCGGTTACCGTCAATTCCACACTCGTACCGGCTGACCACAACACCGCGCGCACATCTTGGCGGGCATCGCCAAAATTACTGCCCTCGATGATGAGTTGTTCGCCTTTGACCACGCACTCCGCCGGTCGCACACCGGTGATCTGGGCCGGCATCGTCAATTTCGACTGTGCCGGCGCTACGCCGGCCAGCAACGTCACCGCGCAGATCCACAAGCATATCTGTTTCATAATGTACTCCGTACTACGTGATGGTTCCGTCGTTTAGTAATCTTCGCGCGGCGGCCAATTGTTCGACCGTGCCCAGCAACATCACCCGATCCGCTTCCCGCAATTCCTCGTCGGGGCCGGGATTGATGACGCTTTGTTCGCCGCGCTCAATGGCCACGACGCTGGCGCCGGTCTTCGTGCGCAGTTCCAGTTCGCGGATCAACTTGTTCGCGGCCGGCGAGGTGGCCAAGATCGTCACGGACGCGAGTTCCGCCCCGCGAAACAGCCGCTGCACCGCGACCTCCGTCGTGACATCCTCTGTCACGACCGCCGGCGTGCCGAGCGTTTCGCGTAGGGCAATTTGGGCGCGGGCATGCACTTGGATGAAGAACCGCCAGAACACGATGGTGAGCAACGCCACGATGCACAGTAACACCAACAGGGCCGGCCCGCTGGGCAATAATGTCGCGCTCAACAGCAACACCCACATGCCCAAGAGAACGGTTCCTCCCAGAAAGATGGTATGCGTGATGATCGCCCGCAGCGCGGGTGTGTTCTTGCCGCCGGTGGTGGTGGTCACGCTCAACTCCGCCAGCAACATCGCGAACGCCTGGAGTTTGCGCCCGGTGGCGATCAAGCCCGGCAACGCCAACACGGCGGCGCCCACCCACAAAATTCCCCGCGCGCCGCCGATCCAATCCGGTGCGCGAGGCCACCAGTCTTCCGCCGTCCCGGCCAACGCGGCCGCCACCATGAACACCCCCGTCACCATCACAATGTTCAGCACCATTTGCAGCGCCCACTTGCGCGACAGTTGCCGGGCTTGGGAATGTGCCCGTCCCGTCCGCAACTGGTTCAACCATTGGCTGTATAATCCCAGCGAACTGATCAACCACGCCGGCGCGCGGCGTTCGCACCACGTCACAAAGCCATCGGCGCCGCGAATGGAGTAGGGCGTCACCAACATCGTGACCGCCGACACGCTGACCGCTACCGGGTAGAGGAAATCACTCGTCACGCGCAAACTCATCCCCAGCGCCGCGATGATGAACGATAGTTCGCCGATCGGCACCAAGCTCGTGCCCACGCGCAACGAGGTGCGCAGATCGTTGCCGGCGACGAATGTGCCGAAGGAGAACGACAACATCTTGCCCACGATCACCGCCACCGCGATCACCGCGGTCGGCACGGCGTATTCGACCAGCAATTGCGGATTGATCAACAACCCGATGGAGACGAAGAACACCGCAATGAACATGTCGCGCAGCGGTTCCATCAAGCGCCGGACTCGGCCGACTTCGCGCACCTCGGCGATGATGGTGCCAATCAAGAACGCTCCCAACGCCACGCTGAAACCCAGCTTGAGGGCGAGCAGCGACACGCCAAAACACAGCGCCAACGCGGTCACCAGCAACATCTCCTCACTCTCAAACCGCGCCGCATACTGAAACAGCGGTGGCACCAATAACAACCCCAGCACCACCACCACGGTCAGGAACGCGATCACCTTGCCCGCCGTCCACGCCACCGCTTGCCACTCGAGTGTGCCGGTCATCCCGATGCCCGATAGCAAGGCAATCAACGTGATGCCGAGCATATCTTCCACCAGCGAGATGCCGGTGATCAGCTTCGCAAATCGCTCCTTCTCCATCCCCAGGTCGGTCAACGTCTTGATGATGATCGTCGTCGAAGTGATGGACATCATCGCCCCCAGAAATAGCGAGTCCATCTTCGACCATCCAAACCACTGCCCGATCTGATACCCGATCCAGATCATGGACAGGATTTCCAGACTCGCCGCCACAAACGCCGTCGTCCCCACCTGCTTCAATGTCCGCAGACTGAACTGCATCCCCAGCGTGAACATCAGGAAAACCACGCCGAGATCCGCGAGCGTGTTGATCGAAGTCACGGAGGCGATCAACGGGAAGGGTGGGGTGTACGGCCCAATAATGATCCCCGCCAGCAAATACCCCAACACCACCGGCTGCCGCAGCCGATGGAATATCAGCGTGACCACGCCGGCGACGATCATCACCACCGCGAGGTCGCGCAACAACGTATTGGGAACGACGCTATCCATTCCCCAATCGGCGTTGCAGCAGGTGATCCACGGCGAACTGGTTGTGCTCCGCTGTCCGCAGGGCAAACGCGATGATGAACATATAGACGGTGTTCTGCGCGACCGATGGGTAATTGCCCACCACGGCCAACCCCAAGATCAACACCGCCACCAACAACCCCGCCGCCACCAAGGCCGGCCGCGTCAACAACCCGATCAGCACGCAGGCCCCCACCAAAATCTCCGCCCACGGCAGGACGAAAATAAATCCCTCCAACAGTGGCCCACCCAAAAACGTCTCGCGAAACTGCTGCCGGATCCCCTCGCTGAACTTCGTCAAGTCGCGCGCCTTGTTGATCCCGGCAAACAAGAACACAATCCCCACCGGCAACCGCAGTAACAACGTCACAAAACTATCCACCAATTCTGATTTCATCTTCGATTTCCTCCACGCCCACTCTAGCCCGATCTCGGAGCGCAGTTCAAACCTTTGGTCGCAAAATATGTCTCCATCTCCCGCGCGCTTGGCAACTCGCATCCTCCAAGAGTAAGCTCCCATTCCAGATGCCGGAACAACAGGAAACCCTGACTGGGTCCGTGGAGAAAATCCTCTACACCAACCCGGACAACCACTACACCGTCGCGCAACTGGCGCCCGAGTCGGCCCGGCGCGCGGAGCCGGTCACCATTGTCGGCAACCTTGCGGCGCTGCAAGTGGGTGAATTTGTGCGCGCCCACGGTCACTGGGTTACGCACAAACAGTTCGGCCGGCAGTTTGCCATCACGCACTTTGAATCCGTCCTGCCCCGCTCCGTCATCGGCATCCAAAAATATCTCGGCAGCGGCCTCGTTCCCGGCATCGGCGGCAAATTTGCCGAGCGGATCGTCGCCAAGTTTGGCGACAAGACGTTGGAGGTGATTGACCAGTACTCCGCCCGGCTGCGGGAAGTGGAAGGCATCGGCCCCGAACGCGCCAAACGCATCAAGGAAGCGTGGACCGCGCAGAAAAGCATCCGCGATATCATGATCTTCCTCCAAGGCCACGGCATCGGCAGCGCGCATGCCGCGAAGATCTATAAACACTATGGCGAAAACGCCATGGCCGTCGTCCGCGAGAATCCGTACCAACTCGCCAAAGACATCACCGGCATCGGCTTCAAAACCGCCGACGGCATCGCCGCCAACCTCGGCATCGCGGCCGATGCTGTCCACCGCCTCAAAGCCGGCGTCATCTACGTCCTCGAAGAAGCCACCGGCAACGGCCACGTCTGCCTGCCTCACGATGTCCTCGTCAACACCGCCGCCGAACTTCTCGCGGCCCCCGCCGGCTCGGTCGAGAACGCCGTCAAACTCCTCGCCCTCGCCCGCGATGTCATCCCCGACTCCGACCACATCTACCTCGCCGGCATGTTCCGCAGCGAATGCGGCGTGGCCACCCGCATCAACGACCTGCGCCTCGGCCAAGTCGCGTTGCCGGCGATTGACGCGGGCAAAGCGCTCGCGTGGGTGCAGGAGAAAACCGGCGTCGGCCTCGCCGAAGCCCAACGCGAAGCCGTCCGCACTGCGCTCACCGCGAAAATCTGCGTCATCACTGGCGGCCCCGGCGTTGGCAAAACCACCATCGTCAACAGCATCGTCCGTATCCTCCGCGCCAAACAATGCAAAGTCCTGCTGGCCGCCCCCACCGGCCGCGCCGCCAAACGCTTGAGCGAGGCGACCGGCGCCATGGCGACGACGATCCACCGGCTGCTCCGATACGATCCGCACGAAGGCGGCTTCACGCAGAACGAACGCCGGGCGCTCAAGGGCGACATCGTGATCATTGACGAGACCTCGATGCTCGACATCCCGCTCGCGTATCACCTACTGAAAGCGGTTCCGCACAACGCGTCGCTCGTGTTCGTGGGCGACGTGGACCAGCTTCCCTCCGTCGGTCCCGGCAACTTCCTCCACGACCTGATTGATTCCGAACGCGTCCCTGTCGTCCGGCTCACCGAAATTTTCCGCCAAGCCCGGCACAGCCAGATCATCACCAACGCCCACCGGGTCAATCGCGGTCAGATGCCCGAACTCCAGCCGGCGGCGACCGGCGACTTCTTCTTCATCGAAGAAGAAGACCCGGCCAAAGTCGTCGCCACCATCAAGACGCTTTGCAGCGAACGCATCCCGCAAAAATTCGGCCTCGACCCGCTGCGCGATGTCCAAGTCCTCACGCCGATGCACAAAGGCATTTGCGGTTCCGAAAATCTCAACCGCGAACTCCAAGCCGCGCTCAATCCCACCGGCCCGCATCTCCAGCGGTTCAGCCGCACCTACCGCGTCGGCGACCGGGTCATGCAACTTCGCAACAACTACGACAAAGACGTTTTCAATGGCGACCTCGGCCGGGTCAAACGGCTCGACCTGATTGACCAACGAGTCATCGTCGAAATGGACGAACGCGAAGTCGCCTACGAATTCACCGACATGGACGAACTCGTCCCGGCCTACGCCATCAGCGTGCACAAATCCCAAGGCAACGAGTACCCGGCGGTCATTGTCCCCGTGCTCACCCAGCACTATGTCCTGCTCCAACGCAACCTGATCTACACTGCCATCACGCGCGGCAAAAAACTCGTCATCCTCATCGGCTCACAAAAAGCCCTCGCCATCGCGCTCCGCAACCACCACACCGCCGCCCGCCACAGCCTCCTCCGCCAACGCCTCCGCGCCTCATCTTGACCCTACCCATGAACCGCAACGGCCGGAACCCACCCCTGACCCCTCCCCGGAGGGGAATCAAGGAGTCCGGCTCCCCTCCAACGGAGGGGCCGGGGGTGGGTTCGGGGGAACGATTCATTCCGAGCTGGTCGAGGAATCGCTGCTTATGGAGTGCGCTGACTTGTCAGCGCTTTGCCGTTCATTCCCCCAACCGGAGACAGCGGCCACAAGTCGCCGCACTCCACAGACGGCTATGGAACGGGATTGCCGGTCAACGCGTGTTAGGCTGCTGCTGAACCGCAACGGCCGGAACCCACCCCTGACCCCTCCAAGGAG
>Ga0105047_10009914_pt1 | contig 15627 bp, 14 predicted proteins | sample MAT04_FD_78384 | JGI IMG/M metagenome (GOLD analysis project Ga0105047, IMG submission 78384) | Freshwater microbial communities from Lake Fryxell liftoff mats and glacier meltwater in Antarctica - MAT-04 (megahit assembly) | ecosystem: Environmental > Aquatic > Freshwater > Ice > Liftoff... | reverse complement strand
TTGGGCGTCGCTCCGACAGGGTTGCTCATGATGAAGTGAAGGTAGCGCCGGGGTTACTTGTTGGTTTCGCAGATGGTGGTGAGCGACGAGCGAGAGCGATGAGGGGCGGGCGGTTGGCCCGATGGCAGGATGGAATCCTGCCCCACGCGAGGTAAAGGCAAGGCAGGATGGAATCCTGCCTCACGCGAGGCGTATAGGCGGCGGCAAAAACAAGAAAGCGGGTTCGAAAACCCGCTCTTCGGAAGGCGCTGGGATGTTGTTGGCCGCGCTAGTTAGGCGTTGGAGATGGTCAAGCACTCGGCGACGGAGGCGAGGTCGTGCTTGATGGAGAAGTCAAAGGGCATGGTCCAGGTGGCGCCGGGGGTGACGCGGGCGATCTTGCCGCACTTGACGCGGCTGGTCCAGTCACGGTTGCCGCGGATGTAGACGTTGAGGGTCTGCTGGCGCTGGCGATGGGCCTTCCTAAGGCCCTTGGCGACGACAGGGTTACGGCGCATGAGGCGCTCGATAGTGGTGATGCCGTCGGACCAGGTGGGGATCTTGGCGACGGTGCAGGTGATGTTCTGGCCGGGCTTGAGGGCGCTGATGACATCGGACATGGTGTTGCTCCGTCGAAAGGTCTGGTCGCTGCCGGGGCGAGTTCGCTCCGGGCAGGGTCGAGATAGTAGACGCGCCGTGTTGGTGGGGCCAGCGTTGGGGCCAGCGGGGGAGGTGGTTGGGGAGCTGGTATGGGTGTGTTGGTGGGTTTGAGTGGGTGCGTGGGCGTAGGATGGGCTTCACCAGCTCAGGAAGCCTTGACTATGCAACCATCGGCCCAGCCTTACCCGCCGTTTGATCCGAGTGCAAGCCACCAGCAGCGCCCGCGTTTGCGTCCTGTTCGGGGTTTTCCGGCGCGGGCGCAGACGCCCGAGGGGAACACGGTGGACATGCTGGGCGTGGCGGACGCGACGCAGATCAGCGACAAGGTGTGCTTGATGTTGCCGGCGGTGCAGTTGGTGCTGCCGCTGATGGACGGCTCGCGCGATCTGGACGGGTTGGTGCAGGAGGTTGGTCGCGGGCTGACGCGGGCGGTGATGGAGCAGATCGTTGCGCAGCTTGACGACGCGGGGCTGATCGAGGGCCCGATGTTCCAGGCGATGCTGGCGAAGATGCGTGAGGAGTTTGACAAGCACCCGACGCTGCCGCCGGCGAGCACGGCGAACTTTGTGGACCAGCTTGTGGCCGACGGGCAGGAGCAGGGCCAGTTGAGCAAAGAGGCGGGCGAGGAGGAGAAGGCCGCGTACGGGGTCAAGCGTCTGCGCGAGGGGCTGGACCAGTTCATCGCGGCGGCGCTGAAGGACGCGGCGGACCCTGGGTGGAACGACCTGCCCAAGGCGATCATCGCGCCGCACCTGGACTATGGGCGCGGCTGGCTGAACTATGCAGGGATCTACGGGCGGCTGCGCGTGGCGGAGCGGCCCGACCGCGTGGTGATCCTTGGCACGAACCACTTTGGGCTTTCGACCGGCGTGTGCGCGTGCGACAAGGGGTACGAGACGGCCCTTGGCGTGTGCGAGGTTGACGCGGAGCTGCTCGAGAAGGTCAAGGGCAAGCTGGGGGCTGAGAACGCCCAGAAGCTGCTGGCGAACCGGTACGACCACGAGCGCGAGCACAGCGTTGAGCTGCAGATCCCGTGGGTGCAGCACGTGTTTGGGGTTGGGGCTGATGGGAAGTTTCCCAAGGTGCTGGGCGTGCTGGTGCATGATCCGGCGGTGAACAACGGCGAGAGCTACGACGGCGCGGGGCTGGCGCTGGACCCGTTTGTCGAGGCGATGCGTGCGGCGATCGCGGAGCTGCCGGGGCGGACGCTGGTGGTGGCGAGCGCGGACCTGAGCCACTGCGGGCCGGCGTTTGGCGATCAGGCCCCGCTGGCGGGCGACGCTGAGCCGGCGGTGAGCGCGCGGAACAAGGTGTTCCAGCACGATCAGGAGCTTCTGACGCATGTGGCGAACAGCCGTGTGCCGGAGCTGATTGCGTCTATGGCGTGGCAGCAGAACCCGACGCGCTGGTGCAGCACGGGCAACCTGATTGCGACGCTGCGGATCACCGAGCCCAAGGACGTAAAGCTGCTGAACTACGCGGCGGCGATGGACCCCGAGGGGATGAGCATGGTGACGTCTGTGGCGGGCGCGATGCTTTGAGTGGGGGGGCCTTGAGCTGGGGCACGGTAATGGCGGACGTGAGCGCCTGGCTGGCCCGGTGGTCTGCGGGGATGGCGTGGTGGCAGTGGCTGCTTTTGGTGCTGAGCGTGCCGCTGGTGGGGGGGGGCTTTTTGACACTTGCGCGGGCGCGTGATGCGGGGCTGATAGCGCGGTTTGGGATCAGCGTGCCGACGGTGCTGGTCTCGGCGCTGGTGCAGCTTGCGCTGGGTGTGCACGCGATTGCGTGGACGCTGCCTGCGGGGAGCGACCATCCGTTTGTGAAGCTGGCGTGGTGGTGGGCGCTGGTGCTGGCGTGCGTGGTGGCGGTGGGGTTGAGCGTGCTGCTGGACCGAGGGATGAAGGTTGCGAGCGCGGGCGAGGTGGGCGCTGGTCCGCCGCAGGAGCGGTAGGAACGCGCGCGGGTAGGTGACGCGGCTGTCCGCGCGCGGGTAGGAGGCGCGGCTAGGAGACGCGGCTAGGTGGAGTGTGCGGGCGCAAGCAATGCGAGAAACTCGGTGTTGCCGTCGCCCTTTGCGCCGCCGCGGATGGGTGACTGGGTGCAGGCGACGACGCGGACGCCGAGTGCGGGGAGCAGGTTCAGGACGCGCTGTTTGACGTCGGCGGCGAGCTGGTCAGTCAAGACGCCGGCGCGGAGCGGTGGCGGTGAGTTGGGGGCGCTGTGGGGGGCAGGTTGGGGGGCAGGGTGGACGTGGTGGTGCTGGCGGCGGAGGGCGGGGTGATGAGGCTCGATGTCGGCCAGCTCATAGTGCGGCTTGATGAGCGTGATGATCTGCCCGTGCGGCTTGAGCCAGGCGAGTGCGGCGGGGATGGCGAGGCGCTGGGGCGTCCAGCTGAGGTCAAGGACGACTAAGTCACAGAGGTCTGGAGAGCCGTCGGGTTGGTTGGGCGGGCGCGTGTGGAGGGCGTTGGCGCGTTCGATGGTGGTCACGCGTGGGTCTGAGCGGAGCTTGTAGGCGAGGACGCCGTAGCCGGTGTCAACACTGATGACGTGCTGTGCGTGGTGCTGGAGGAGGCAGTCTGTGAAGCCGCCGGTGGAGCAGCCGAGGTCAGCGCATCGGAGGGCGGCGGGGCTGAGTTTGAAGGCGGCGAGGGCGTGTTGGAGCTTGATGCCGCCGCGGGAGACGAAGCCGTCGTGCTGCTGGGGCATGAGGTGAAGGTAGGTGGCGGTGGATCGGGCGGGCGGGGTGCGGTGGCCGATAGAGTTGCATCGAACCGCCTTGGCGTGGCGAACGTTGTGACGAGCGGTGTGGCAAACGTTGTGACGAGCGATTTGACGAGCGATGTGGCAGGCGACGATGGTGAGCTGCCGCGAATGACCTTCTGACTTGCCGAGAGCACGAACATGCCTAGCCAGAGCCCGAGCTTCCGAGTCCGCGCCGCTGTGATGATGGCGGTGGCCGCCGGCGGCGTGCTGGTGGTTGGTGATGGTGGTGGTGGTGTGTGGGGGGTGGGGGGCGTGGTGCTGGCAGCCGAGCGTGGGTTTGCGTCGCCTGCGTCTGGCTCGGGTACTGGTGCGGGTGCGGATTTGACGAGCGCGATGAAGCTTCGTGAGCGTGCGGCGGGGCTGCTGATTGAGTACGCGGTGAAGGGGCAGCCTGAGCAGCAGGCCAACGCGCTGGAGGCGCTGCTGCCGTTGCCTGCGCGGTTAGAGAGTGCGGCGCGCCTGGGGATGACCAGCAGCAGCCAGGGTGTTCGGAGCGTGGCGGCGCTGGTGGCCGGGCGTGCGAAGCTGACGCGGCTGGTGGACCACGTGCGTCCGCTGCTGAACGACGATTCGCCCTTGGTGCGGGCGTCGGCGATGTATGCGCTGTCGCGGCTGGGGGTGACGGTGGACCCGACGCCGCTGGCGTCGATGCTGAGCGACGGGCCGATGCACGTGCGGGCGCACGCGGCGTTTTTGCTCGGTGAGATGCGGAACGCCTCGGCGGTGCCGATGCTGCTGGAAGCCTCGGGTGCGCCGGCGGTGCGGGCGGACGCGGTGCGCGACCGGCTGATGCGGCTGCAGATCGCCGAGGCGCTGGTGAAGCTTGAGAAGACCGAGGCGATTGGCGAGGTGCGTGCGGCGTTGTATCCGGCGCGGCCCGAGGACTTGGAGGCGTGCGCGCTGGCGGCGCAGATTTTGGGGCAGGTGCGTGACGAGGCGAGCCGTCCGAACCTGAGGGCGCTTTTGGCGGACAACTGGGAGCAGGGGCGCCCGATGCCAATTGAGGTGCGTTTGGCGGCGGCGGCGAGCTTGGCGCGGATGGACAGCGTTTCTAGCCCGCGCGAGGAGCAGGCGTTGGATCTGGCGCAGAAGCATCTGGCGGCTGAGAACCCCGCGCACCGGGCCCAGGCGGCGATGGTGCTGGGCGAGAGCGGGCAGACCAAGGTGCTGGCCCTGCTGGCCCCGCTGCTGGACGATCCGCAGGCGCTGGTGCAGATTTCGGCGGCGGCGGCGGTGCTGAAGATCACCGAGGTTTCGGCCAGAGGTAGGTAGGGTTGGGGCGGGTTGCCGACCGTTGGCTGCAACAGCGCGCGGGCGGGGCTCGTAAACCCTTCCGGTCCAAGGTGTTGAGGTTCTGGCGGCACGGCGGGCCCGACTTGAAGTTGGGTTGGCTTTCAGGTACTACTGTCGCTGCCTACCGTCGGCCTCTTCGCTGGGTGCGCGGGCGGCCTGGTGATGTGGCGGGGCTGGTGTTGGTGGATGGTCGGGCCGGATTGAGTCAACTGGGCCCGCAACGGGCTTTGGTCATCGGGCCCGCAACGGGCTTTTGAGGAGTCGCAAGTGAACCTGCTTACCAAGATTCTGGTCGTTCTGGGCGCCTTGCTGGCGGTGGTCCTTGCGGCGCTGTCGATGGCCTTTGCGGCCAACGCGGCGACGATCCGGGCCAGCGTGGACGCGGAGCGGTCGATGCGGATGGCCTCGCAGTCTGAGCTGGACCTGGAGCGGACCAAGAACCAGGGCGAGATCTCAACCCGGAAGGCGGCGCAGGACGCGGCCCAGTCTGAGGCGACGCGTCTGGCTACGGAAATCAACAGCTTGCAGGCGGAGCGCAAGACGCTGCTGGCGGAGGTGCGTGATGCGCGGCTGAACGCCGAGCGGTTCCGCAACCAGGCCGCGGGCAAGGATCAGGTCGTGCAGACCAGCACCAAGCTGGTTGACACGCTGACTGGCGAGGTGACCACGCTGCGTGACAAGACGATCTCGACAGCGAAGCGCGAGGCCGAGATGACTGAGCGTCTGAGCGAGCTTGAGGCACAGAACCAGGTGCTGACGCAGAACGTGCGGGCCCTGCAGGAGCAGCTGGCCGAGACCAGGACCGCGATGGAGCGTTCGGCGGGGCAGACGCTGGCGTCGGGCACTTCGGCGGCGAGCGGTGCGGCGGCGGCGGTGGCCTCGGGGTTTGAGGCCGCGGGCCCGCTGGTGACTGGACGTGTTCGGACGATCACACGTGCGGAGAACGGCGAGGACCTGGCGTTCATCACGGTGGGCGGGTCATCGGGTTTGAAGGTCGGTCAGCGTCTGAGCATCGTGCGTGACGGGAAGTTCGTCGCGTCTTTGGTGCTGACGGTGGTGGATGCGAGCGAGTCGGCCGGGCGGATCGATCGTCTTGGTCGGAGCGTTGACGTGTTGGCCAACGACCTTGTGCTCTCGCGCGTGAACTGAGCGTTGTCCGGAAGCCCGGTCGGCCAGAAGCTGGTTGATCAGAACAGGAAGAGCACATGAGCCAGATGGGAATGAACATGCCGGGGGGCCTGCGCCGGACAACCGCACCGATGGACGTGTACACGGGCATCCTTGCCTTTGCGGTGGTGGCGCTGACGGTGGCGTGCGTGTTTGTGGCGACGGCGGGCGGGACCATCGGCAAGGACGGGAGCCCGGTTGGTCTGCACGGCAAGCCACAGGGTGGGACGAGCAACCTGTCGTTCGTGAAGTGAATAGCGCGCGGCCGCCGGGCGGGCGGCGGGCTTCTTGACGCTGGCTGCGTTGTCAGGGATGGCTCTTGACTTTGGCCCCGGCGCGACTAGATTTCTGCCCGGCGTTTCGCGGTCCCTTTTGGGGGCGCGAGGGGCCGGGTTGACAAGCGAGTTTCCCCCGTGCTGCGTGCGTGATGTGCTTGCCGAGGCGTTGGTGCCTTGGGGGTAGATCAGGCCGCTGCAAGGCTGAATTGGGGGCGTAGCTCAATTGGTTAGAGTACCGGACTGTCGATCCGGTGGTTGCGGGTTCGAGTCCCGTCGCCCTCGCTTGAAAGCGGCCCTTTGTGGGCCGTTTTTCGTTTGGCGGTGAAGGAGGTTGGCGGCGGCGAGTAGCGGTTTGCGGGGGCGAGCGATGTTGTCTGGCGCAGTGGTGCGGAGTTTGCCCGAGCCGGCCTGCGAGGTTCGGCCTGCGGTTGTTACGTGCGCGATCCAGACGCCGCTGGGCGAGGTGATCGCGGGGGCGACTGACGCGGGCGTGTGCTTGGTGGAGTTTGCGGGCCGCGCGGGGGTTGATGGGCGGCTCGCGGCGCTGGGGGGGCGGCTGAAGGCGGTGGGGGGGCGGTTGCAAGGGCGCGTGAAAGCTGCTGGGCCTTCTGGGTGTGGGGCGAAGGGTTCGTTGGCGAGTCGGTGGCTAGAGCAGATCGAGGGCGAGCTGCGCGGGTACTTCGCGGGGGAAAGTGGCGGCTTTGAGGTGCCGGTGGTGATGGTCGGCACGGAGTTTCAGCGGCGGGTCTGGGCGGCATTGCGGGCGCTGTCGTGGGGCGGCACGCGGTCGTATGCGGCGCTCGCTCGCGAGATCGGTCGGCCCAGCGCGGTGCGTGCGGTGGCGCGGGCGAACGCGTGCAACCCGCTGGCGCTGGTGGTGCCGTGCCATCGAATAATTGGTGCTGACGGCGCGTTGGCGGGGTACGCCGGCGGGGTATGGCGTAAGGCGTGGCTGCTGCGGCATGAGGGCGCGGCGGGCTACGGGCAGCCAGCGACGCTGTTCTGAGTGAAGCGGTTGATGAAGAGGATGATGTCGTCGGCGGTGAGCTCGCCGTCGGGGCCTGCGACGGGGCCGGGGCCTGCGACATCAGCGATGGCGGGGTTGCCACTGGTGAAGGCGTTGATGAACAAGATAATATCGTCGGCGGTGAGCTCGCCGTCGGGGCCGGCGGTGGGGCCGGCGCTTGCGATGTCGCTGGGTCCGCAGGCCAGGGGCGCGCGGGCGAGGAAGATGCCACGGCCGCCGGCGGCGAGGGTGGCGCCGAAGACCACGTCGCCGCGCTCGTTGATGCGTGGGTTCTGGAGGAAGCCGGTGAAGGTGGTGGGGCCGAGGTCGGTAGTGATGCTCTGGCCGATGGACGCGATGGTGGTGGTGGTGGTGGCGTTGCTTACAATGATGCTCTGGGTTGAGCCGGCTTGTGTGCGGAAGACGACCTGGCCTCTGTTATTGATATCGGGGTTGAAGAACGCGATGGTCTGGCTGGGGCTTTGTACCGCGATTGTTTGGACGTCACCGGCGAGCGTAACGATGTAGACGCCGCGGCTGACGGTGCTGGCGAGTGTGCCGAGGAAGACGACGCGGCCGTCGTCGGTGACGCTGACGCCGTTGTCGATGCCGGTGAAGAGCCCGGGGTTTGCGGCGCCGGTTTCTGCGGCGACGCGGACGGGGGCGGAGCCGCTGGCGGGGTAGACCCAGACTTCGTCAGCGGTGATAAGGCTGCCACGCTGGAGCTTGATGGCGGCGGTACCCATCGGGCTGATGGCGGGGTTGAAGACGAAGTTGAAGGGGCTGGTGGCGTCGGCGGCGACTTCGCGCACGAGGCGGACGGTGCCGGCGGGGTTGATGGTGTGCAGGTCAAAGGTGCGCTGGGCAAACTGGCCGTTCTCACGTCCGCGGTAGGCGATGCGGCCGGTATTGCTGAGGCGGGGCGACTCGTAACCGAAGGTGCCGGGGACGCCGAAGGTCAGGGGTCCGTCGATGGTGGTGACGGAGTTGTACGCGCGGAGCCCACCGGCCGGGGCGGCGCCGTAGACGATCAGTCCGCTGTTATTGATAGTGGGGTCGGTGAGTGTTACATCGTTACCACCGTTGTAAACGATTGCGCTGCCGGTCTCGTTGCCGACGAAGATGCCCTGTCGGAAGTTGGTGGAGTCGGTCGAGACGCGGGCGGTGACGAGCCCGGTGTCATTGACGTCGGGGGTTGCGTCGAGGATGGTGGTGCTGATCGGCAGGCGGAAGGTGCTTGAACCTGTGGCGCTGGCACGGCAGATGAGGATGGTGGTGTATTGCGCGCTGGCGGCGGTGCCGGTGAGGGTTACGAGCGCGATGGCGGCGAGCGTTTGGAGGGCGCTGTTAGCTCGGGTAGCGCGGACGGCGGTAGCGGAGAGAGCATGGGGGGTGTGCATGGGATGCTGGCCTTGGTGCGGGGTGGGGGTGGGCGGTGAGAGTGGGAGGTGAGAGTGGGGGTGAAGGTTTGTGCGGGAAAGGGGTGGGCGTGGGGCGGGCGGGACCTGGTGGGCGTGGCAAAGGCTATTCGATATCGGGGGCTTCAGGTTCGCCGCGGCGCGAGTTATGGGCCGTTTCGCGGGGGTTTCACTAAGGGAAGAGGATCCGGGCGGGCTTTGGGCAGGACGCGCGGGCGGGTTCGCCCCGGCACGCCGAGCGCGACCAACGATGTCGCGTGGTGACTTGGGCGAACATCGTGAGTGATCGCGGACTGCTGGTGCTGGCCGCGACGCTGCTCCCGTTAGGCGTGGCGCTGCTGGCCGCGGGCTGGTGGTGGGACCGGTCGCGCGGCAGAGCGCGCTGCCCGAAGTGCTGGTACTTGCTTGCGGGGCTTGAGCCCGTTGGTGATGTGTCGGCGCGGGTTGAGTGCCCTGAGTGCGGCGTGTGGACGACCAGCGCGCGTAACCGCCGTGGTGTGCGGCGGCAGCGTGCGTTTCTGTGGCTGGGCGCGCTGCTGCTGGTAGTTGGTGTGTGCATGGGGTTATTGCGAGCGGGGCGCGAGCGTACGTTCTGGCCGTTGCTGCCGGGGCCGGTGGTGTTTGGCGCGCTCAGTGTGCTTGGGCCTCGGGAGCTGGCCCCTCGAGCGCTGATCAGTGATGCGACGGTACGGTTGCTCGAGGGGCGGGCGACTGTTCGGCAGGCGCGGCGGTTCGCGGTTGCGACGGCGGTGCGCGGCGAGGCCGCGCTGCCGAGGGCGGCGGTAGTTGGGCTGGCCTGGCCGATGCGCGAGGTTGAGAGCATTGGAGGGCTCTTGGGACCGAGGGGCGCGTGGGCTCGGATGACGTTTGTGCGTCGCGTAGCGGCGCCGGTGACAGAGCGGTTTGTTGGGCTAGCTGAGCCGCCGATGGGCGAGAGCAGCGCGCCGTGGCTGCGGATGCCGGTGGTGTGGGGCAGAGCACCGAGTGCAACAAAGGCTGGGAGCGCTGAGCTGAGTATGTTGCGAGTAGAGCTGGTGACATGGGGGCTCTCGCGTGGGCTTGACGGTATGGTGATCGCGTCGTGGACGGAGCGGCTGCCGGTGGTTGCAAGTGTTGAAGAGCTGCGTGAGGCCGGGACATTAAGCGGCACCGGCGTGCCGGCAGTCGCGGTTAAGCGGCTTTTGGATGTGTTGCGTCCGCAGCTGATCTTTCACCCCGCGGCGCAGCGGTACGCGCTGATGGTTCGCGGGCTTGACGGCACGGCAAGCGGCGATGTGACCGTTCGGCGCAAACTCGCGATGGGCCTGCGGCTGGAGATTCTCCGCGATGGGCGGACGGTGGCGACGGCCCGCTGGGTGCAGTCGTATATGAAGCCCGGCGCGCTGGTGCTGCTAGAAGGTGAGCTTGCAGAGATCGACGCGATGGGGACGGGCGCGGGATGGACGGTGCGATTGAGCGACGATGCGCAGCTCTCGCAGCTTGGCTTTGAGGCCGCGCGGGTCTGGCGCGGTGTCGAGGAATCACCAGCAGATATTTTGCTGAAGTAAGGCGCTAGACCTTGCCGGCGAGCAGGCGGCCGAGGCGCGACCAGACGCCCGTCGCGGGCTCTGGGTTGTGCAGCGGCGGGGCGTGCGCGGGCAGCAGCTCGCGATGTAGCGCGACGGCGACAAGTTCGAGTGCGCCCGTTGCCGGGCACGTTGGGTGCGCGAGGGCGAAGGGCACGCGCGACCTGACCGCCATCGGCACGCGCGGGTCAGTTGGCACCCAGCCTGCGAGCCGGATCTGCGTGCCCAGGAATCGCTCCGCCACGCCCGAGATGCGCGCGTGGACGTCGTGGGCCTCACTAACGCTAGTGGCTTGGTTAACCAGCAAACGCGGCGCGCGCAGGGGCACGCCCGTGCGGCGCGACTGCTGCCAGAGGCTCTTGATCAGCGCATAAGCGTCAGCGATCGATGTAGGCTCGGGCGTGGCGACGACCAGTGTCACGTCGGCGCTGCTGGCGCAAGCGCGGACCATCGGGCCGATGCCCGCGCCGGTGTCAAGGATCAGCACATCGCAAGCGCCAGAGAGCCCACGGGCGGAGGCGAGCAAGCGCCGGCGCTGGTCGTCGGGCAGTTCGGGCAGTCGTCCGAGGCCGACGCTGCCGGGGATGAGCTTGAAGCCGCCGGGCGCGTCGACCGCGAGTGTGTGCAGCGGCGCGCCGCCGTCGAGGCTTGCGTCAAGGCGTGCGCGGGGTGAGAGCCCGCAGAGGACATCGGCATTGGCCAGGCCCAGGTCAAGGTCGATGAGCATGGGGCGTGCGCCGATGCGAGCGAGCAGCACGCAGAGGCTGACGGCGAGGTTGCTCTTGCCCACGCCGCCCTTGCCGCTGGTGATCGTGATAAGCTTGGGGCCGGCGAGGTTCGGGGTCAGTCGCGGGATGGTGCCCGGTATATGATTAGTATCTTGATTAGTGTTGTGAGTGGCATTGTGAGGATGAGTGCAGTAGCCGGCGCTTGCCCCCACGTTGGCCGCCACGCTGGCCCCGAGGTTGGCCGCCAAGCTGGCCCCTACAAGCGCGCGCAGGCGAGCGGCCTGATCGACGGTGTCGGGCGAGTGTCTGGTGCCGGGCGCATGGCGGACGCCGGGCGCATCGCTCACGCCGGGCGTGTCGCTGATGATGCGTGCCGCGCTCATGGGGTGAGCGTCCCTTCCAGCACCAGGCGCGCGAGGCGTTCGGGGCGTGACGGCTCGATGTCGTCGGGGACTTCCTGCCCGGTGGTGAGGTACGAGAGCTTGCAGCCCAGGCTTGCCGTCACCTTGCGCGCGGTTTCGACCAGCACGCCGAAGCTGACGGCCTCGTCGAGCTTGGTGAAGATTACGTGGTCGGGGCGGATGGGCGCGAAGCGCTCAGCGGCGCGCGTCATGGCGCTGACCCCTGCGGCCGAGGAGAGCACCAGGTGCGTTTGATGCGGGCGGGCGGCGGCGACCATCTCGCGCAGCTCGCCTAGACGCTGCGCGTCGCTGGGTGAGCGTCCGGCAGTGTCGATCAGCACGACATCGCACGCTGAGAGCTGCTCCATCGCGCGGGCCATCTCGCCGGGGGTGAGCGCGACCTTCAGCGGGACGCCGATGATCCCGGCATAGGTTCGGAGCTGTTCGACGGCGGCGATGCGGTAGGTGTCGCACGTGACGAGCCCGACGCTGCGCCCGTGCCTGAGCTTGTGAGCCGCGGCGAGCTTGGCCAGCGTGGTGGTTTTGCCCACGCCGGTGGGGCCGACCAGCGTGATGGTGAAGGGGCGGTCAAGGCTTGATCGCGCGGGGGCCAGGTGGGCGGTGGCGCTGGGCAGCATCTGGGCCAGGCGCGCACAGACGGCCTCGCGCACGGTTCTTACATCGGCCAGCTCGGTGGCGGTCAGCTCGTCGCGAACCTGCGCGGTGATCTGATCCGCAAGCTCACGCGAGACCTCGGCCTCTAGCAGTTGTAAGTACGTGGCCAGCAGCGCCTCGGGCATGGGCACGACGCCGGCGCTGCGTCCATCTTGCAAGACTTGCCCGACCATGCGTCGGATGGCCGCGAGCTCGAGACGGAGCGACTCATCAGCGACCGGGGCGAGCGCCGAGGCGAGTGACGGCTGGACGAGCTTGAGTGCCGGGGCCGCGCGAGTGGTGGGGTTTGCTGCGATGGTGGACGTGGCGGTGCCTGAGCCGCCCATTGAGGCGTGCAGCAGTTCGGCGCTTTGGCCTGCGCTGCCAGTGCGGCTGGCGGCGCGGATGGCGGCTTGCGCGAGGCTGCGTGCCGCGGAGGGGCCTGAGCCGAGCGCGGGTGCGGCCGAGGTCTCGGTGGCGATTGCGACTGAGTTCTGGGAGCGCGGGCGGTCATGCGCGTAAGCCTTGTCGAGCGCGGAGCGGCGCGGGCCGGTTGGCGCGTCGAGTGTGCGCTCGCGGGTGGGGTCACGGGTCGGGCCGTGGGCGGTTGTTTCGCGGCGGGTGTGCTTGGCGATGGTGGCGGTGACCTCTACTTGCGGGCGTCCGCCGAGGCCGAATATCGCGCCGACTTTGTACGCGCGTGTGTGCAGGATGACCGCGTCGCTGCCGAGGTCAGTTTTGACCTGCGCGAGGGCATCGCCCATCGTGGATGATCGGTAGGTCTTGAGCTTCATGCCGTCCTGGCGTCGTCGGCGGGCCTCCGGCCCGCACTGGGGGTACGACGGAGCAGATCGGCAAACGATGCGCAAAGTCTGCACAAGGGTTGGGCGGGCAGAGCGCAAAGCCCGCGCGACGGGGTGGGGCAAGAGGGACAGGGGCGCTCGATGCCCTTGGCACCGACGCAGTCGGCGGGCAGGTGGCCAGCGTGAGCGAGCCAGAGGGAGCGCCGGAAGAATGAACTATGCCTTACGCGAGGGTTGCGACAAGCCGGTTGGCCACCGGCCCGCCCAAACGCACACAAGGACTTTGGAAGAATTGCCCCGCGCCAGCACCCTCAAACGCCGGCCTTACTCAGGCTCAGGGATCGATGCGATCGGCTCCGCCGAGTTGGCTGGGACCATCGCCTCGGGGCTCGGGGCTGAGGCGGTCGTGGGGTCAGGCTCGGTGGGTTGGGCGGGTGTGTTGATGGGGGCCGGGGCCTGCATGGTGCTCGGGCTGAGGCCACTGGCCACGGGCGTAGAGGGTTCGGGCTGCGCGGCGGGGCTGGCCGGGGTGGCGCGGCTGGCGCTCCGGGCGCTGGCGGTCGGCGCGGCGTTTGGCCCGGCGGTCAGATTGCTCTGGCCAGCCTTGGGCAGCGCGGCGATGGCTCGCTGCGTGCCGACGGACCAGACCTGATCGCGCCCGGCGCGGTTGGTGACAAAGAAGAGCCGGTCGGTGGCGGCCCAGGTCGGGGCCAGGGCGACGTCACGCCCGGCCGAGACGTTCACGCGTGCGGCGCCGTCGGCGGTGGTGATCCACAAGCCGCTGGCCTTGTCGGTGTTTTTGTCAGAGCTCTTCGGTGCGCCGGCCTGGTTCTGGCTGCTTGCGACCGGCACGCTGGCGTACGCGATGAACTGTCCGTCGGGGCTCCAGGCGGGGTTGATCGCGGCGGCCTGCTCAGCGGGGACAATCTGCACGGGGCTGCCGACGTTGCCCGGGCGGTAGTCGATGCTCCAGAGGCTGTACGCGCGGTCGCCGCGCTCGCGTGCGCGCTGGAAGGCGATGCGGTCGCTGCCGTCTTCGCCGGTGCCAGCAACGGGGCACCAGGTGGGCTTGAGGCCGAAGCCGATGAACTCGGCCTGCGCGGGGTTGGAGGTTGGCGCGACCCACAGCTCCCAGCGGCCCGACATCTGGCCCAGGCGGCTGAAGGCGACGCGTGAGGAGTCGGGGCTGAAGGTTGGGTGCATGGCGGGGGCGGCGTCGTCGGTCAGGGCCACGGCGCGCCCGCCGCCGATGGGCATGATGTAGACCTGCCAAACGCCTGAGCGGTCAGAGGCGAAGGCGATGGTGCGGCCGTCGGGGCTGATCGCGGGCATCGCGTCGCTGGCGGGGTCGGTGGTGAGTTGAGTAATGGCGCGCGAGCCGACGCGGGCGAGGTAAAGGTCAGGGCTCGGGCGGTGCTGGGTGCTGGCGAAAACAATCACGCGCCCGTCGCGCGAGACGACCGGGTCAAAGTCGTTGCCCGCGGTGGTGAAGGTCACCTGCGTCAGGCTGTCGGCGACATCGGCGTACGCCAGCGACTCGCTGCTGGTGGCGCTGGAGGAGGCACCTGGCCGCCGCTCGCGCGGCTCGACCTTGGTTGCGCCGGCCTCGGCGTCGGCGAGCGTGTCGAGCGTCCAGCGGAAGTTGGGACCTGTCGTTGACGCGGGCGTGTTACTGATGTTGGCGGCGAACTGATCGCCAGTCGGCATTGCGGCGGCCGCGTTGGCGTTGGTAGCCGCGGGCGTGGCGGACGCGGTCGTGCCGGCAGGGAATTTGGCAGGGGCGGTACCGATGCTGGCCTGGCGCTGGGTTGCGCACCCAACGGAGAGCACCAGGCTCAAACCGGCCATGAGCGCCAGAGCAGCGGGAGCAACCGGGACCGGGTGTGAGCGGTGGCGGGTCGGCCGCGTGGCGCCGATGGCCGTGGTGGCGTTGTGGGTCGTGCTCTGATAAGTGCTTTGGGTGGGCGGCATGGTCGGTGCTCCAAGGTGCCCGACGGCTCGAGCGCGGCCAAGGCGCACCGATCAGGGCACGTAGTTTCTATCGGGCAATCACGCGCCCGGCTCAAGCAATCCGGCGGTGAAGACCCTTGCACAAGTTGGCCCCGGCACGCGATTCACGCGGCAGCCGGGACCGCTTACCAGTCGCTGGGCATCGCGTTGAGGGCGGCGGTATCGCCCTTGCGAACCCACCCGCGGACCGGGCGCGTGACAACGCTCATGGCCTCGGCCGAGCCTTCTTCAGGCTGGTAGGAGTGGTCAAGATGGTCCAGATAATCGCGCAGCTCAGGGTCGCTGAAGCCATCGAGGAACTCGACGGTCGCGCCGCGGTTGATCCGCATGATGTGCTCGAGCACGCGGGCCCGTGGCAGTGGGGGGCGGGTCTCGGTGGGGGCGTGCAGGCGGTCGGTGCGTGAGGCGGGGTTGGCCAGGTGGGCCGCGTGGGCGATCAAGCGCATGGTCTCATCCTTGAGTGTGGGCGTGCGAACGCAGCACCGGCCGGCCATGGCCCGTGCGGTGGTCTTCGCTCCGCGTGATGTTCAGGGGTCGGGCTCCGCCGACCGCGCCGGCGTCGAGCTCCGGCTGTTCGTCCATCGGAGCCGCGGGGCGGCTGGCCGCAATCTTGGCGAGCAATCATGCTCGTCTGCGGAAACCTCCCCCTGGCGCAAGAGGTGCGCCGTGCCTTTGGGGCCAAAGAATGGGGTTGTCGTTCTCAGAAGTGCAGGGGCGGCGGCCTCGACTACGCTCCGATCATGACTTTCAATAGCCGTCCGCCGATCCTGACGCTGGCCGAAATTGGCTGGACTGGCGGGCTGCTGGTGGCGGGGGGCGAGCCGTCGCCGGCTGGGGGCGCACTAGGGCGCACGGTCTGGTCTGGCACGGTTGAGGATGAGGACTTTGCGCCCAGCCTG
>Ga0105047_10009910_pt1 | contig 15630 bp, 19 predicted proteins | sample MAT04_FD_78384 | JGI IMG/M metagenome (GOLD analysis project Ga0105047, IMG submission 78384) | Freshwater microbial communities from Lake Fryxell liftoff mats and glacier meltwater in Antarctica - MAT-04 (megahit assembly) | ecosystem: Environmental > Aquatic > Freshwater > Ice > Liftoff... | reverse complement strand
GAGCTTGCTTGGATGCGTGGCTCTGGCTTCAATCCGAAAAGCATCCAAGCGAGCTCGGATCTACAAAGCCCGTAGCATCCGAGAGAGCCCGCTTCTACCAAACTCGTAGCATTTGACCGCACAAAAAAAATCCGGGCAAGCTCGGATCTACAATGCCTTCAGTCGGGCAAGCTTGGATCTACAAGGCATCCAGCATCCGTGCAAGCTCGGATCCAGGTCTGCAGCAGCTTACGAATCCTGTCCGTCCTGCGGATTGCGATGCGCGGCCAGGGCTTCCTGCACCAGCGCCAGTTGCTGCTGTGCCTCGACGTTGCCTTCCGCGGCTGCCTGCCTGACCTGCTCGATATCCGGGTGCGCGACGATCAGCAGGGTGGCTTCGCACTCGGGGCACGCGTAGTCGGTCGCGGTTTCGTGCAGTTCCATGCGCATGCCGCGCGAATCGCCTTGCCACGTGCAGGGACAGGCGACGACGCGTTGGCGCCAGCCGGCCAGGAAATAGTTCGCCACGATCTCCGCCATCAGCGCAAGCGCTGCGCAAACAGCCAGGACCACATGCCTTCATCGCGGTAGGCGGCATCCCAGGAGTTGTGATTGGCATCGGACAGTTCGGTATAACGGACATCGCCGCCCGCTTCCTTCAGTGCCGCGAACATCTTTCGCGATTGCTGCGGCGGCACCACGTCATCTTTAGCGCCATGGAAGATCCACGTCGGGATGTGCTTCAGGCGAGCCGCGGCTGCTGCAAATGGATCGTCCTGCGCCAACACCTCACTCACCTGCAGGGGTTCCTCGTGCCTGGGCGAGGTGATGCCGCCACATATCGGCACCAGTGCGGCGAACTTGTCCGGCTTCATCATCGCCAGGCTGTACGTGCCATAGCCGCCGCGCGACATGCCGGTCAGGGTGATGCGATCGAGGTCGCCACCGAACTCCTGCACGCTGGCATCCAGCGCGGCCAACGCCATCTTTGCGATCTCGCCTTCCCACGAGCGACCTTCGGGAGACTGTGGGAACACCACCAGCGCCGGGAATTCAGTCGCGTGTTTGCGCACGTAAGGCCCCAACCCTGCCTGCGTCTGCCGCATGCCGTCGTCGCCGCGTTCGCCCGAACCATGCAGGAACAGGATCACCGGCAGCTTGGCCCGGTCGTCGTGGCGCAAGGGAACGAACACCTGGTAGCGATAGGACTCGCCGCCCAGACTGATCTCCCGCTCCAGGAATTGTCCGGTCGCCGCCGCCGCCGGGTTTGTCGTGGCCGAGGCCAGGACCAGGAGCAGCAGGCTTGCATGGGTCAGCATGGTTTTGGTCCGCCGTTGAGGAGTGGTCAGGATGCCTGTGGGGACGTCAACGATTCGCAAGCGACGAGTGACAGCTGCATCGATCAGTGCAGCAGTACCGCAGTGGCGAGACCAAGGAAGCTCAGGAAGCCGATGACATCGGTGACCGTGGTCAGCACCACCCCACCGGCGAGGGCCGGATCGATGTTCAGGCGCTTGAGCGTGAGCGGAACCAGCACTCCGGCAAGGGCCGCGGCGCACAGGTTGATGGTCAGCGCAGCGCCAATCACCAGCGACAGCGGCCATTCGCGGAACCAGGCAAATGCCACCAGGCCCACGACGGTGCCGAGCAGCAGTCCGTTGATCATTCCGACCCGTACTTCCTTCCACAACAATACCCGGGCATTGCTGGAACCGACCTGGCCCAGCGCCAGGCCACGCACCATCAGCGTCAGCACCTGCGTGCCGGCGTTGCCGCCCATGCCGGCCACGATCGGCATCAACACGGCCAGGGCGACGATGCGCTCGATCGTGGCCTCGAACTGACCGATCACCCAGGCCGCCAGGAACGCCGTGCACATGTTGACGCTCAGCCACAGCAAACGACCGCGCACTGCGCGACGCACGGGCGAGAACAGGTCTTCGTCCTCGTCCAGGCCGGCGGCGCCCAGCGCCTGGTGCTCGGCCTGTTCGCGGATGATGTCCACCACATCGTCGATGGTGATGCGGCCGAGCAGGATATTGTTTTCGTCCACCACCGGGGCCGACACCCAGTCATGGTCGGAGAACTGCCGAGCCACGCCTTCGGCGGACTCGTTGACGTGCAGGGCGGTCAGTTCGTCGTCGATCAGTTTGTTGATCGGCATGGTCGGTTCGGAGGTCACCAGGTCCTGCAGCGCGACCCAGCCAATCAACTGGTGGCGCCGGCTGACCACGTACAAGTGGTCGGTGTGCTCGGGCAGTTCGCCGCGCAGGCGCAGGAAACGCATCACCACATCGACATTGACGTCGGCGCGCACGGTGACCACGTCGGGGTTCATCAGGCGCCCGGCGGTGTCCTCCGGATACGACAGCACCTGTTCCAGGCGCTCGCGGTTCTCGCGGTCCATCGACTTGAGGACTTCGTCGATGACGGTATCGGGCAAGTCTTCGACCAGGTCGGCAAGGTCGTCGATATCCAGGTCTTCGACCGCGGCGATGATCTCGTCGGGGTCCATGTCGGCCAGCAGGCTCTCGCGAACCTCGTCGCCGACATGCACCAGCACCTCGCCATCGTCTTCCGGATCGACCAGGCCCCACACCACCTCGCGCTTCCCCGGCGGCAGCGACTCGAGCAGGTTGCCGATTTCGGCAGGGCTCAGCGTGTTGACCAGCCGGCGCACGGGCCCAAGCCGCCCGCTGTCCAGTGCATCGGACAACATGCGCAGCTGGCGCGCGGTCTTGTCGTGGCGGACGGCTTCAGCCAATCGCGACTCCAGGTTGGGTAAGCCGCGAGCCGGTAAGGACGCGGCGGGTCAAGTGTCCATTTCTGCATTATCGCCCGTGGATGCGGAGATGGACAGACTGCAAGGCGCAGAGATTGCAGGAGTGGGCGTCGCCCGCGATGAAGCTTTGGCGGCAACGCGGGATCGCGGCACGGCGCGTTCCTACCGCTGGGCGCAGGTCTTGAGCCAGCGTTCGATGCCGGCGCGATCGCGCGCCTGCAGCAGCTTGGGTCCACGTGCTCGCAGTGCAGGCAGGTCGACGTCGCGAACGACCTTGCGCACTTCCAGCAGGGTGGCAGGATGCAGGCTGAATTCGCACAGGCCGAGAGCCAGCAGCAGCGGCGTCATCATCGGGTCGCCCGCCATTTCGCCACACACCGCGACCGGAATGCGGTGCTCGATCCCGGTGGTGATGATGTGCCGCAGCAGACGTATGACGCCGGGATGCAGCGGCGAATACAGCTCGCCCAGCGCGTCGTTGTTGCGGTCGGCAGCGAGCAGGTATTGCACCAGGTCGTTGGTACCCACCGACACGAAATCCACCAGGTCGATGAAGCCGTGCATGGCGATGGCGGCGGCGGGAACTTCGATCATCGCGCCCAGCGGCAGGTGCTCGGCGATTTCGTGGCCGTGGCTGCGAAGTTCCCGCGAGATGCGCTTGAGCTTGCGGCGCACCGTCAGGATCTCCTCGCGGCTACTCACCATCGGCACCAGCACCCGCACCGGACCATAGCCGGAGGCGCGCACCATCGCCCGCAGCTGGGTGTCGAACAGGGCGTTGTTGGCCAGCGACAGGCGCACGCCGCGCAGCCCCAGTGCCGGGTTGTCCTCGCGGTCCATCACCAGGCCGGTGCGATCGGCCTTGTCGGCGCCGAGGTCAAGCGTGCGGATGGTCACCGGACGCCCGCTCATGCCGAGCACGGCATCGCGATAGGTGCGGAACTGTTCTTCTTCGTCGGGCAGTTCCTGGCGCTGCAGGAACAGGAATTCGGTGCGGTACAGGCCCAGGCCGTTGGCGCCCAGGGCGTGCGCACGGGCAATGTCTTCCTGTGATTCGGCATTGGCCAGCAGGGCGATGTCGGTGCCATCGCGGGTGCGCGTGGCTTTGTCGCGGAGGCTGTCCAGGTCACGCTGTTCACGCGCCACGTTGCGCAGGCGCTGGCGGTAATGGCGAAGGTCGTCCGCGTCGGGTTCGACGATGACCAGGCCGCTGATCCCGTCCACGGTGAGCGCGTCGCCATCGTTGATCTTGAGCAGGGCGTGCGCGGCGCCGACGATCAGCGGCAGGTGCAGGCTGCGCGCGAGAATCGCGCTGTGCGAGAGCGTACTGCCGGCGGCGGTGACAATCGCCACCACGCCCTGGGCCTGCAGTTGGGCCAGTTCCGAGGGCGCGACGTTGTCGCAGATGAGGATTTCGCCGGCCAGGCCCTCGGGGCCTCCGGTGCGCTTGTGCAGATGCGCATGGATACGGCCGATGACGTGGTCAAGGTCATCCATGCGGCTTCTGAGGTAGGGGTCGTCCATTTGCTCGAACACCGCTGCCAGCCGGTCGCGTTGCAGCCGCAAGGCGTAATCGGCGCTGTAGCGTCCGGTGCGAATCAGTTCGTGCAGGCCCGAAAGCAGTTCCGGGTCGTCCAGCAGCAGGGCATGCAGGTCGAGGAATTCACCCACCTCCTTGGCCAGGGCGCCATGCAGTTTTTCGCGCAGCGTGTGCATTTCGCCACGGGTGGAATCGACCGCTTCACGCAGTCGCGCGACTTCCTTCTCCACCGCACTTGCGGCGATGCGTTGCTCGGTGACTTCGAGGACGTGTGGCAGGCGGACCCTGGCACGGCCCAACGCGCTACCCCGCGATGCGCCATGCCCGGTGAGCTGCACGCGCACCGGTCAGCTGTCCTCGTCGAAGCGCCGTTCGAACAGCGACACCATGGCGTCCATGGCGGCGACTTCATCGTCGCCCTCGATGCGCACCGTCACCGGCGTGCCCTGGCCGGCGGCCAGCAGCATCACGCCCATGATGCTCTTGGCGTTGACCTCGCGTCCCTTGGCCGAAAGCGTGGCATTGCAGCGATAACCGGCCAGCAGCTGGACCAGTTTGGCAGTGGCGCGGGCATGCAGGCCCAAGCGATTGGAAATGGTGAGTTCACGTTCAAGCATCGTCGACTATCGCTCCGTTGCGGGTACCGGCGGCGGCGGTCGCCGGGAGGTCATCCAATCCCTGTTCCGGGTAGTTCATCACTCTCAGCAGCATCGGCAGGCTCAGCGCCGACACCCGCCGTACCGGCGTGCCAAGCCTGGACAGCTGGGCGGCAAGGTTGCTGGGGCTCGCGCCGTAGAGGTCGGTGAGTACCAGCACGCCGTTGCCGCCATCGACACGCCGCATTGCCGCCGATGCTTGTGGCAACAACACGTCCAGGTCGGCATCGAAAGGGACTTCGAACGCCTCCGCCTTCAGTGGCAATTGCCGCAGCAGTGCCGATGCCACCGCGAGAATGGATACGCCGACACCGGGATGGGTTACCAGGAGAATGCCACAGGCCATCGGGGAACGTTAACAGACCGGCATGACTTGCCGTTAGCGGCGGTGCGTGAAAGCTTGCTTGTGGCGGAGATATGTCTGGTCTTGCATCGGAGCAAGAGCAATTCACTCAAGGCCTCCCATTTCGAAGGGGGAAGCAAGGCGGCGGGATTGATAGTCGCCAACCACCGAACCACCGAACCACGAATCACCAACCGATTTTCAGATCACTCCAACTCCCGGTGAAATGTCGCCACCTCTTCCCATCCCTGTTCGCGCGCGTGCTGGGCCAGGGATTCGGCCAGGTACACCGACCGGTGCTTGCCGCCGGTGCAGCCAAAGGCGATGGTGACGTAACTGCGGGTTTCGCCGCGCAATCGTGGCAGCCAGGTGTCGAGGAAGCCATTGACCTGGCCGACGTATTCGGCCACGTCCGGTTGCGCGTCGAGGTACTCGCGAACCACAGGATCACGTCCCGAAAAAGGCCGCAGCTCCTGGTTCCAGTGCGGGTTGGGCAGCACCCGTGCGTCGAACACGAAGTCGGCGTCGCCCGGCACGCCGCGCTTGTAGGCGAACGATTCGAACAGCAGCGACAGCGAGGTGCCGTGGTGGGCGAACTCGGCGATGATCCTGCGCCGCAGCTGGTGCACGTTGAGCACGCTGGTGTCGATCAGCAGGTCCGCGTGCTGCCGCAGCGGTGCGGTGATCTCGCGCTCGCGCGCAATCGACTCCATCAGCGACAGGCCGGTATGCGCAAGCGGGTGCTTGCGGCGCGTATCGGAATAGCGCCGCAGCAGCACTTCATCGTGTGCGTCGAAGAACAGCAGGCTGCCCACCAGGCCCAGTTCGCTGATCTGCGCGCGCCATTGCACCAGCTTGGACAGGTCGCTGTGGCGGTTGCGCACGTCGATACCGACCGCGATCTTCTGCGGCAGCACGTCGTCGCGCATCAGGCTGCGCACGAATGCCGGCAACAGCTCGACCGGCAGGTTGTCGACGCAGTAGTAATCGAGATCCTCGAATGTTTTCAACGCCACCGACTTGCCGGATCCGGAAAGCCCGCTGACGATCACCACGGTTGTGGCCGCGTTGGCCGACGACACCAGATCACCTTCCGCGTGGCTTATGCTCACGACGCGGTGCGTTCGAGCAGGTTGCTGTGGCGGGCGATGAACATTGCTGCCGGATCGATGCCCTTGGTGCGCAGGATATGCAGGCGCGTGGCCGCTTCGGTCAGTACGGCGAGGTTGCGGCCCGGCATCACCGGCAACGTGATCAGCGGCACGTCCAGGTCAAGCACGTGGCGGGTGCCACTGTCTCCGGTAAGTCGCTCGTAGCCATGCGGATTGGGTTCGGTCATCGGACGGGTCAGGTGCACGAGCAGCCGCAGGTATTTGTTCTTCTTGACCGCCGTGTCGCCGAACATGTCGCGCACGTTCAATACACCCAGGCCGCGTACTTCGAGCAGATCCTGCAGCAGCTCGGGGCAGGTGCCATCAAGCACATCCGGCGCGATCTGGGTGAATTCGGGAGCATCATCGGCCACCAGCCGGTGCCCGCGGCTCAGCAGTTCCAGGGCGAGTTCGCTCTTGCCCGAGCCCGCTTCACCGGTGATGAGCACGCCGATGGAGTAGATCTCCATGAACACACCGTGCAACGTCACCCGCGGGGCCAGCGTGCGCGCCAGGTGGTAGGACAGGTGGTTGAGCAGTTCGTGGCCGCGATTGGGAGAACTCCACAGCGGGGTTTCCGACTCTTCCGCCGCATCGCGCAGGTCTTCGGGGCAGGGCTGGTTCTTGCTGATCACCAGCGCCAGCGGCCGGTACTGCACGATCCGCTCGATCGTTTCCCAGCGCTGCCGCGAATCCAGCGAATCCAGCCAGGCAAGCTCTTCGCTGCCGAGGATCTGGACCTTGTTTGGATAGATCGTGTTGAGGTAACCGGCCAGCGAAGGACGCCGCGCGGAGGTTTCGCGCGATTCCAGTTCGCGCCTGGCGCCCTTCTGGCCCGACAGCCAGCGCAATGTCAGCTTTTCCTTCTGCTGGTCGAACAGATCCTGGGCTGTGATGCTGGCGTTCATTCGCATGCTTGAAGGAGGTGGTAGCCGAGGAGTGTACGTGCGGGCAGCGCTATCGGTTGGCCAACGCGATGCGCACACGCATCGCGGCAGCCTGGTGGGCAAGGCGCAGTGCTCAGTCCGCGTTCTCCCCGCGCGGTCCGCGTTCCTTGGCGATCTTGCGCTGCTTGTGCTTCAGCAGCAGCCGGTCGAGCTTGTCGGCCAGGATGTCGATGGCCGCGTACATGGTCTGCGCACCGGCATCGGCATGCAGGGTGCGTCCGGCGAGATTGAGGGTGGCTTCGGCGACGAAATCGGGCTTGCGCATGCCGAGCTGGGTGCGGATGTCGAGGGGCTGGTCGAAATGGCGTTCCAGGCGCTTGAACTTCGTCTCAACGTACTCCCGCATCGCGGGGGTCACTTCAAGCTGCTGGCCATGGGTTTCGATTCGCATCGTTTGCTCCTCACTGTTCAATGGGCCGCACGTAGGCGGAACTGCAATCATTGCTTGGGATTACCGACGGTCTATGGAAGTTCCTGTGCCTCCTTGTCATCGACGCGATGCGTGCAGCATGCGTGAGTAGGTCTTAGGAAAATGTAATCAGCCGATGCGTACCCGTTCATGCGAGGAGAGGATGTCCATGGCTTCGCGATACTTGGCCACCGTGCGCCGCGCCACGGGTACGCCGGAGGTCTTGAGCAGGTCTGCCAGCTTTGCGTCCGATAGTGGCTTACGCGGGTTTTCCGCATCGATCAGGCGGCGGATCATCGACTGGATCGCGATGCTGGACGTCTCGCCGCCGCCTTCGCTGCTCACGCCAGAGGCGAAGAACGCGCGCAGCGGCAGCGTGCCGCGTGGGGTGCGCACGTACTTGCGGGCGATCGCGCGCGACACGGTGGATTCATGCAGTCCCACTTCTCCGGCCACTTCGCGCAGGGTCAGCGGACGCAGGGCCTGTTCGCCGAACTCAAGGAAGCCGGCCTGCTGGCGCAGCAGGCATCGCGTCACCTTGAGCAGGGTGTCGCCACGCGCTTCCAGGCTTTTCAACAGCCATCGCGCCTCCTGCAGATGGCCGCGCAGGTAGCCGGCATCGTTCTCGCCGCACTGGCGGATCATCTGCTCGTAGCCGCGATGGATGGTGATGCGGGGCAGGGTGTTGCTGGACAGGGCCGCACGCCATACGCCGCGCTGGCGCCAGACCACGCAGTCGGGCACCACGTAGGTGTCCTGCGACAGGTCACCGACCTGGGCGCCGGGCTTGGGATCGAGAGATCGCAGCAGCTGCACCACTTCCTCCATCTCCGGAAGCGGCACCTTCAGCTCGGACGCGAGGCCAGCCACGCCGCTCCTGGGCAGCCTTTCCAGCGAGGCGCCATCGACGATCTGCAGCGCCAATGCCTTGCCCGGCGTGTCATCGCTGAGCACCGCCAGCTGCAGGTGCAGGCACTCGCCCAGGTTGCGCGCGCCGACGCCCACCGGGTCGAAGCGTTGCAACTGGTGCAGCACGGTCAGGATCTCGTCTTCGTCGGCCGACATGATCTCGGGCTGCAGGCCTTCGGCCACGTCCGAAAGCGGCACGCGCAGGTAGCCATCGTCGTCCAGCGCGTCGATCAGCGCGGCGCCGATGCCACGATCGCGCGGCGACAGATGCGACAGGTGCAGTTGCCACAGCAGGTGGTCACGCAAGGTTTCGGGTTCGGCTACGCGCTCGGCAGCTGTGCCCGTGTCGTCATCGTCGAAGGAACCGCCGCTGCCAGAGCCCGTGCCTGAAGCCCACTGGCTGTCCTCGGGTGACCAGTCATCGGGGCGATCGGGTTCTTCGTGTTCGCGGGGTTCTTCGGGCGGCGCATCCTGCCCGGGTGTTTCGTCCGGTGGCGCGTCGCCGTCGGCCCAGTCCAGCAACGGGTTGGTCTCTACCGCTTCGGTGATCTCGACTTCGAGTTCGGCGGTGGACATCTGCAGCAAGCGTATGGCCTGACGCAGTTGCGGCGTCATCACCAGTTGCTGGCCCATCGATGTCTGCAGGCGTGGCTTCATTCCGCAATCCGTTCGCACGTAAGGTCACGGCACCCGGCCGTGTCGCGCGCATCAGAGGCGGAAAGTTTCCCCAAGGTATACGCGGCGTACGTCCGGATTGGCCAGCAGTGTCTCCGGTGCGCCCTGCGCCAGGACACTGCCTTCGTTGAGGATATACGCCCTGTCGCAGATTCCCAAGGTCTCGCGCACGTTGTGGTCGGTGATGAGCACGCCGATGCCACGATCCTTGAGGTGTTTGACGATGCGCTGGATCTCGCCGACCGATATCGGATCGACACCCGCGAACGGCTCGTCCAGCAGCATCAGGCGCGGTTTTGCCGCCAGCGCGCGCGCGATCTCGCAGCGCCGTCGCTCGCCGCCGGACAGGCTTGCGCCGAGTTGTTCGGCCACGTGCGAAATCTGCAACTCGTCCATCAGTGCCGCCAGCTCGCGTTCTGCGCCAGCCGAATCAAGATCTTCGCGCAGCTCAAGCACCAGGCGAATGTTGTCGGCCACCGAAAGCTTTCGGAATATCGAAGGCTCCTGCGGCAGGTACCCCACGCCGAGCTTGGCGCGCTTGTACATCGGCTCTGCAGTGATGTCGCGGCCATCGAGCTCGATTTTGCCGGCATCGGCCGCAACCAGACCTACGATCATGTAGAAACAGGTGGTCTTGCCAGCGCCGTTGGGTCCGAGCAGGCCCACCACTTCGCCAGCTTCCAGGGTCAGGCCGAAATCGGCGACGACCTGGCGCTGCCGGTAGTGCTTGCGCAGTCCCTGGGCAACCAGCATCAGTTACCGCCTGCGGGGGCGGCAGCGGGCAGGGCGGCGGGCGCGGCAGTCTTGGGCTGGATCACGGTGCGCACGCGCGTGCCGTCGCCGCCGCTCTCTATGTTGCCGGTCCGCAGGTTGTAGACCATCTTCTGGCCGCTGTTGGAACCCTTTGGCGACTTGACCGTGTAGTTGCCGATGAAGATGACCACTTCGTTGGCCATGTCGTAATCGATCCGGTTTGCGGTGGCCGTCATCGGGCTGCCGTCCTCCATCTGCTGCTTCATGATGGCCGGTGTACCGGTGAACACTACGCGCGCGATCTCGTTGTCGCGCATTATGATTTCGCCGCGGTCCGAGCGTATGTCCAGAGTGCCTTGCTGCACCACCACGCCGCCCGACAGCACCGTCGTTCCGGACCCCTCGATACTGCCGGTTTGTTTCCCTGCGTCGATGCTGGTCGGCTGGTTGCGGTCCGAAGACTTCGCCTCTGCCAGAGCAGGCACCATCAACACTGCAAGCAGTAACAGGCTAGCGCGCGATTGTGGGTTCATAACGGGATTTGACCTGCGACTTGAGGGTGTATTGCTGGGTTTGCGTGTTGGTCTCGAAACCCACGCCGGTCAGTATAGAACCCGGGCGGGTGATGGTGACCGCAGCATCCGTGACTGCCAGGTTCTTGCGAGGGAACACGTTCAGGCTGTCGGTCTTGAACGAGGTGGGTACCTCTGCGCCCTGGGGACTGCGTCCGTCCACTTCACCCTGCAGGCGGATCTCGTCACCTTTCGGGCTGACCCATGCAGTCCTCGAACGCATCTCCCAATGCTGGCCTTCGCTGTCGGGCAGCAGGAACAACGGCGTTGCGATCTGGAAGCTCTGGTCACCGGCGTCGCGCTGCATTTCCGGCGCGCGCAAGGTCACCGACTCGTTGCCGCTGTCATCCAGGCTGATCATTTCGAAATCGCGCATGAGGTAATCCGAGCGCTCGCTGCCGGCAACCGGCGCATCCGGCACGTCGCGCTGGCGCCATGCCGACCAGCCGCTGGCCACTGCGGCGATCAACAACACCAGTCCCAGGCTTGCGCGCCAGCTTGGCATCAACTCCACTCCTCGAGCGCACCGTTGCCCAGGCCCTGAGCATCCAGCAGCAGGTCGCACAACTCGCGCGCCGCGCCTTCGCCGCCGATGGCGCTGGTGCGCCAGTGCACGTGCGGAAGCATCCACGGATGCGCATTGGCCGGCGCCACCGCGAGGCCGACTGCGCGCATCACGCGCAAATCCGGCAGGTCGTCGCCCATGAAAGCCACTTGATCGAGACCGATCCGGTGTTGCTCGCACAACCTCCTGACCTGTTCCAGTTTGTCCTTGGCACCGGTGAATATGTCCACGTTCAACTCCGCCGCGCGGTGCTCGGCCGCCTTGCCACGGCGTGCGGTGATCATGGCAACGGCAATGCCATGACGACGCAACAACACCAGTCCCTGTCCGTCGTGCACATGGAACGCCTTGGATTCACGACCTTCATTGTCGAAATACAAGCGACCGTCGGTCAGGGTGCCGTCCACGTCGAAACACGCCAGCCTGATCGCGGAGGCGCGCTGGAACACATCGGCGCCTACGGCGCTGGCGGGGGAATAATTCATCGGGTCCAATCAATCAGGCTCAAGCGTTAGACCACGCGTGCGCGCAACAGGTCATGAATATTGAGTGCGCCGACGACCGTACCATCGCCGTCGACCACGATCAATCCGCCAATCTTGTAGGTTTCCATCAGCCTCGCAGCTTCCACCGCGAGCTGGTCGGCGGCGATGGTCCGGGGCTGCCGCGTCATCACCTGCGCGATCATGGCGCTGCGAACATCCAGGGCTGCGTCGTCCAGCGTGCGGCGCAAATCGCCGTCGGTGAACAATCCACGCAAGCGGCCTTCGGCGTCGACCACTGCGGTCATGCCCAGGCGTTTGCGGCTCATCTCCATGAGCGCTTCGCCCAAGGTGGCATCTTCGCGAACTCGCGGCACTTCATCGCCGGAATGCATTACATCGGTGATATGCAGCAGCAGGCGGCGCCCGAGGCTGCCGGCCGGATGCGAACGTGCGAAGTCATCGGCAGTGAAGCCGCGCGCCTCCAGCAGCGCTACCGACAGCGCATCGCCCATGGCTAGGCTGGCGGTGGTGCTGGAGGTCGGCGCCAGCGCTAGCGGGCAGGCTTCGGCAGGAACACTCACATCCAGATGGATATCGGCTTCACGCGCCAGTGTCGACGCCGGCTTGCCGGTCATGGCGATGACGCGGTTGCCCTGGCGCTTGAGAACCGGCAGCAGGGTGAGTATTTCGTCGGATTCGCCGGAATACGAAAGCGCCAGCACCACGTCCGCGTCGGTGATCATGCCCAGGTCGCCGTGCCCGGCTTCCGCCGGATGCACGAAGAATGCAGGCGTTCCAGTCGAAGCGAGCGTGGCAGCGACCTTGTGCGCGATGTGTCCCGACTTGCCCATGCCAAGGGTGACCACGCGGCCCTTGCAATCAAGGATCAAGCGGCAAGCAGCCGAAAATACGCCATCGATACGCACTGCCAACGCATCCAGTGCCTGCGCTTCGACTTCGATCACGCGACGCCCGCTGGCGGCTAGGCTGGCATCGGTCGGTGTTTCGAAGATTGTGGCGGAGTGGGGCATGGACGTGCCGGACGGTAGAATGACCGGGCATTTTATTAGGAAAGCACGTTGGACGCCGAAACCATCCGTAAACTCATCGAAACCGGCCTGCCCGGGGCAGTAGCGCAGGTGCAGGGCGACGACGGGGTGCATTTCGAAGCCACCGTGGTGTGCGCCGCGTTCAAGGGCAAGCTGCCGTTGGCCCGCCACCGCATGGTCTACGCAACACTGGGCGAGTTGATGGGTGGCGCGATCCACGCGCTGGCGCTGAAAACGACGACGCCGGAAGAGCTGGGGTAGCAGGTTCCTGGTGCTGGCTCCAGGTGTTGGTCACAGCCAACAGCCCGGAGCCAGCGCCAATTCCCTGATTGCCAACACCCAATAACCACCCCAACAACCAAGAACCCACAAAACATGCAGAAGATCGTAGTCACCGGCGGCAATCCACTCAATGGCGAAGTCACCATTTCCGGTGCGAAGAACGCCGTGTTGCCGATCCTGTGCGCCACGCTGCTGGCCGATGCGCCGGTGGAAATCACCAACGTGCCTCATCTCCATGACGTGGTCACCACGGTCAAGCTGCTGGGCGAGCTGGGCGCTGGCATCAGCATCGACGAAGGCACGCTGTCGCGTGGCAGCGCGATCACGGTGGATCCGCGCAGCGTCAACCAGCACATTGCACCTTACGAACTCGTGCGCACCATGCGTGCCTCGATTCTGGTGCTGGGACCCCTGCTGGCGAAATACGGTGCCGCCGAAGTGTCGCTGCCGGGCGGCTGCGCGATCGGCTCGCGCCCGGTCGACCAGCACATCAAGGGCCTGCAGGCGCTGGGTGCCGACATCGTGGTCGAGAACGGATTCATCAAGGCCACGGCGAAACGCTTGAAAGGCGCGCGTTACGTGTTCGACATGGTCAGCGTCACCGGCACCGAAAACATCCTGGCGGCGGCCACGCTGGCCAGTGGCACCACCGTGCTGGAAAACGCGGCGATGGAACCCGAAGTCACTGACCTTGCCGATTGCCTGATCGCGCTGGGCGCCGATATCGAAGGTGCGGGCACTGCGCGGATCGTTATCCGCGGCGTGGAACGATTGACCGGCGGGCGCCACGCCGTGCTCCCGGACCGGATCGAAACCGGCACCTTCCTGGTGGCCGCGGCGATGAGCGGCGGCAAGGTCACCGCTCGCCGTGCCCGTGGCGATACGCTTGATGCCGTGCTCGACAAACTGACTGAAGCCGGTGCCCATATCGAAACTACCGCAGACACCATCACCCTGGACATGCGTGGCCAGCGTCCGCGTGCGGTCAACCTGACCACTGCGCCATATCCCGCGTTTCCCACCGACATGCAGGCGCAATTCATGGCCATGAACTGTGTCGCCGATGGGGTCAGCGTGATCAACGAAACGATTTTTGAAAACCGTTTCATGCACGTCAACGAGCTGCTGCGACTGGGCGCCGACATCCGCGTCGAGGGCCACACCGCAATCGTTCGCGGCGTCGAAAAGCTGAGCGGCGCGCCTGTGATGGCGACCGATCTGCGCGCGTCGGCCTCGCTGATCCTGGCTGGCCTGGTCGCCGAGGGCGACACCATCATCGATCGCATCTACCACCTTGACCGCGGCTACGAGAACATCGAGGAAAAACTCGGTGCCCTGGGTGCCAGCATCCGCCGTATTTCCTGACGGACGACGAGAATGACCGCCAGGCCGCGTCATCCTTACCTGCACTTTTCGCCGCGTCGCAAGGCCTTGCTGGCCCTGGTGGCCATTGCGCTGGCGCTGGTGGCATGGCTGCAGTACAGCGGTGCGGCAGGCATCAGTGGCATTTCCACCGATGACATGGACTGGAACAACGACGGCAACGTGACCCAGCAGGAAATCCTGCAGGCGTTCTATGCTGTCGGCGTCACCACCAGCCGCGAGGGCCAGCGCGAATGCAAGGCTTTCCGCTGGCGTGAGGACGACAAGGGGATTCGGGTCGACTGCCGCACCGAGATAGCTGAAGCGGACGCCAAAGAATAAAAAACCCGGCATTGCCGGGTTTTTTCCTGCAGTCTTTCAACAACCCTCAGCGCCAGGACTTGAGCTGCAGATCGATCGAATCCTGTCCGCCTTCGCGCTGCAGGATGCGTGCGGGCACGGGCATGCCGGGCACGATCCAGGCGATGGTTTCCTTGTCGCCGGAGGTTCGCACCACCTTGGTCGCCTCGCGCGCAGTGCCGCCGATGGTGATGTCCTCCTTGCCGGCGATCTTGTACGCCATCGGCCTGGCCTTGCCGTTCTCGATCAAGCGGTAGTTCAAGGGCTTGCCTGCGGCCACATCGCGAACCATCGCCAGGTTCACCAAGAGCGCGTCCAGGTCACCCGGTTGCAACGCCACCGGCCCGGCCCGGTCCGGCTTAACGTCGCCGCTCCAGGTCGCTTGCTTCTTTGCCCAGTCGAAGTCGGCATCGACGGATTTCTTCTTCACCAGCAGACGTGAGACATCACTGCTCGACAGCGGCCGCAGCATGCCGTCCTTCTCGTCAAACACGGTCTTCTGGCTGAGGTCCACCAGGGCATTCTTGACGCTGAGGCTGTATTGCCAGCGATCGTCACCCTGCGAGGCAATCGTCATCTGACCATCGCCCTGCATGCCCATGGCGCTGGCCTGGTAATCCGCACTGAAGGCTTCGATTGCCATGGCCGGCGCGCTGGTGGCGGTGGCAACCACCGCAATGGCAGCAAGGACCCGCAGGCCGAGTGGACTGCGCGTGGACGGGCTGGGCATCGTGGTTTCTGTCCTGGGTTTGTGGAGAATCTTCATTGTGCTTGCACTCCCTGGTACTCGACCAGTCGCAGGTCGATGGTG
>Ga0105047_10009908_pt1 | contig 15633 bp, 6 predicted proteins | sample MAT04_FD_78384 | JGI IMG/M metagenome (GOLD analysis project Ga0105047, IMG submission 78384) | Freshwater microbial communities from Lake Fryxell liftoff mats and glacier meltwater in Antarctica - MAT-04 (megahit assembly) | ecosystem: Environmental > Aquatic > Freshwater > Ice > Liftoff... | reverse complement strand
GTCCTGACCGTCCGTCCCCGCCAAACCCACTCGAACTGGTGCGGACGGATAGGTGCACCACCTATCCGTCCGCACCAGAACCCGGGTTGGGGTTGGGGTTGGGGTTGGGGTTGGGGTTGATTCCGCTAGCACACGGCCGATGGGTTGGGGTGGACCGACGAGCAGTCGTCGGCGTAGCCGTCGCCATCCTCGGGGTGCTGCTCGGCATCGCCGGCGCCACCTCCGACGCCGGCACGGTGGCCGTGGCGGCTGGGGCCCTCGCCCTCGTGGGCGGGGTGGCCGCGGCGCGGCTGGTCGGCTCCCTGCGCTCCGCCCGGGCCCGGATCGACGAGCTCGACGAGCGGGTGGAGCACCTGCAGGACGACCTCGACAAGGAGTCGACGGCCCGGGTCGACGCTGAGCGCACGCTGTCGTCACGCGTCGAACTGACCGCCACCCGGCGGGCTACCGAGGACGATGCCCTCCTCGACGCCGCCACCGGCCTCTACAGCGAGGGCTGGTTCACCGTCGCCGTCGACGCCGGCCTCACCGAGGCGCGGCGAAGCCTGACGCCGGTGGCCATCGTCCTCATGGACATCGTCACCGGCCTCGGCACGGGCCAGCCCGAACCCCTCCCGCCGGCCCAGGTGGCCACGGCCATCCAGCACACGGTCCGAGAGAACGACACGGCCTGCCGCCTGCTCGACGGCGGGTACGCCTTGGTGCTGGGCGACACCGATGACTCGGGTGCGGTGTGGACGGTCGAGCGCATCCGCCGGATGCTCACCGCCACGCACGAAGGCGTCACGCTGTGGGCCGGCATCGCCTGCTTCCCGGCGCACGGCCTCACCGTCGACGAGGTGCTCGACCGCGCCGACCTTGCGCTCGACCTGGCCCGGGAGTGGCGCCAAGACCGCATCGAGGTCGCCGCCACCCCCAAGTCCTGACGCTCGAGCCCCCATCCCCCACTCGAGCGGGTGAGGGTTCAGGTCCAGCCGGTGGCGCGGATGGCGTCGCCGTCCGCATCCATGGGGCGACCGGGCCAGCGGAGGGCCCCGGGCGTGCGGCTGAGTCGGGCGATGAGGCCCTGCATGGGGGTGTCACCGACATCGGCGACGACGCCACGGGCCAGCACGTGCTCATCGGCCACGAGGTCGCCCACGGTGTAGACGGCCGCCGCTGCCGCCTCGGCCTCGGCGAAGGCGGCCAGGACCTGGTCGAGGGTGCGTTCGGCGATCCAGGCGGCAACCAGGGCATCGACCTCCTGGCGGTGGGCCACGCGACCGTCGAAGGTGGCGAAGCGTTCGTCGTCGGCACCGACCAAGGCCATGACCCGAGTCGCCACCGATTCCGATGACGTGGAGATGGCCACCCACCCGCCGTCGAAGCACTGGTAGGTGCCGCGAGGCACGGTGTAGGCGATGCCCGAACCGAGGCGGGGTTGGTCGAAGCCGTCGACCACCGCAGCCGACACCAGCGGCCCCATGAGCTGCACGAGCGACTCGAGCAGGTTGACGTCGACGACCTGGCCGCCGCCACCGTGCACGGCCACCATGGTGGCAAACGCGGCCACGAGGGCGGTGACCTCGTCGGTGAGCGCTATGGGCGGCAGCAGGGGCGCGCCGTCGACCTCGCCGGTGAGCGAGGCGTAGCCCGACATGGCTTCGGCCAGCGTGGCGAAGCCGGGCCGGTTGGCGTACGGCCCGTCCTGGCCGAAGCCACTGACCCTGGTGATGACCAGGCGCGGGTTCGAGGCGATGAGCTCGTCGGGAACCAGTCCGAGGGCTTCGAGCTTACCGGGACGGAAGTTCTCGACGAGCACGTCGGCGTCGTCGATCAACGCACGCACCAGGGCCAGGTCGGCCGGGTCGCGCAGGTCGGCGGCCAGCATGCGCTTGTTGCGCGAGACGAGCTTCCAGAAGTAGGTGACGTCGTCGTCGGGGTGGCGGGGACCCATGGCCCGGATGCTGTCGGGCGAGCCCGGTCGCTCGACCTTGATGACCTCGGCGCCGAAGTCGGCGAGGTAGCGGGCACAGCCGGGACCGGCCAGCACGGTGGCCAGGTCGACGACTCGCATCCCGCCGAGCGGCGGCTCGCCATCGTCAGCCACGTGGACTCATCACGACGGCCCTCAGCCCTGTGTGGCGATGGCGAAGCAGCGATCGCTCAGCTCGCCGCGGGCGTAGGCGTCGTACATCCCGGCGTACATGGCCCGCGTCTTGTCGGTCCACGTGAGGGCCTCCGGGGCCGAGATGCGGTGGACGACCTGGAGGATGCCACCCTCGTAGACCTTGTACTCAGCCCACACGCCGGGGAACTCCTTGACGCTGGCCACCTCGACGAAGGGCACGTCGCGGGTCACGCCGAAGCGCCGGACGCGGTTGCGGTGCGTGTGGCCGGCGAAGTAGCCGCGCAGGTTGCGATGCGAGGCGAACAGCTCGATCAGCCGCTCGGAGTCGTCGGGCCGGATACCGAAGTAGTCGGCGGGCCGCTGGTTCGATTCGGGGCTCCAGCACTGGTGGTGACCGAACACGAGCACCGGGCCGTCGGCCGTCTCGGCCAGGTCCTTCAGCCACACGAGGTCGGCGTCGTCGAGGCCGCCGTTGGGACGCCCGTCGATCGACGTGTCGACCACGGCCAGCGTCACACCGGGCAGGCCCATGGCAAACGGCGCCGGCTCGCCGACCGAAAGGTTGTGGTAGCTCTCGTGGTTTCCCCGAAACCAGCGGAGTCGGTCGCCGAAGGCCACCTCGTAGCAATCGAGGAACGCCTGCACCTCCTCCATCGTGCCGCGGGACGTGAGGTCGCCCTTGACCAGCACGAGGTCGACGGCGGCAGCTGCCATCTCGTCGACGGCGCAACGGTTCATCATCTCGGGGTAGGGCTCCTCGCCCGGTGCCGAGGAGAAGGTGGGCCCCAGGTCCATGCCCTCGATGACGCCGGCCTCGACCTCGCCGAAGTGCACGTCGTTGACGGTGGCGAACCGACACAGCAGCTCACCGTCGGGGCGCGGCAGGGTGCGGAGCACGAAGCCGTCGATCTCGTGGACGGTGTCGGGCTCGAGCCCCTCGTAACGACGGACGTCGAGCCCGTCGTGCACCACGGCCAGATCATCGGACACCGTCGTCAGCTCCATCGCGGCCACCCTACCCACTCCGCTTCTGGTGTCCCTTGACGGCCTCCTGGGCTGCCGATCGACACCAGAAGCTCGGGTGGCGGTCGCTGTGCGCCCTGTCAGTACCGCTCGTCCGGCAGTTCGTGGCGCTTGTCGAGCAGGTCGAACGTGATCACGACCGGCACGAGGGCGGTGAACGGGAGCACCAGCAGACCGAGGAGGCCGTGGGCCACCAGCTCGAGGGTGTGGCTGTGGGTGACCTCCTCGACCAGCTGGCCGCCGCCCTGGAGCACCACCGTCTCGAGGAAGAGGGCAAGACCGAAGGCCAGCGCCACCGGCCACCACGAGCCCCGCACCAAGCGCACGCTGGCCAACCAGACCGTGCGCAGGTTCTCATGGCGCATGCTCAGCAGTGGCATCACGCACAGCAGGAACGGCCCGAGCAACAGACGGGGCAACACGAAGGCCGAGGCCAGGGCGGTGAGCACGAAGCCGAGGATCAGGTCGCCGACGATGAGGCGGCCCCACGGCAGGCCGGCGAACGTCTGGCGCAGCGTCGGGCGGTCATGTCCGTGCCGGTCGGCAGCCACGACGCGCTCGAGCACGCCCGACAGGAAGTGGTGACCGAGGGTGGCCCACATGGTGGCCATGAGCGCACCCACCCACAGGTCGGTGGCGATGTCATCGTCGACTGCCTCCAGGATGGCCTCGTCGGTCAACAGGTGCAGCACCGTCGAAGGGATCTCGACGAGGAACACGGCGGCGACCACGACCGAAAGTCGGGCCGCCACAGCTGCGGGCAGGACGAGCAGGATCTCGCGCCGGTAGACCTGCCAGGCCTCGACCAGGAACCGCCTTGCCCGGATCGGGTCGGACTCGACCGCGGGGTCCGGCGGTGCCGCCTCGTCCACGGATGATCGCCGTCAGCTCAGGGACGGTCGCGCCGGGTGGAGACGGGCTTCGTCCACCACCGGCCGGAGAAGCGCCAGCGGGGCGAGTCGACCGGTGCATCGGCGGCTCCGGGACGCGGCCACGTGACCTCGACGGCGGCCATGATGGCGGCCACCTCTTCGGGCGACGGGTCGCCGTGCACCTGCACGACCGGTCTGCGGGTGGACGGCGTGGCGTCGCTCACAACGGGATGTTCCCGTGCTTGCGCTTGGGCAGCTCTTCACGCTTGGTGCGGAGCATCTCGAGGCCGGCCACCAGCTTGATGCGGGTCTCGGCCGGGTCGATGACGTCGTCCACGAAGCCACGCTCGGCGGCGACATACGGGTTGGCGAACTTCTCGGTGTACTCGTCGACCAGCTCGGCCCGCCGAGCCACCGGATCATCGGCCTCGGCCAGCTCACGGCGGTAGAGGATCTCGACCGCGCCCTGCGGGCCCATCACGGCCAGCTCGGCCGACGGCCAGGCGAAGGCCAGGTCGGCGCCGATGGACTTCGAGTTCATGACCACGTAGGCGCCGCCGTAGGCCTTGCGGGTGATGATCTGGATGCGGGGCACGGTGGCCTCGCAATAGGCGTAGAGCAGCTTGGCGCCGTGGCGGATGATGCCGCCGTACTCTTGGTCGACGCCGGGCAGGAAGCCGGGCACGTCGACGAACGTGACGAGCGGGATGTTGAAGGCGTCGCACGTGCGCACGAAGCGGGCCGCCTTCTCGGACGACTCGATGTCGAGCACGCCGGCCACGACCATGGGCTGGTTGCCGACGATGCCGACGGGGTGGCCGTCGATGCGGGAGAAGCCGCAGACGATGCTGCCGGCCCACGTGGGGAAGTACTCGAAGAAGTCGCCGTCGTCGACGCAGGCCGAGATGACCTTCTTCATGTCATACGGGATGTGGGGCGACGCCGGCATGATCTCGGCCAGCTCGGGGCAGAGGCGGTCGGGGTCATCGGTGGGCGGGAAGTACGGCGGCTGCTCGAGGTTGTTGGACGGCAGGAACGAGAACAGGTAGCGGACGTCGTTGAGGACGGTTTCCTCGTCGGGGCCGACGAACGTGGCCACGCCCGACTTCGAGCCGTGCGACCGGGCGCCGCCGAGTTCTTCGAGGGTCACCTCTTCGCCCGTCACCGTCTTCACCACGTCGGGGCCGGTGATGAACATGTGGGACGTCTCGTTGGCCATGAAGATGAAGTCGGTCATGGCCGGGCTGTAGACGGCGCCGCCGGCGCACGGGCCGAGCACCACGCTGATCTGCGGCGTGACGCCCGAGGCCTGGACGTTGCGGTAGAAGATGCCGCCGTAGGAGGCCAGCGACACGGCGCCCTCCTGGATGCGGGCACCGGCGCCGTCGTTGAGGCCGATGACCGGAGCGCCGACCTTCAGGGCCAGGTCCATCACCTTGTGGATCTTCTCGGCGAACACCTCGCCGAGGGCACCGCCGAACACGGTGAAGTCCTGGGAGAACACGAACACCTGGCGGCCGTCGATGGTGCCCCAGCCGGTGATGACGCCGTCGGTGTAGGGCCGCTCGGCCAGGCCGCTGAGCCGGGCTCGATGGCGGGCCAGCATGTCGAGCTCGTGGAACGAGCCGGGGTCGAGCAACAGGTCGATGCGCTCTCGGGCGAGGAGCTTGCCCTTGGCGTGCTGGCGCTCGACGGACCGCTCGGAACCGGCGTGGCGAGCCTCTTCCTTGCGGGCGGCCAGGTCCTCGAGGCGCTCGGTCATCTTGTGCTCTGACATAGGACGCGAAGGCTACCGGGGGGCGGCCGAACGGTCGAAACCCGAGCTGCTCCTCGACGCGACGTGCCGCCGACGAACGCGAAGGCTGCGACCGGAGAAACGCGCAATGCCGGCAGATCACTTCGCAAGCTTGCGTGCAATGAATCCATGCCTGTTCAACACTTCGTCGACGAACAGGGACGCTACGACGGAAAGACGCTGCAGGAGTTGTAACCGTCGGTGGTCGACGAGGTGGTCCGCGCCACCGACCCGGACGAGGTGATCCTGTTCGGCTCGGTGGCCCGGGGCGAAGACGGACCCGACTCCGACATCGATCTGCTCGTCGTGTTCGAGCACATCGATCCGGCGGAGAAGCGGCCGATGATGGCGCGCATCCGATGAGCCATCAAGACCTTCGCGCCGGTCGATGTGTTCGTCACCGATCCGGCCGAGATGCTGGAGCGCCACGACGACGTCGGTTCGATCCTGTACTGGCCAACTCGCGAGGGACGGCCGGACTATCGGCGTACGAGTGTCCATGCACTCTGATCCGCACGAGCGGCTTCGGTTCGCCCGCGACGACCTCGCTGCGGCTCGACTGCTCTTGACCGACGGCGACCTACCCCCTCGCATGGCCTGCTTCCACGCGCAACAGGCCGCCGAGAAGGCCCTCAAGTCGTCACTGGTGCACGCTGCGATCGAGTTCCGCAAGACGCACGACCTCGTCGTGCTGGTGGCGCTTCAGCCCGAAGCGGTTCAGCCGGAGGTCGGCAGCTTCGATCTCCAGCGCCTTCAGCAGTGGGCAGAGGACACGCGCTATCCGGCCGACCTTCCGGACATCACGGCGGCCGAGGCCGTCAATGTCGTTGCCATCGCCAACCAGATCGTCGCGACGATCGCTGTTGCCGTCGGGGCGAACGGCCCAGACTGACACTGCGATCGCCGGCAGCTTCGCCGCGCCGCCTCGACCAGGCCCCTAGCCGATCAGGTCGGCGTAGATGTTGTAGCGGTAGATGAAGGCGGCCATGGCCTGGCGGGCGACGCCGGCGGTAGCGCCGTAGCTGCCGTTGGGGTAGCCCTCGGCCACGCCGGTGCCGACCAGCCAGCGGATCTCCCCGCAGAACTGGTGAGCCACGGGAACGTCGGTGAACTCGTCCGACAGGCACGCCGGGCCCTCACCGAGCTGCGATCCGTCGAGCCGGTACAAGAACGCAGCCATCGCTTGGCGGGCCACGGGTGCTGCGGGCTTGAACGAGCCGTCGGCGTAACCGGTCGAGATGCCTTCGGTCTTCATCCACGTGATCTCAGGGCAGAAGGCGTCGGTGACGGCGACATCGGTGAAGGGCTTGACCGTGCAGTCCGGGAGGTCCGGGGCGCCCGGCTCGAGGAGCCGGTGGCTGAAGGCAGCCATGGCCTGGCGGGTGATGGGCGCGGTGGGCCGGTAGGTGCCGTCGGCGTAGCCGTTGGACACGCCTTCGACACCCATCCACGTGATCTCCGGACAGAACGGGTGATCCTCGAGCACGTCGATGAAGCGCGATCCCGTGCACGATGCTCGCGGCCGGGTGACGTTCGACGGCACCGACCACGGACCCCAGCCATAGAGGTTCGAGGCCCGCACCCGGAACGTGTAATCCGAGCCGTTCACGAGCGGCGCCATCACGCGGGCCAGATCGGTGGCCGGCACGGTCACGATGGCCGCGCCGGGCGTGGTCTCGATCCCGTACTGCAGCAGCGGCGCGCCGCCGTCGCTCAACGGCACCTTCCACTTGAGCCGAGCCTCGCCGTCGCCGCCCACGGCCGACACGTCGACCGGCGGTCCGGGGACGACGCCGACCGGCGTGAGGGCCACCGAGTGGCAACCCTTGCCGCCGTCGTCATCGGTCACGCACACCTCGATGGTGCGCGCCCCGAGCGCGGCGTAGACGTGCGGCGTGGACGGCATCGTGCGGGTGGCCGGGTTGACCGTCACCGCTTGCAGGGCCGAACCGTCGCCCCAGTTGATGGTGGCCGTGTGGGTGTCGGCCGCGCCCACGTCGGTGAAGGTGGCACCGACGTCGACCCGACGGCTGATCGCCGTGCTCGCCGAGCCGGTGGCGGTAACCACCGGCAACGCGTTGGTGAAGGTGAGTACCGTCGACTCGGTGTCGAGGAGCGGACCCGGGACGGTGCCCTGATCGGTCACCCGTAGGGCCACCGTCACCGACCCATTGTCGGGGCGGAGCAGGTTCGCCGTGGCCGTGGCGCCGTCATCGAACTGGCCGTCGGCGTCGAGGTCCCAGGCGAAGGTGAGTCCACCGGGCGAGTTGTCGGGGTCGTAGGACGTGGCCGCACTCAGACCGATGGTGGCACCCTCGACGGCTGTGGCCGAGGGCGTGGCCAGGATGATGGCCACCGGGGCCACGTTGTCGGGCGGCGGTTCGACGTACTCGCCAAGGGCGAAGTCGAGCGTGGTCGTGACGTTGCGGGTGACGGTCGCCGTCTTCTCGGCCTCGCCCAGACCCGATCCCTCCGTCGGAACCACCGTCACCACCCAGTCCCGCGGACCGTTGTTCGGTCCGGCCGGCGCCTGAGCGATGTCGTACTTGCCCAGGGCGTCGGTCACGTCGGTGCCGCCGAACTCGGTGCCCACGAAGGCGCCAGCCACGGGGAGGTCGGTGGCGTCGTCGGTGACGGTGCCCACGATGGTGCCGGTGCCGTCCTGATCGGTGCCGAAGTCGACCACGATGTTGGCGCCGCAGAACACGGTGACCGTCTTCGACTGCGACTGGTAGCCGGCGGCACTGGCCGTGATGCTGAACGTCCGCGGCTTGTTCTCGTAAGACACCGGCACCGGGTTGATGACGAACCGGCCATCGGCATCAACATCGTCGAACGGGCCGTTCTGGATCGTGGCCCGAGCCGTGGGGATCGGCTGACGAGTGATGGCATCCACGATCCGACCTCGAACCGTGGCCGAGGCGCAGATCGGGATCATCTCGACGTCCTTGGTCACCGTGGTGGTGCCCACGAAGAAGGACGCCGACGTGACCGACCAGTACTGACCCGGCACCTCCAGGACGCTCACCATGCGGTCCACCGGTGCTCCATCGATACCCAGCGGAATGCCCTCGATGCGATAGCGACCATCGGCACCCGTCAACGCCAGCGACGCCAACGAGCCGGAGCGAGGGCGCACACCAGCGATGGGCAGACCCGTCACGGCATCGCGCACGGTGCCTTCGATGGCGCCGTACTGGATCCGTTGGAGCCGGATGGTGGCCATGGTGGTCTGGTCCTGATTGAGCACTGGTGCGGCTGGTGTCGTGCTCTTCCAGTAGTACCCGGTCTTCGACGCGTAGAGGACCTGCACCGGCCGCGTGGTGGGGGTGCCGGCGCCGAGCACCACGGTCTTGCTCGAGTGGCCATCGGCTCCCGTCCTCGGAAGGTCGAGGCCTGCGCCGAACTGGACGAAGCTCGAGAAGATGGTGGCATCCACGATGGGAGCGTTGGTCTCGTCATCGATCACGAGCACGTCGAGCGTGGCCAGCACGTCGGCTGCCGGGTAGTCGAGGTAGATGTCGACCGGGATGACCATGCCGCAGGCCGGGATCACCACGTTCGTGAAGCCGCCGGCGTTCGGACCCCCCGAGGGAGCCCGGGCCTGCACCTGCACCTGCCGAGATGACGGTCCGGGGTTGAGGAAGATGTCCTTGCTGGTGGCTCGACCATCGGCACCGACGGTGACCACATCGCCCTGTCCGGTGGGGAAGGTGATGCGGGCGCCGGCGATGGGTCGGCCGGTGTCCAGGTTGATGGCGCGCGCCTGCACCTTCGAGGAGCAGAGCGCCTCCAGGTCGATGTCGGCGCCGGTCACGTTCACGCCGGCCCGGGCGACGAAGGGGGCAGAGAGGCCTGCATGGAACAAGCTCTTGGTGCCGCGCGTCGCCGTGGATAACTCGGTCTGACCCGCCGGAAGGGTGAGCGGCCTCGTGTAGTTGCCGTTGGCGTCGGTGATCACCGGGTTGGCACCACCGTTGCCGCCGACGCTCGCGCCGGCGATGGGCACCTTCGGAAGCGCTTTCGTCCGAACCGTGCCGCTGACCGTGATCGACTCCACCGGTTGGAGCGCGAACTCGAAGTGCGGCACGGTGCCGCACACGGCGGTGAAGCCGGCGGCCGAGATGGGCCAGAAGCCGGTGGCCGACATCTGCCCGCTGTACGACTTCGGGGCGTTGCCGATGCCGAGCGGGACAGCAGTCAAGGTGAAGCGACCGCCGGCATCCGTCGTCTTCCCCTGATAGGACGCCCCTGCGATCGGGGCACCGGTGCGAGCGTGCACGACGCGTCCGGTGACCGAGCCGAGGCAGCTGGGGATCAACCCGAACTCCACGCTGATCGCTCCCCCGGCCTGCCGGGTGAGCCCTTCGGCCACGCCCGACACCGTGAGCGAGAAATCGGCGTCCGGCAGGGTGGCCGGTGCAGTCAGGGTGAGCACGGACGAACCGCCGGGCACGACAGAGCTCGGCGACAAGGACCTCGTGACTCCAGCAGGAAGACCGATGGTCGACAGCGCCACCGGCGTCGTGAAGCCGCTGTTGGAGAACACCGACACGGTGAAGCTCACCGACGCACCGGGCACCAGCGTGGCCGTGGCCGGCGTGATCGACAGGCCGAAGTCCTTCAGGATGCTGACCTGGGTGGTGGCGATGGTCGAGGCACCGATGGTGTCGGTGACTCGCAGCCCGATGGGGTACGTCTGCCCGAGCGCGCAGGTGCCCCGACACACGATGGCCTGCACGTTGGCCCACGAGATGGGCGCAGGCTGCGGACCGGTGCCGAGGGTGGTGTCGTCGGCGAACGAGCCGTCACCGTCGAGGTCCCAGGCGTAGACCAACGTCGCCGTCTGCCCCGTGTCGGGATCCGAGCTGCCGGTGCCGTCGAGCACGAGATCACCGTTGAGGCCCACCTCATAGGGCCCACCGGTGTCGGCCACCGGGGCGCGGTTGGCCGCCACGGTGAACGGGACGTCGAGCGTTCGCGCCGGCGACGGCCCGGCGGCAGCCACATCCACATGCAGGGTGATGACGCCCGGGGTGGCGGGCACGGCGATGGTTGCGGAGGCGAACCCATCGGTGCCGGTCACGGCCTGCGCCGTCGACGGGCCGAGCCCGAACACGACCGTCCGCCCACCCACGCCGGTGCCCGCCGGCACGGCCAGCTTGGCCCGAACGACCACGAGGGCGTTCTGGGCGCCACTCGTGGCGCCGCCGGGGCCGTAGGTGAGGGTGGGCACCAGCGACGCGCCGGTGATCACCACGGGGCTGGACGTCGTTGCCGTCACCGGCGATCCCGCCGTGAGGGCGAGTGCGATGGTGCCGGGTTCGAGGTAGGTGACCGTGGTCGACGCGTCGGCGACCACGGGTACAGCCGCCCGTCCATCGCCGGCCGCCAGCGATGCGGCGATGGGTACGCCGCCGGCCCGAGACCGGTTCTTCACCACGAGGCCGGCACCCGTCGCCGCCGTCGTGGCATTCAGCGTGTAGGCCGCCACCGGCTTCGTGTCGAGGGCGGCAACGGTCACCGCGCTGGGTGCGGCGGCGCGGGGAGCGGCGGCGCCAGCCACATCCAGCGATCGGCCGTTGGTCGAGGGCAACGACCGCGCGCCGAGACCACCCAGGCTGCCGGCCTCTTCCGCCGTCGGGACCCACACGAGGGCGCTGTCGACGGCTCTGCCGCCGTCCTTGTCGGTCACCACGACCTTGACCGTGTACGTGCCCGGCACCTGCTCGCCGAGCGGGACATCGATGAGCCCGGAGGGGAAGAGTCGCACCCCGGGGGCCACGAACCCCGGCGTCGGAGACGTGATGGTCACCGTGAGGGCTTGGGCGTCGATCGGTCCCGGATCGCTCAGCCGCATGGGCAGCGAAGGCTCCTGCTGACCGAACACGTCGGCGAGCTCCTCGATCGCCGGAGGGGCGTTCTCGACCACGATGTCCTTGTTGACGGCCTGACCCGGCGCACCGGGAGCCAGGCGGGTGACGTCGGCGGGGTAGGTGCCGTCGTCGTCGAACGCGTGGGTCGGCTCGGCGAGCTCGCTCACGACGCCGTCGCCGAAGTTCCAGTCGTAGGTCGGGCTCGGAACCTCCGACGGGACCGACAGCCGGAACGACACCTCGTCGCCTTCGGTCACGACCTCCGGGGTGGTCACGATGGCGGGTGCAGGCTGCGTGTCGGTGCATGGCGGGAAGGCCAACTGCGCGGCCGTCGGTGCTTCGCCGTCGGTGGCCACGGCCACGAACTCGAAGCGAGCACGCCAGTCGCCGGTGTACGTCGGTGCGTAGCGCGTGCCCGCCGTGCGGGTGGGCTGGCGGGCATCAGGATCCCGTAGGCCCCACACGAGTGGATCGCTGTCGGCCCAATAGCCCGGCGGCACCGCGGAGAAGTCTCGAGCCACCACCCCGCAGTAGGAGTAGGAGTCGTAGGTGCCGTCGCCGTTCTTGTCGAGGCGAACCTGATCGGCACGGTCGTCGGCGAACTGGAACGAGCTACCGTCGGCACGCGGCATCAACAGCAGTTCGTTGGGCATGGCCCCGGCGGGGCGACCGATGGGTGCGTCGATCGGCGCCAGCGCCTCGCTGCCGGTGGTCTGGGTCAGGGCCAGGCCGGTCGGATAGGCGAGGACATCGCCGATGGCATCGAGGCCGCTGAGGGTCACGCCGTCGGGGTCGGCCTCGAACGCCAAGCCACCGACCGGCTCGTTCGTGTAGGGGGCCGAGTAGAGCTTGCCGCCGACGTTCACCGGGCTGTTCGGCATGCCCAACCTTGCGACATTGAAGATGTCAGACGGTCCGGCGTCGCGGCGCCGCTCGCCGTCGATCTTCAGGTTGATGTTGTTGCCGGTGTCGGTCACGAGGTTCGAGAAGAACCGGCCCCGCTCGGTGACCACCGGGGCATCCGAAGCGGTGGCACCGGCATCGATGCTGCCGTAGCGCTCGACGCCGTACACGTTGTCGACGAAGACGTCGTCGAAGTCGAACTCCTGGTGGGTGGTGAAGCAGAAGTTGGCCGGATGGGCGGCAAGGTCGGCTTCGCAGTCGTCGCCCACACCGTTCTTGTCGTTCGTTGCCCCGCGCCCGTACTCGAGGTTGGTCTGCCGCCACGCGTACCAGACGGTCGGCGGGTTGGCGATGCCGAGCTCCGTCACGGCCACCAGCTCGATGCCGCCGTAGTCCACGGTGGCCTTGACGGTGATGCTGCCCTCGAAGTCGTCGTAGGCCGAGAAGTACACCCGGGCCTGCCCGGCGACGTCGGTGGCGGCATCCGGGTCGGTGAGGATTCCGGCGTCGCCCTCGCTGACCACCTCGAACGTGACCGGGTGCCCCTCGACGAGGACGTCGTCGGCGCCGTTGCAGTTGGTCAGCGTGGCCGTGATGGGAACGCTGAGGTCACCGGCGCGAATGGTGTCACGGTCAGCAGAGATGTCGAGTTGGTTGGCACACGGATGGACGACGACGTCCTGCCCGAGCAGCACCTGCTTGGTGCCCGAAATCCAATCCACCTTGGACGCATCGGGCCACGTGATGGTGGCACGCACTCGGATGATGCCGCCGGGCCCCGGATCGGCCACGTCGACCGGCACGGTGAGCACGACGGGTTGCGCCGGCTGCGAGGTGAGCGTGGTCAGCGGCGTCGGATCGTTGTCCGGGCCGCTGAAGCCCATGATCTCGACCTTGGTGGCCCCCTGGGCGAACAGGTCGGCCGTCTCGACCTGCACATCGGCCGAGCGGAGCAGCCCCCCGACCTGCGCTTGGGTCCAGCCTTGTGTCACCGCACCGGAACCGGTTCCCCACACGCTTTTCAGCACGTCGAGATCGGTCAGTTGCGTGACGGCCGGCGGCGTGAGCGGCGCGCCGGTGGTGGCACTGATGGGCACGGCGCCGGCCACGTCGCGGAGGGAACCGTCGCCGTTGAAGTCGAAGCGGGTGAAGTCCTCGTCGGGGCAGAGTCCGAGGCACCCGTCGACGTTGAGGTCGAAGTGGGGGTTGGTGAGCGGGGTGCCGTCGAGTTGGATCTGGTCGGTGGCCGGGCAGGCAGGGGCGCCGATGCCGTTGGCCTGGCAGGAGCGGTAGTACGCGTCGCGGTAGCGCCGGAGGTCACGGATGTCGACCTTGCCGTCGGCCGCCGTACCGCGCTTGCCGGCGCTGGCCACGACGTTGTCTTCGCCCAGAGCGACGCCGTCCTGGTCATAGACGACGCGACGACTGCCGTCGGCCGAGGGGTCGTTCACGTCGACCATGCGCGCCGTCGAGCCGGTGATGGCCATGGCCGCGGCGTAGGCGTCGATCCGAGGGGCCCCGCCATCGGTGACATCGTTGCGGGCGGTGCCGATGATGATCCGCCGCACATCGGCGTAGTTGGCGACGAAGGGCAGGCGAAGCCCGTAGAGCAACGCGGCCAGGCTGGTGACGTGCGGCGCAGCCGCGGACGTTCCGCTGAACTTCTGGTAGCCGGGCGGCGAGATGGCGGTGCCGGCGGCAAGGACGTTGAGGCCCGGAGCCGACACGTCGGCGCCGATGTTGGAGTAGTTGTCTCGCTCGGGGATCGGTGATCCGCCGGCCGTGGTCGTGGTGACCGTGTTGTAGGCCTCCACGGCCAGGATCGGCGGCGTGCCCGAGCCCCAGATCTTCTCGAGCCGGATCATGGGGACCACGGCGTCGGCCCGAAGCTTGATGGGGTCGCAGGTCGGGCTGTTGTAGGGCAGACACGCAGCGTCGGGGCCTTCGCTCTCGTTTCCCGCTGCATGCACGATCAGCACGTTGGCATCGCCGTAGGCGGCCACGACTCCGCGGTGGGCCTCGCCGGCGGCGGCGATCTCTCGGGCGAACGTGTCTTCGTTGTTGGGGGTGCAGGGTTGCGTAGGTGAGGCATCGTCGCTGAGGCCCGGGCCGCAGAGTCGATTCTCGAACAGGTCGGCCCACACGGCCTCGCCCGCGCCGGCGAACTTCACGCCACCGAGGCTCATGTTGAGCGCTCGCAACCGAGGGAACTCGACGTTTCGCACCGTCAGGATCGAGTCGAGGATCCCGATGTAGTCGATCATGAAGGCGGCGTTGGTGGGCGTGGAATCGACGGCGAACGTGGAGTTGCGGATGTCGACGGCATGCACGTCGACGGCCGTTGCGATCGACTGGATCCCGGCCGACTTCCCAGCCACGGCACCGTCGCGGTCGAACGGCGCACCGACGATCGAGGCCACGGCCGACCCGTGGTTGCCCGCCCGAGTCGTCGTGCAGTTCGAGCCGTTGTCACAGATGATCTCGTAGGTGAACGGCGCATCCGGATGGCCGGCGACGAAGCCGGTATCGAGCACCACGACATCAGGCCGATTGAACTCGGTGAGCGGCGTCAGCGAGTCGAGCAGGTTCCAGGCTTGGGGAGCGTTGGACGCCTCCAGGCCCCAGTTGCCTCCAAGGCCAGCCGGCGCCCCGGCTTCGGTGCGTTCGTCGGTCCACGTCCAGGCGTAGTCGCCACCCGCCGGCGGGCCGAGCGCCGCTGCGCCGGGATCGGGCTGGGCCGGCCGAGGGACGTTGGCGGTGGGCGTCATGCCGAAGTCGTAGGACACGCTGCTCACGCCTGGCCGGGTGCGGAGGGTGGCGATGGCGGCGTCGAGGGCGGCGAAGTCGCCGGGTACGCCCGAGTCGGGGACCTCGACGGCCACGAGCCGAAAGGACTTCTTGGCCCCGATCACGTTGACGTTGGCGGCCGCGAAGGCCGTGCTGGCCTGGGTGATCGAGGCGTTGGTGGCGAAGGTGACGAGGGCGCGGTTTCGGGACGCAGCCACACCCCAGGTCGGGTGGATGTCCGGCGCGTTGGTGGGTGTGGCCCACTGG
>Ga0105047_10009907_pt1 | contig 15635 bp, 18 predicted proteins | sample MAT04_FD_78384 | JGI IMG/M metagenome (GOLD analysis project Ga0105047, IMG submission 78384) | Freshwater microbial communities from Lake Fryxell liftoff mats and glacier meltwater in Antarctica - MAT-04 (megahit assembly) | ecosystem: Environmental > Aquatic > Freshwater > Ice > Liftoff... | reverse complement strand
TGGTTGCTACTCCAATCAAATCCCCGTCTATCATTTGGGAAGCTCTACCTTCAGACTACATTCTCCCCGATGATCCTGTGGAAAATAATCACCAACCTATACTTGCGGCGGGTCTGACTGATGCGCTCCAGCACCTAATCAAACCAGAAATGTTGATCGTCTCTAACTTTGGCTTAGTAGCAACTGTCAATCAAAAAATTATCGTCAAGGCACCCGACTGGTTATATGTGCCGAAGGTTTATCCCAAAGCCTCTCTAGGAAAAGCAGGAGCCGTGCGCCGTAGCTATACTCAAAACTTAGAAGGTGACCCCGTAGCAGTGGTGATGGAGTTTTTCTCAGATACCGATGGTGGAGAACTATCCATGCGCTCAACTCCTCCACTTGGTAAGCTATATTTCTACGAACAAATCCTGCAAGTACCTACCTACGCCACCTTTGACCCCTACGAGTCCAGTCTAGAAGTCAGATGTTTAAAAAATGGCAAGTATGTTTCACAAATCGCTGATGCCCAAGGGAGATTTTGGATTCCTGAATTAGAGCTATTTTTGGGAGTATGGCTTGGCGATCGCTTAGGTAATCTGATTCACTGGCTGCGGTGGTGGGATATTTCAGGAAATCTACTCTTATGGGGCTTTGAGCAAGCAGAGCTAGCGCAGCAGAGGGCAAATTTAGAACGCCAACGCGCTGATCTACTTGCCGCTAAGTTAAGAGAATTGGGAATTGACCCCGAATCACTTTAAGGTCATTAACATGAGTAGCCAAATTATTATTGTTGAAGATGAACGGCTAGTAGCTCAAGATATTGCCCAGTTGTTGCGAGATGAAGGCTATACTGTTTCCGCGATCGCCTCTGATGGTAAAACAGCTATTCAAAAAATTATCGAATTTTTACCTGATTTAGTTCTCCTAGATATTCGGATCAAAGGTGAAATTGATGGCATTGAAGTTGCCGAACACATTCAATCTTTCTATGCAATTCCAGTCATTTATCTTACAGCTTTTTCGGACGTAGAAACCCTCAAACGAGCTCAAGCTACGAACCCCATGGGCTATGTCCTCAAGCCTTTTCGCCGTGAACAATTACTATCTTCAATTACCATAGCTCTATCCACTTTCAAAAAGCATAAATTAGTCTCAGAGCCAGAAAAACCTCAACCCAACTATCGTCTTAAATCTACAGTTAATTACATTCATGATCATCTACATCAGAATATTAACCTAGAGATATTAGCAGGAGCGATCAGGATGAATCCTTCCTACTTCTGTCGAGTTTTTCAACAGGAAATGGGCTGTTCCCCTTATCAATACATCATTCGGCAACGGATCGAAAAGGCAAAAACCCTACTCAAAAATCGAGAACTAGCCATTAGTGATATTGCTTTGCAGTGTGGGTTTGCTAATCATAGCCATCTAGATCGTCATTTCCTCAAAATTGCAGGAACTACACCCAAAGCCTATCGGACTAATTTCTAAACACTTACAAATAGTTACAGATATCGTCTAAATCCCCTATGAAAAATGGGTATATGGCGAAATTTTCTCTATTGGATTTCATTAACCTAAATCCTCCAAAAACCTATGTCAAGAATGTACTAGTTTTACAAAAACAGATAAGACTGCAACAAAAGACTGATCTATTCTAATTCGCATAGGAAGCAAGATTTAGAAAGCAAGTTTAAGTGGACTAAAAACCATGAAAAGTGATATTACCGCCCAACATATAGAAGATGCAATTGATAAGGGTGAGATGGTTTTGCACTATCAACCTCTAAGCAACCTAACCTCTGGAGAAATTACAGGATTAGAAGCTTTAGTCAGGTGGCATTCCCCAAAATTAGGGCAAATAGATACAGCCCATTTTATTAAAATTTTAGAACATTCAGACATTAGCCTAATTGCTAAATTTCATAGATGGGTTACCATATCCGCCTTTGAGCAAATTCTAACTTGGCAAGAGGTAGGTATATCTTTAACAGTTTATCTGAACTTTTCTGCTCGCTATCTCCAAGAACGGGACTGCTTAAATTTAATCAAATCCCTAGTTCAAGACTATAAAATCTCGACCTCTTGGTTTGGGATTGAAGTAACTGAAAGCCACTCCATCCAAGATATGAAGGCTATTCAATTCGTTCTTAATAAACTCACTGATATGGGTATCAAGATTTCTTTGGATGATTTTTGTACCAGTTATTGCTCCTTAGAATATCTCAGCGATCTCCCTACTCATGCAATCAAGATTGATCGAAGATTTACTCAAGGTTTAACCTCTGATGACTTCCAACGCCAAAGTTGCATCAACATCATTGTGGAATCAATCATAGAAATGGCATTCAAACTAGGGATAGAAGTAGTTGCTGAAGGAGTGGAAACCCTAAAACAGTTGGAAAAGGTAACATTCCTAGGATGTGATTCCTATCAGGGTTATCTATTATGCCCTCCTGTTCCTGTTGATGTAATCACCCAGATGCTCTTTAGTAATCGGACTCGTCGAGATTCCCATACCTTCCCTTCTGAGTCAATGTGGCAAGCGATCGCAGCTTAAGTTCTCTCAAAATTAACTAGGTGAAAATTATGTCTCAACCATCCCAACCCACAGATACCAAAGCCCAAGCTGCCATTCCCACAGGGCAAACTACTTCCACAATGCGGATAGTCATTGCCGAATCCAATCCCAAAGATTTATCAAGATTGGTGGAAACCATGGAAGGTATTGGCAAATGGGCAATCTATCCATGTGCTGAATATCCAGAATTAATTCAAACCTTATCCTCTGGCGCTGCAGATTTACTCATCCTCGGCAATGTCGATCAAGGTAGTTGTTTTGAGATTTGTCGTCTCTGCCGTAAAGAATGGGAACATCTACCAATCATCTTGGTATCCCATGACTTAAAAATTCCCGACTTCTATCGGCACTGGGTTTCCGAGAAAGGGTTTGGGGATGTAGTCAGTAGCGACCCCGCCAATCGTGATGATTTGGTCAGAGTTGTTCAAAACATTACCAGCGTAATTCGGGCACAGAAGCAAGCCTTAACATTTGCTGTACCAGATGTGCAGGAAACCGAAACCTATGTAGGACTCAAAATTGACGGCAAGCACGCCACATCGCCAAGGGGAACAAAACTGCTAAGTATTTTACTTAATAACCAAGTCCCAGTCCTCAAAGCCTGTGGTGGTCAAGGTCGCTGTGCTACGTGTCATGTCTTTGTCGAGGCAGGAATGGATTGTCTCACTCCACCTACAGACCAAGAACTCATGACTCTGAGCATGATGAAAATTGAGCAACCCAACGCTCGCCTTGCTTGTCAATGTAAAGTTCTCGAGCAAGGTGTAGAAATAACTATGCCCAAGGGTAAATATTTAGGCTCTGAAGCAGAACTAGAATCTTTGGTCGGGAAAAGAGCACAGCAGTCTTTAATCCATCCTTTTACAGGAGAAATCCTAGTAGCTGAGGGTAAGTTAATTCTGCGTACAGCATTGGAAAAAATGCAAGCCGTGAGCAAAGAGTTTGAGAAAGAAATGGGTGTTTTACTATCCCGCAATTCAAAAAGGAGAAATTAACAATGTCAGAACTTATAACTTTCGCCACACCACCGACTCCCATGCCTTCAGTATGGAAATTGTGCCACTACAGTCGCTACAACTTCTTCAACTTTGATATGCAAAATGGAGAAATCAAGGACTACAACCAACAACGGAATCTTCTTGCAGGTGAAGACTTTATTATCTCCTTACTCAAAGGTTTAGAACATGAAGTCGGAGATGCGGCTGGCTGGCTTCTTTACACCATTGGGCAAAATTGGGGTAAACAAGATGCCCATGCTTTTAACGTCTGGTTCAAGGATCAATACAAACTGACTTTGCAGACTGCTAACCTCGCTTTTGCCATGGAAACATGGTGGTGGCCCTTCACAGCCCAAGGCTGGGGAACATGGAGTTTAGACTTAAATTCTCTTAATGATGGCTATATCTTTGTCGATCTATTTGATTCAGCCGTAGCTAAAACCCTTGGGTATGTCGGCAAACCCGTCTGTCATCTCTACGCAGGCATGCTGTCTGGCTTCTTTAGTGTGGTATTTGAGAAAAATCTCAGCAGTACCGAAGTCCAGTGTTATGCCATGGGTAATGAGTTCTGCCGATTTTTAATTGGTTCAGAAAAACGTATCCGTGCCACTGAATTTTGGATGTCTTCGGGCGCAACTCTAGCAGATATAGAAAACCGCCTGATGACAGAAGAGATTTCATCAGATGTGGAATTATTAGTGCGTCCTCTTAGCTTGTAACTGTTTAGCTAACAGCGCTTAATTCAAAAGTAAAAATAGCATAGGTAAAAGTGATGAAAAAAAATTTAGGGGTTCCTGAAATAATCGGTAACTGGTTAAAAGGACTTTGGAGCAAGTTCAGCCGTTGGTTAAACCGACAGTTGCGCCCCAAGCAAGGCAAACGGAATCAAGTGATGGCTTCTAGTAACGGTTCTCCACTTTCGGGGGTCGGGCATTTTCGGAGTCCCGAATCTTTAACTGTGCAAGAGCTAATGGCTAAGGTGCAGTGGCAGCTACCTAAACAAGCTCCAAAGACAGTTTCTACTGTAAGAGAGGAGATTAATTGGGATTAAGAGTGACTTTGACTTTGCTCTCCTTATTTTAAATCTCAGTTCTGAAATCCATAATTCAATTTACTTTTTTTACTTCACCCTACTTAACGAAAAAGGAATAAATCAATGATTACTTTATTAGAAAATGTACTCGAACGTGCTGATGGCAACTATGTTAGTGCTCAAGACTTACGCTTATTGGATAAAGCTCTCTCTTCGTGGCAGGCTCGAAAAGATGCTTATTATAGTGTCCAAGTTCATGAAAATGCCATTATTAATCACGCCCTAGAAGCAATGAGATCTAGCGATCGCTTCACAGCAAGACCCATGGATACTGATCACTGTCGGAAGGATCTGACTTTAGGACTAAGATTGTGTGCTCTTGCTATGCTTATGGAAGATCCAGAAATGCTCAAAGATCGGTTTCTTTACTGGCAGCAAAATATCTTTCTTGCCATGCAGTTAAATAGTTATCACGGTTATAAATATACTTGGCTGGCGTTGCAATCGCAATTACCAAAAGAGCAATCAGAACTTTTCAGCCCTTACCTGAAGATGGCACATGAAATGATGAGTGGTAAGTAAATTATCTTTTTTAGATGGCTTTGGGGTGAGACTAACAACACCCCACCACGCTTTTTTAATACTTCTTTTTCAATAATTCCAGAGAATTACTAATTTTTATTATTTGTGGAGATGCGATCATGGGACTCACGGAAATGCGAAGAGAGACCGTTCCAGCTAACTATTTCAATCCTAGGGCATACGTAAAAGCGAACCCTGCCACTGGTTTATTGTCTACTCGCCAAGGTAAACGCTTAATTGCAATTCCTGAACTGCTAATTCAAAGCATTCATCAAACCCTAGAATCTGAAGCGGGGGAAGCTGCCTCTATGGCTTTCTATACTTTTGGCTATAGCTGGGGTAAGTCCTTTTTTGAAAGGGTTAAAAAAGAGATTGAGGTTTACTATGAGACTTCTATTGCCCAAATGAATGGGGCGGAATTCTTTGCCATAGTTCAACAAATTTGGGGAGTACATGGACTAGGCAAAATAAATGTGGATTTCGGCGCGGCAAAACATGGCTTACTAGCAGTGACAATTGAAAACTCAAGTATCTCGGTACCTCAAAGCCATGAAAAAGAATCAAAGTCATTTAATGTAGAGGCGGGATTTTTGGCGGGTTGGTTTTCGGCAATTTCCCACCAAGATTTAAGTGCGATCGCTACAGATTGGGATCAAAATAGAACTCAATATCTAGTTGGAGCCAAACTGCATCTTGAGCAAATAAGAACCAACTTTATCAGCAAAGGCATGAAAACATCGGCAATTCTCGATATGGAAAATTAAGAGGCATTTGGAGGTGGATAAAGCTCTAGACCTTCGATCATCGTAGAAATTTAAGGATCGGGGGTCGTTAAGAAAGATTTTACCAATATCCCTTTAGCTCATACTATAGGAAAAGATAAAATTTAACAGATTGCAAAAAAAGTGTTGGGTTTTAATTTTTTAGACTGACATATTAGCAATCCAAATTTGCCAAAGCCCCTCCAAAATTAAAATCTTAAAGTCAGGAATGCCTAATAATCTCTCTATAGTCTGGCATCGTCGAGATTTACGCCTACAAGATAACCCCGCTCTGACCGCAGCCGTAACAGCCAATAGTGCCACAATTGCAGTTTTTATTTTTGATTCGGATATTCTCAAAAGCCCTGAAACTGGCGGCGGTAAAGTTGACTTTATGTTGGGTTGCCTTAGAGAGTTGCAACAAAGCTACAGGGAATTAGGGAGTGATTTACTTTTCTTTTATGGTCAGCCTGTAGAAGTATTAACTAAATTAGCCAGATTATTACAACCCCAGCGTCTATTTTTTAATCAAGATGTTGAACCTTTGGCTATTAAAAGAGATCTAGCCGTAATTCAAGAATTATCCATCCTTGGCATTGAGGTTAAAGGATTTTTAGATATCGCACTTCATTTACCGCAGGCGATCGCTACCAAATCATCAAAAGAACCCTACAAAGTCTATAGCCCCTTCTGGAAAAACTGGATTACTCATCCCAAACCCGCCCCTTTCCCCAAGCCCCAAAAACTTCTGGGTTTAGATAACTGGGAAGGACTGGGTAATATACTACTACCAACCCTTAAGGAATTAGGATTTAGTCATAATCAAACCATACCTGCATCTGGAGAAGCGATCGCCCAAAAACTTCTCAGCCAATTCTGTGATTCCCAAAAACTATTTAACTATAAAAAAACTAGAGACTTTCCCGCGATCGATGGCACTTCCAGCCTTAGTCCCCATTTACGATTTGGCACAGTCGGAATTCGAGACTGCTGGGCAGCAACAGTAGACGCTGAAGCTGAAATTACTTCAGAGCATGATTACAGATTAGAGGGCATCCAAACTTGGCGGCAGGAACTAGCATGGCGGGAATTCTACCAACATGTCCTTTTCCATTTCCCGCAACTGAGTACATCTGCTTATCGTCCCCAAATGCAAAGATTTACATGGGATCAAAACCTTGAATACTTTGCGGCATGGTGTAACGGAAAAACAGGATATCCTATTGTCGATGCCGCTATGCACCAGCTCAATCAAATCGGGTGGATGCATAACCGTTGTCGGATGATCGTAGCTAGTTTTCTCACCAAAGATTTAATGCTCAACTGGCAGTGGGGAGAGTTATATTTCATGCAAAAGCTGATAGATGGAGATCTTGCCGCAAATAACGGTGGCTGGCAATGGAGCGCCTCTAGTGGTATGGATCCACAACCCTTAAGAATCTTTAATCCTAGTTCTCAGGCATTGAAATTCGATCCCCAAGGTACATATATTCGCCAATGGCTACCTGAGCTGGCAAACATCACTACAGCCGAACTCTTAAGTGGAAATATATCTAATTACCAACTCCAAAAATGTAATTACCCCTCACCCATAGTCGATCATTCGATCCAACAGCGAAAATTTAAGGAGCGGTATCAGCTTTGCAAATTAAGTTAACAAGTTGGTAGCAATAGGGCTTGTATAATCTCCACAACCAAGTAAAATTACAGCACCACTGCTGTAGAAAAAATTCCAAACCTAAGCCATGCTCAAAAGTATAACCTCAAAGATAATAGCCACTTTTTTAGGAATAATCACCTGCTTTTGGGTTGTAGCCTGTCAACCAGAAGCTTCAACTCCTCCCGTTGCTTCAGATCAACCCGATCAACTGAAATTAGGTGTACTACTTCCTGCCACTGGTGACTTAGCTTCGATCGGCGCACCTATGGTTAAAGGAATTGACTTTTTAGTTAGTACAGTTAATGACTGTGGTGGGGTTCTAGGTAAACCCATTCAAGTATTTAAAGAAGACGATCGCACAGAACCAACAGCAGGCGCTGAGGCTGTGACCAAGCTTGTTCAAGTTGATAAAGTTGGCGCGATCGTCGGATCTTTTGCCAGTAGCGTCTCGACCGCAGGTATTGCCGTCGCTGCTCCCAACAAAGTTGTAATGATTTCTCCTGGCAGTACCAGTCCTGTATTTACAGAAAGAGCTAAAAATGGTGACTTTGACGGCTATTGGTACCGTACAGCCCCACCTGACACCTATCAAGCGGCAGCTCTAGCAAATTTGGCATACAAAAAGGGATTTCGCAAAGTTGCCACAGTTGTAATTAATAATGACTATGGTGTTGGTTTTGAGAAAGTATTTGTAGAAAAATTCAAAGCCCTAGGTGGTCAAATTATCAATGAAGCTAACCCCACCCGTTACGATCCTAAAGCCACAACCTTTGAAGCAGAAGCTAGGGGTGCCTTTGGTGGAAAACCTGATGCTGTAGCAGCCGTTCTCTATCCTGAAACTGGAGCGCCATTGATTAAATCTGCCTATGAGCAAGGTTTAACTGAAGGAGTGACAATAATGCTGACCGATGGCGTACAAACTGAAGATTTCCCCAAGGCGATCGGTAAATCTGCTGACGGTAAACTGATCCTTGAAGGGGCGATCGGCACAGTACCAGGAGCCGATGGCAAATCCCTAGATGCTTTTAGCCAAGCATTTACAGCAAAAACTGGTGAATCTATCGGTGCCTTTGTCCCCCACTCCTATGATGCCGCCGCTTTAGTTGTACTTGCGGCTGAAGCTGCTAAAAGTGGCTCAGGGGAAGCAATTAAGTCTAAAATTCGAGAGGTCGCCAATGCCCCTGGCACTGAGGTAACAGATGTCTGCGAAGCTCTAAAACTAATTCAAGCTGGAACCGAAATAAATTACCAAGGTGCCAGTGGTAATGTTGATCTAGATGAACTTGGTGATGTTAAAGGTAGTTACGATGTATGGACAATAGAACCAACAGGTAAAATCAAAGTAATTGATAAAATATCGGCATAACAATTAAGATATATGACGCTAGATATTCAAGCATCGCCATCGGGTGATGTCGTGTTGTACTTACCTTATTGCAAAAGGGAGCAGCAACAGGCATTACCCTACGCTATCAGCCTTTACAAAACAGGAGGCGTAAAGGGAGAGAGGCAAGTTGAAGGCTCTTCTCCTATAGCTTTTTCGGCTTTTTGGAAGGTTTCAACACTGCCAGTTGATCCAATTATTTGTACTGTAATTTTTAGTAACGAATTAACTGAAGAGTATAAATATGAAATTGAGCTTCAGAGTCTTGAAATTGTTAAATTCTTAATTGAAGTAATTCTTTTAGATCGGGAGACGCAAATAGTTGATTTCTCCCAAGCTTTCTATGCCAAATTATTCAGGGTAAAACTTGATGCATTTGAAGGCAATTAATGTATAATCCTGACCTTAATAGGTATTTACTAAATCCATAATTATAACTGAGAGATTAACACAGTGTCCTACACTACTACCAAACGAACTGATAGACAAAAGCAACTTATCAATCTCGATCCATTAATTCTAAAAGCAGCTAGACAGGTCTACAGGCTTTATGTCGAGTCTTATCCTGATTTGGCAATTCCCTACGGTATAGCTATTAATCGTGGCACTATGACTGGTAAGCTTATTTATTCCCATCCTATCCTTTTACCTACTGAAAGCTTCGTGCCGATTGAAGTTATTGAAGCTGGTGATTATCACTAGTTTTATTCTTTTTTATTTTAATCGAGAGCAAGCATGAGGCAATTCTTAGTCGGTACTGTGGTTGCCTGCTCTATTTTTTGCACTAACTTTGCTAAAGCTGAAGCCTCTCGCCCATGCCCAGACTCTTTTCAAGACTTAGCGGATATTTTTACTCAAGATTTACCAGATTATCTTAATCGCACATACATAAGGTTAGGTATTGATCGACACGTCCTTGTTGCTGGCATTCCTGAAACTAATTCCTTCCCAATTTCTTCGGTTAATAGCAGCCTCACTTCTCCTAGTCAAATATTTGTATCTATATTAAGTGGAAAGATTGGAAAACCCAAAAATGATTCTCAGCCCTACTGGATTTTTATTTCTAAGACAAGCAGTGGTTGGCGGTTTGTCATGGCTTTTACTAAAATTGGTAGCTCTGTACCCGTAGATGTAAGTGACGGGGCGATCGCTAATGCGGCAATTATATTATTGAAGGATATCTGTAATTATCCTCAAATAATGAATTGATGTTAGTATTTATTTACAAATTACTGCAATTTTAACTTCATGAGTAAAGTCTATGAATGGTTCGACGAGCGTCTAGAAATAGGTGCTTTAGCTGAAGATGTTACCAGCAAGTACGTTCCTCCTCACGTTAACATCTTTTATTGTTTAGGTGGAATTACCCTCACCTGTTTTTTAATTCAATTTGCCACTGGTTTTGCCATGACTTTTTACTACAAACCAACTGTAGAAGAAGCATTTGATTCCGTGCGCTACATCATGACTGAAGTTAACTTTGGCTGGTTAATTCGTTCTATTCATCGTTGGTCTGCCAGCATGATGGTACTGATGATGATTCTACATACCTTCCGTGTGTATCTCACTGGTGGATTTAAAAAACCTCGTGAACTTACTTGGGTCACAGGTGTAATCTTGGCAGTAATTACAGTCTCGTTTGGCGTTACGGGGTATTCTTTACCTTGGGATCAAATTGGTTACTGGGCAGTCAAGATTGTCTCTGGAGTTCCAGAAGCAATTCCGATCGTTGGTGGGACATTAACTGAACTACTAAGAGGCGGAGCTAGTGTCGGACAAGGTACATTGACTCGTTATTACAGTTTACATACTTTCGTTTTACCTTGGTTAATCGCTGTATTTATGTTGCTTCACTTCCTGATGATTCGGAAACAAGGCATTTCAGGTCCTTTGTAAATTTTAATTTAGTTCAAACGGAGAATTTTTATGTCTAAGATTGAAAAACTACCAGACTTAAATGATCCAGTGCTTTTGGCTAAGCTAGCTAAAAACATGGGTCATAACTATTATGGCGAGCCTGCTTGGCCCAATGATTTACTTTATATGTTCCCTGTTGTAATTATGGGGTCGATCGCTTTGTGTATTGGATTAGCAGTTCTAGATCCAGCCATGATTGGTGAACCTGCAAACCCCTTTGCTACTCCTTTGGAAATTCTGCCTGAATGGTACTTATATCCAGTATTTCAAATTTTGCGGACGGTTCCGAATAAGCTTTTAGGTGTATTTTTAATGGCTTCTGTACCCCTAGGCTTACTAGTTATACCTTTTATCGAAAATGTCAATAAATTTCAAAATCCCTTCCGCCGACCTGTAGCAATGGCTGTGTTTCTATTTGGTACAGCATTTACTTTATACCTTGGGATTGGGGCAACACTTCCTATTGATAAGTCTTTGACTTTAGGTTTATTCTAAGTTTTCAATAAATTATCGACTATTTTTACGCAATGAGAGAGATTAATTAAGTTAGTCTTTCTCTTTTTTTATGAGGTTTTATTTTTGTTTTTTTTCAATTGGCATACTTCGCCAAAATATTATAAGCGATCGCTTCTTCTTCCCACTTTACCAACACTAAAAGAATCACCAATTCCTTGAAGAACCCCCCTACCAATTAACCCAATACCTTTACCTATAATATTTTTAAGGACATAAACTAAGCCTCTGCCGATAAATTCTGTAATTGTTTTGAGCCTTGGGGCGATCGCATCTTGTAATTCCAACCAAAGTGTAACCACCAAAGGAATACCTGATAATCTCATCAGCTCTTGACTACGGGGTGCATACACATCGAGTTTCTTGATGCCAGATTCTGTAAAGGTGAATAGATGAAATTGGCTTTCATAAATCGCCTGAGCCTCACTCCAATAGCTCTGTAACCGATAATGCCATGATAGATTATTCCGAAATCGTTCAACTTCACGGGTTGCCATCAAATGATAGCTGTAATACTTTTGTTTAATTTCTTCCACATCCGCAAAATTATTAAGCAAAGGCTGCATCACCGCATTAGCAACTTGGATTAGTAAATTATTTAAAATACTCTCAGCGCGGGCGATCGCCTCTGGGGTTTGAGCTTCATACAGAGTGTTATTAATGATGAAAGCATTCTTAAATAGTAAGTAGTTGATTAGATCGAATACAAAGGGAATCTTTGCTAAAATTTCCTTTTCTACTATTTTTTGCTCTTCTAACAACACATTAACTACTTCCACGGACTGTTTGTTATAGGTCAAAGTATAGTATTTGCCCAAAAATTTAGTAGTTGCCGCTCGCCAAAGATCGCTTAAAAATAAAGGCATCTTATCTGAAAGTTGCATAGAATCTAGTTTAGAACTTTGCAACTCCTCTAGTAATAGATCAAACTCCTCTAAAATCGTGATTAGCAGCTCTCTTTTTTGGTCTTCTCTTAAAATATCAATTTCTAAGGGGGTAAGAGTCTGATTCTCTAAGCTGGTTTGCAAACTGCGCAGACAAGAATCATGGAGATTCCCCCACACAGATTGTTTATTTTTATTGATAATCACCATATCTTTAATTGGTTTAACCCGATCTTGGGGATATAGCACCCGATTAACTAACCATCTTGCTGCTCGTAATTCTCGACACCTGCCCTGAAGTGTGAGTATATCTAATAAATTAAGACGAGAGCTAATCAATTGGCGCTCTATCCCCTCTAGGGTTTTATCAATCTGGTTTAGCCCTGAAGTTCGCATATTGAGTCGAATTTTAGCCAGAGCTTTATCCATCCTAGGACTCCTTACTAGCTAATTCCACATCTACAGAATCAGAATCAGTCCCAAATGCCAACCTCAGCATGGGCGGTGCCACAAAAGTAGTGACAATCACCATAGCCACGATCGCTGCATTTAAAGACTCAGACAAAATGCCACTAGATGAACCAATACCCGCAAATACTAGTCCCACCTCACCACGGGGAATCATGCCGATGCCGATCGCTAAACGATTAATTCCTGGTTTACCAAAGGCACCTAAGCCTGTAGCAAGTTTGCCAATAATTGCCACCATAATTAAAAAAGCAGCGATGATTAAGCCTTCGCGATTAGCTTCAATCGTCGGATTCAGAACTCCAATATTAGTCTTAGCACCAACAGTTACAAAGAAAATCGGGACTAATAAATCTGCCACAGGGACTACTTGCTTTTGTAATTCATTGCGTTGATCGGTTTCATCCAGTACCAAACCTGCCGCAAAGGAACCGAGAATTCCTTCTAAATGGATGGCATTACCCAAATAAGCCATGGAAAAAGCAAAAATCAAGGCGGGAGTAATAATTTCTCCTCTAGTTTTCAGTCCTGATGCTAATGAAACATATACCTTATTTACAAATTTGCCTAGTAGTATTGCCCCGCCTAAAAAGCCTATAGCACTTAAAATTAAAACTAAGAGATTTGTTAAATCGACAGTTCCCGTTTTAGCTAAACTTGCCACTACCGCCAAAATAATAATGCCCAAGACATCATCGGTTACTGCCGCACCTAGAATAATTTGCCCCTCTGTAGTAGTTAGTTTACCCAACTCTGAAAGTACCCTAGAGGTAATCCCAATGCTGGTAGCTGTCAGTGCCGCCCCTGCGAAAATTGAGGGAATCGTTGGCATGCCAAATATAAAAATTAAACCTACAGTCCCAGCCACAAAGGGCAGCACAACCCCAATTACAGCGACGACTAAAGCCTGTACTCCAACCCCCATTAATTGCTTAAGGTCTGATTCCAAGCCAATTTCAAATAGCAAAATAATCACACCTAGCTCAGCCAATACCAAAACAACTTCGCTAATTTGAGCAAATACCTCTGTTACTTCCGAGGCAGGTAGTCCTCCAGTGGATTGAAGTACCATCATAATTAGTGAATCTGTGCCATCAGTGCCACTTTCGGGAAAAATGATGATTTTCAAAGCAGAGATGCCAACTATTACCCCTGCGATCAATTCTCCTAGAACTGGAGGAAGCCCAAGTTTATTCGCTAGCTCACTACCAATTTTACTGGCAAGATAAATCGCAATTATACTTAGCAGTACTCCAGCTAAAATAAACGGAGCGTGATCGATATGGGGTTCAGCACTTACACTAGCGATCAAAAAATTCATTACTACCTCTAATTACAGTTCATCAAAAATTTAGTAACCTTGTCCTCCAAAGTATATTTAGGTATACTCTAAAATTTTGTAGCTAATCAAGCTTTAGGATTACTAGATTAAAATATTTTCCATGAGAATAGCAGAAATCTATGCAAAATACTCGACTTACCATCATTACCAATAGCAGTCTGACTGGATTAGAGCGTTTATTCGCAAATCCTTGGCGGCGCACATCCTTATACATTATCTTTCCGCTTTTAGGGTTTTTCCTTGCCTCGATTATTTCTACAATTGCTGGGGCATTGGGAACTTGGGATCCCTATATTGCTGGAGTTTTACTTTTGATTATAGAAGTTGTCAGCTTTCTCACTTATAAAAGAAATCAGGAGAAGCGATCGCTATTTTTAGAATGCTTAAATCTATTAAAAATGGGATTAGTCTATGGTTTATTTTTGGAAGCATTCAAACTTGGTTCTTAGGAATATACATTTCCTAATAGAGTGTCCAGACCATCAATGCTATAAAGATTTTTAGTTAATTGATAGTCTCGAACATCTTTTGATCGTTTTAATCGGAATGATCGCCGAAATCAAAGCCTAATCGCAGAATTTTAAAACTCTCGAACTAAAGGCACTCCATCCTTAATCTCACCAACTAAAACCACATCGGTCACATTCACAAACAAGCCATTCTCTAATACCCCTGGAATATTATTTAGTGCTTGCTCTAATGCTAAAGGATCGGGAATATCGGCGAACTTAACATCAATTACCATATTGCCCTGATCGGTAATCACGGGACCAGCTTTTCTGACACCCATGCGTAGGGTCGGAATACCACCTAATTTTTCGATCGCTCTAGTTACAGGGGCGATCGCCATGGGAATTACTTCGACAGGTACGGCAAAGGTAGAACCCAGTTTATCTACTAACTTAGAACTATCAACTACGACGATAAAAGTATCAGCGATCGTATCCACAACTTTTTCACGGGTATGGGCAGCACCGCCACCTTTAATTAAGTTTTTAGCAGGATCAACTTCATCCGCTCCATCGATCGCTATATCAATTTTGCTCACGTCATCAAGAGTCCTAATTGGAACTCCATACTTTTTACCCAACACAATCGACTCAAAGGAAGTAGGAATACCCACAATATCTTTTAAGTCGCCAGTCGCCAGCAGCGATCCTAATTCTTGAATCATAAAAGCCGCAGTAGAACCTGTTCCTAGCCCCACAACCATTCCTGACTTGACCCGTCTAGCCGCAGCAATTCCTACCATTTGCTTCATTTGTTTTATTAATTCAGATGATGAGGCTTCAGGTGATGGAGTCATGATAAAAATATATTAATTGTTTGATTGAATTATTTATTGACACTCCTCGTGCTAAAGCACAGGGATTCCTAATTCAGCGAGACAACTTACCAGATAGACTTACATCTACTTGGCAGAGGTCGGACTCATCCAAAGGCGTAGAAATTTCGGTATGCCCTACCGTATTTTTTAATCCAATAGCCAGTATATTCAGTGCAGCATTTAAGTCTCTATCTAACACACAG
>Ga0105047_10009906_pt1 | contig 15635 bp, 15 predicted proteins | sample MAT04_FD_78384 | JGI IMG/M metagenome (GOLD analysis project Ga0105047, IMG submission 78384) | Freshwater microbial communities from Lake Fryxell liftoff mats and glacier meltwater in Antarctica - MAT-04 (megahit assembly) | ecosystem: Environmental > Aquatic > Freshwater > Ice > Liftoff... | reverse complement strand
TGCAACTGCAACTGCAACTGCAACTGCAACTGCAACTGCAACTGCAACTGCAACTGCAACTGCAACTGCAACTGCAACTGCAACTGCTGCTAATCCGGTGGGTGTGCGCGTCGAGATCCGCGCGCGTGCACGACCATCGCAACACACGAGACACTACGCGCGCGCGTCAAAAAGTGCACCGTAAGCAAAAAATCAAAAAGTATGGTGGAATAACCGCGACAGCGCGCCGCTAAAGAACGCAATGACAGCGACTTAGCAAATCAGAATCGTAGCGAAATCATGAAAGGGATCAGTTTACGCAGGAAGACCCCATTGGCTTGGCCGGCGGACTGAATCTGTATGGGTTTGCGGATGGAGATCCCGTAAATTTCAGCGACCCGTTTGGATTGGACGCTTGCACCAAAGAGGAACTCAGCGGCGGCAGAGAGACGGTTGCAAACAAGGGCGGGCCAATTTGTGTACAGGCCAGGGATTACAAGGCTCAGGAAAAGTTGTTGAAGTGCACTGCGAATCAGTTTAGCCTTGGGCGTGAAGCTGTATACGCAGGGGCCGCTCAAGTTGACAAAAAGGCAGCAGGCTACATAGTTCAGCCAGGTCAAAGCAAGACAACGAACGTGATAAGTGCGTATGCGCGCAGGTATGGACCAGAAATCGATATCCCCACCCAGACCCTGCGGACAGCAGCAAAAAGACTCACTGGTGCAGCAAGCTTCTATAGCGTGCTCGGACGGTTGAACGTCGCCGCTGCTGCGTTCTCCGCTGGCTACGATTTGGGCAGCATCGCAGGGTGCGTTGCAAACGACAAATAGTTCGGGATCAACTGAATTCTCATCAACGCGTCGTGGCTATGGATATCAATAACCTCGTGATCTCAGCAGCGGCGAAGTTGTCGCTCATGCCGCAGGTTGATATTCGACCGGAGCACAGTCTTCTAGGCGATATCGACATAGATGGCGATGATTTCAGTTTTGACTTTGTTCCATCGCTGGAACGATCCCTTGGAATCAAGACACACCAAGCGGATTGGAGGGTGTTGAAACGATAAAAGACGTAGTTGCGATGCTGCAACGCAAAATTGATGATCGACTGAAGCACGGCTGAGCAACGAAGAAGCGCAACGGTGATTGACTGAGGTTTCGGTCAGTCACCGCTGGCGCTGGACAACACGCGTACGACCAACCACTACGTGCACGCGGGTCCATCGTGGCACGTCCGGTGCACCTAAAACGTGCACCGTAAGCAAAAAATCGCGAAGTATGATTGAAAAGCCGCGAGCACGCGCGGCTCAAGGAAACAATGACAGCGACTTAGCAAAGCAGAATCGTAATGAAATCGTGCAAGGGATCAGTTTACGCAGGAAGACCCCATTGGCTTGGCGGGCGGGCTCAACCTGTATGGGTTTGCGGGCGGCGATCCCGTCAACTTCTCGGATCCGTTTGGGCTGTTGCCATGTTGCACCGCGCAAGATCGCGATGACTTCATCAACGCGATGGCCGCTCGGCGTTCAGCGATTAACCACGCCGTGGCCACGTTCGCCGTCGCTGGAGTGGCGGGCGGAGTGGGTGCTGCCGGTGAGATAGGTGGCGCGGCAATCAGCACTCTTGGGGTAGCAGGACCGATAGCAGGGCGTACCTTACTTCCAGCGGTACCTGGCGCCGTGTCAAAGCTGCAGAATCTTGCGGAGCAATTCGGAATTCCCGCAACTCAAATCGCCAATCGTGCAATAACAAGCGGTATGAGGTTAGTCGACAATGGCAACTCCGGAAACATCAACACTCTCTTGCCACGGCCGGACGGAGCAAGCGGTTGGATTCGGGTCACGCTTGATCCGACGCAATCTAGGATTATCTCTGCCGGATGGATGAAAGCGAACCAGATTACAAACGGGTTGCAGAGCGGCCGTTTCACACCTCCAGACTGAGTAATCGTATGACCAAAGACACAGCAACGCTGGACACATACGTGTTGGAATTCTTATCTAGCAAATCTTCATTCGAAGAGTTTCAGCGCGCGTATTCGACATTCTTCATCGACGAAATTCCCGAGACTGGCCTCTCGTCGATCGAGATAGAGTTCTATGGAGCGATACACGAGAAGGCGGAGTGGACGACACTTGCGCCTACGATGGAAGAACGGAAATACGGCTGGATGACGCCGACTGAATTCAAAGAGTGGCTAACGGGGCATGAAGAATCGAAGCCGCACACCGATTAACGCTGATCACACCTCTCGCTCAGGAAATTGCTAGCGTATAGCGAATCTCCGCCGTAGTGGTAGAAAAATAGGAACAAGAACCCGATCAGCGATGCTGGTCGGGTTTCTGTTTTGTCGCGTGCATAGAGCTCACCCGACTTTGCGTTTTTTCGCGCGTGGCGGTGTCGCGCGCCGTCGTGTGTCGAGCGTCGCGTCAACGAGTTTGAGTACCGCGCGCTGATCGGCGGGCGGCAACTCTTCGATGCGCTGCAGGCGTTTCAACAGGCGCGCGGTTCGCGACACGCAGACACGCCGTGGAGATTGATCGTCGGTAGGCGACATCACCTCGTGCACGGGTATCTCGATATCGATCCAGATGTTGTGTGGTTGGCAATATCCGAACGTGTTCCGGAACTGAAACGCGACGTCGAACAAATACTCGCGACCGACACTGCAGTGCAGGATGACGACTGATTTCTGCCAAGATTCACGCCCAGTCAGGAGCCCGACCCATTCCTTCATACGAGGCACGCACGTGCACGTCAAAAAGTGCACCGTAGGGAAAAAATCAAAAAATACGATGGAAAAACCGCGACAGCGTGCGGCTAACAGAAGTCTGTACAACAACTTGCGCAATCCGAATCATAATGAAATCGTGCAAGGGATCAGTTTACGCAGCAAGACCCCATTGGGTTGGCCGGAGGCCTCAATCTCTACGGGTTTGCGGGGGGCGATCCCGTCAACTTCTCGGATCCGTCTGGGCTACTCGAATGCAGTCGCGAAGACCCAAAGGGTTGAACGTTCTCGGATGTGCTTCGGAACCTTGGATCGGGCCTAGCGGCATCAAGTACGCCAGGATTTGGTGAGGACGCTGGCCCGGGGTTTAACACTGGACTGGCACTCGGCTTTATCCTTCAAGGTGGAGGCGCGCGAGTCCCGAGGGGAATGGCGGCTGCAGAGGGTGCTGCGGTATCCGGTACGCGAGGACTTGAGCGGCAACTCTCAATTCACATCAAGAAACTCGCCGACTATCGAGCACACCCGGAAGCGTTTGATAACCTGGGTATGCTCCAGCGAGCCCCGACCCCGGCGATCCGCCAGAAAATCATCGACTCGCGCATTCGTTCTTTGGGGGACAGATAGGTATGTTTGAACGCGAAATTCAGAAAGCGCGAGCGCTAAATGAAGGTTGATATCGCGGAGTTGCGAGAGGTGGCCACCAAATTATTCGATCACCTCGAAAAGAGTGGAATTCGAAGTTTCGAACTCGTACATGACCATTATTGGGAAGTACCGGCGGGGGCGCGGTAGAACGTGTACGAACAACCGACGCAGCTCGACATCGGACAATTGGCCGACGATTTGGCGAGTTTGCAGACGCTGCGTACTGAGCCGACGATTGGCTATGCTGGCGTCTGGTTAGGAGCGATTCTTCGGGAGATCGGCGAACAAGAGATTGGTTAGCATCAACCGGGCGTCTGCTCGAACGATGTCAGTCAATCAGGTGTGAATGCGCAAAGCCCGGTCGGATGCTATCCGATCGGGCTTTGCTATTGGTGAGCAATACGTATCACGTGGCATAGAGGCCATGCCACGCGGCGCGCGCCGTTTACGACGCGGAGGCCCAGCGGCGGGCTTGGTGTTTGAGGATGAGGGAATCGAGGAGGGCTTTGACGATTTTCTTTTCGTCGGCGTCGAACTGGCCAATGGCTTCGAACTGGAGGCGGAGCTCATCGCTCGGGCTCCGCTCGGTCTCATCAAAGAGCAGGTCATCGGTCGCGACGCGAAGCGCGACGGCGAGGCGTTTGATGGCCTCGAGCGACGGCTGGCTGGAGCCGGCCTCGTAGCGGTGGATCTGGATGGTATGAACGCCCGCGAGCTCGCCTAGGGCCCGCTGGGTCAGGCCGCGCGCTTTGCGGAGGGCGGTAATGCGCTCAGGGAACGGCATGCGGCAGAGCGAAGGGAGACGAAGGGGGACGGGACGGGCTCTGCATGATAGCGCCTCAGGGGAGAAGGACTTGCCGGGAATTGGCTGACTCACTAAGTCTAACTTAGCGAGTCTGTGTATTGACAGGGTCCTGGAACGCCCGGGCTACTCCTCTCCCTCCTGCTCCCTCCTGCTCCCTCTCATGGCCCGGATTCCCGACGACGCACTGGAGCGCGTGAAGCGCGAGACCGATTTGGTGGCGCTGGTGCAGGCGGCCGGGGTCGCGCTCCGGCGGCATGGGGCGAATGTGATCGGGCGCTGCCCGTTTTCATGATGATCAGGGTCCGAGCCTGGAGGTGACCCCGGCCAAGAACCTCTGGCACTGTCTCGGGGCTTGCCAGGCCCGGGGGGAGCGTGATCGATTGGGTGATGCGCGCGGAGCGCGTGAGTTTTCGCCATGCGGTCGAACTCCTGAGGAACCGCCTGGGCGGCGGTGACGCAACGCAAAGCGCGCCGGCCGTGTCGCTCACGCCACTCGTATCGTCGGTGACGAAGGCGCAGGCGCTCGATGACGCAACGCTTATCAGCGAAGTGATGCATTTCTACCACGCGACGCTCACGGCGAGTCCGGAAGCGATCGCGTATCTCGAACAGCGCGGGCTCAATTCGGTCGCATTGATCACGCGTTTTCAACTCGGCTATGCGAATCGCACGCTCGCGTATCGTCTGCCCGCGACCTCGCGCAACGCGGGCGCCGAAGTACGCGGTCGGCTCGAACAACTGGGGCTGATTCGTGCGAGTGGCCATGAACACTTTCGTGGCAGTATCACCGTCCCGATTTTTCATGCCGCCGGCACGCTTGAGCAGTGTTACGGGCGGAAGATCGGGCCGAAACTGCGCGACGGGACGCCGCTGCATTTGTATTGCGCGCGGCCGCACACGGCGGTGTGGAATGCCGAAGCGCTCGCGACGTCGCGCGAGATTATTCTGTGTGAATCGCTGTTTGATGCGATGACGTTTTGGGTCGCGGGCTTTCCGAATGTGATCACGAGTTACGGCGTGAGTGGTTTTACCGACGCGCATCGCGCAGCACTGCGACAGGCTGGCACGGAGCGCGTGCAAATCGCGTATGATGCGGATGGCGCGGGCGATCGCGCCGCCGCGCAAGTCGCCGACGAATTATTAGCCATGGGCATCGCGTGCGAGCGCGTGCAGGTTCCGCGCGGGATGGATGCCAATGCGTACGCGTGTGCAAGGGGCCGCGATGCACCCGACGCGTTAGGACAATTGCTGCGCGGGGCGACGTGGCTCGGGCACGGCGCTTCACCGTCGGTCGGACCAACCGCCGCAGCGTCAACATCAACACCCACCGCCTTTTCTTTAGCTGCAGCCGGTGATGCACTGCTCGGGATGTCATCGGCGCCGCTCACCATCGAACGGCGTGGGGAAGAGGTCATATGCGCGAGTGGGCCGCGTACCTATCGCGTGCGCGGGCTCGCAAAGAATACGTCGCTGGACACGCTCCGCGTGAATGTGCTGGTGACCGATGGGGTCGCGCTGCATGTCGACACAGTCGATTTGTATATCGCGCGCGCCCGGTCGCTCTTTATTCAACAGGCCGCGAAAGAATTGCAGGTGAGTGACACCATCATCACGCGCGAGATCGGCGCGGTGATCCTCGCGCGGGAATCGCTCGTCGCGGAACAGCGGGCCACCACTGAGATCGCCGGCGGCGACGACGGATGCCGTCTCCATGAGCGATGAAGAACGCGCCGCCGCGCTCGCATGCGGTGCTCGCCTTTGTGCCGCCGGAAGAGCGCGTGCAATACTCCGCGGTGACCGGCCAGGCGCACTTTTACATGGCCGAGACGAACTTGCAGCACAAGGTGCTCGCGGTGGTCGAGGAAGACGGCGCGGAGCGCGCCTCGTATGCCTTGAAACTCTTGCAGAGTGAAGGCGAACTGACGATCGCCTCGACCGGCAAAGATCCGGCGACCGGCAAGCTGATGACGCACGAATATCGCGTGCGCGGGCCGGTGATGTTCATGCTGACGACGACCGCGGTCGAACTCGATGAAGAGCTCGTCAATCGCGCGCTGGTGCTGACGGTCGATGAAGGCCAGGCGCAAACGCGCGCGATCCATCAGCGCCAACGCCAGCGGTGGACGCTCGACGGCTTGCTCGCCTCGTCGGCGCGCACCGAAGCGAGGGCGGGAGCGACATGCAAGCGGTGTCCAGGACTGTAGCGACGCCGTTGGTGGATTTGCCGTTTGAACAGTTGTGTCCGGGCAACGACGCGTTGCAGAAGTTGATGGAGAAATATCGGTAGCGTTCACTCGGCCGGGTGGTTCACGCGGAGCAGGGGCGAGTCGTCGGGGCGCAAGTCATTAACGACTCGCTTTATCCCTTCTTTGAGAGTCGCGCCGCCGAAATTGAGAATAAGACCCAGAGACAAATTCATCAGCCGCAGGTACGTCAGCAGTTGCTTCGAATGGGCCGCATCCAATGTTTTGATCGATTTGATTTCCAAAACGAGCACCCCTTCGACCAGCAGGTCAATTCTAAACCCTTCTTCGAATACTACTCCATCGAAGACGATGGGTACTCTCAACTGGCGCTTCACGTTTATTCCGCGGGACCGGAGCAAGTGCGCCAGCATTGCTTCATAGACTGATTCCAGAATGACGCCGCCGAAGGCTCTGTGGATCTGGATCGAACAATCAATGACGTGATTCGTCAGCGCATCGCGTGTGAAGTGCATCGTTCCGAGAGGGATCAGGATTGAATTTTCTCACGCGGAGACGCTGAGACGCGGAGAACTGCTCACAGAAGGCGAAGATCCGAGCATGTGCAGAAGTCTGGACAATTTTTAATGAAATGACGTGTTATTCTATCTCGCGCCGCATCTCTGTGTCCCAGCGCGCACTTCTCCGCGTCTTTGCGCCTCCGCGTGAAAGGTCAGATCGGCGCGAACGAAGCTGTACTATTTCAACGGGGCGGAATTGTTAAACGCGCTCGATCTGCATAGGCGGGGCGGATCCGCACGAAGAGGCAGCTCACCACCTGCGACCCCCCGTCCGAACGCGCCAGCGTCGCGCCGCCCAACGCCGTATCTTCACCAGAAGTTCATGCAGTTGGCCTGCGTGCCCGTACGCGCATTCTCCAATCCTATCGGCCCGTGAAATACTCGCACTTCTTCGCACGCGCATCCGCGCTCGCGCTGCTGGTTCCCGCAACGGTTGTCGCGCAGCGCGGCGGCGGCGGACGCGGCGCCCCACCCGCCGACACCAACTTCGGCGTGTCCTGGCGCAACATCGGCCCCAACCAATCGGGGCGCATGGTTGCCGTTGCCGGCTCGACCGCTCGGCCGCAAGAGTACTACCTCGGCACCACCGGCGGCGGAGTTTGGAAGACCACCGACGGCGGCACGACAGCGGTGCCGGTGACGGATGCCTACTTCGGTGGCACGATTGGCGCGCTCGCCGTGCAGCAGTCCAATCCGGATGTGGTGTGGTCGGGCGGCGGCGAAACACCCATCCGCGGCAACGTGTCGCATGGCGACGGCGTGTGGAAGACCACCGACGCCGGCAAGACCTGGGCCTATATGGGCCTCAAGGAAACGCAGTACATCTCGCGCGTGCGTATTGACCCGACCAATCCCGATATCGTGTACGTCGGCGCGTTGGGTCACGTGTTTGGCCCCAACGCTGAACGCGGTGTCTACAAGACGACCGACGGCGGCAAGAGCTGGAAGAAAATTCTGTTCCGCAATGACAGCACCGGCATCGCCGATCTGATTCTCGATCCGAGCAATCCAAAAATTATTTACGCCACGTTCTGGCAGGCTGGTCGCAAACCGTGGATGCTGGTGAGCGGCGGCAAAGGCAGCGGCATCTTCAAATCGGTGAACGGCGGCGATACGTGGACGGATATTTCACGCAACCCGGGACTTCCCCAAGCAGGATTGATGGGCGCGATTGGCATTACCGTTTCGCCCGCGAAGCCGAGTCGGCTGTGGGCCATTGTCGAGCACGAGGCGGCCGGGGGTGTGTATCGCAGCGACGACGCCGGTGCCACATGGGCGTACACATCAGGTGACCGCAATCTGCGGCAGCGCGCGTGGTACTACTCCAAGATCTACGCCGATCCGAAAGACACCAACGTCGTGTACGCGCCGCAGGTGTCGCCGATGGTTTCGAAAGACGGCGGCAAGACGTTTGCACGCGGCTTCGGTGGCGGCGACAATCACGACATCTGGATCGATCCCACGAATCCTGGACGAATCGCTGTCGCACATGACAACGGAACGATCATCACGACGGATAGTGGTAAAACTTCGATCGCGACGACAACGGCGACGGGCCAGTACTACCACGTGCATCTGACCAGCCACTTCCCGTATCACGTGTGCGGCGCGAAGCAGGACGCCGGTTCGTCGTGCGGTCCGGTGCGTGTTGCTGCTGCGGGCGGTCGCGGCTTTGGTGGTGGCGGCGGACCAGGCGGCGGTCGCGGTGGCCCCCCAACGCCTCCACCCTCTCCGTTCTCCACGTTCTACGGGGTCGCCGGTGGTGAATCGGGATACATCTCGTCGAATCCCGCCGATCCCGACATCATGTACGGTGCGAATTACGGCGGCAGTATGGACATGCTGAATCGCCGCACCGGCAAGAGCACGTCACTCGATCCGTGGCCGCTCAATCCGATGGGCCACGATGCAAAGGATTCGAAATACCGGTTTCAGTGGACGTATCCGATCGTGCACTCACCGCACGATGCCAACACGATTTATGTCGGATCGAACGTTGTGTTTCGCAGCACGAACGGTGGTCAACTCTGGACGGCGATTTCACCTGATCTTACCCGCAACGATCCGCGCACGCTCGGACCATCGGGTGGGGACATCACGAAAGATCAAACGTCGGTGGAGTATTACGGCACCGTGTTTACGATTGCCGAGTCGCCGATTACGAAGGGCGTGATCTGGACGGGATCGGATGACGGACTGATTCAGATTTCACGCAACAACGGTGTCACATGGAAGAACATCACGCCGAAAAATTTGCCGGAGTGGATGCGGTGGTCGATCATTGAAGCGTCACCGCACGCGCCGGGTACGTTGTGGGCCGCGGGCAATCGGTACCAGATGGACGACTTCGCGCCGTATCTCTATCGCACCACCGATTACGGCGTGACGTGGACGAAGATTACGAACGGTATTCCGGCTGATCAGTTTACGCGCGCGATTCGCGAAGACTTGCATCGTCCAGGCATGTTGTATGCCGCGACGGAGCGTGGTGTGTTTGTGTCGTATGATTCCGGCGCCAACTGGAAGAGTCTGCAGAAGAATCTCCCACCAGTGCCCGTGCACGACATGATGCTGCGTGATGACGATCTGGCCATTGCCACGCACGGTCGCGCGTTCTGGGTAATGGAAAACCTGACGTCATTGCGTTGGGCCGATCAGGAAGTAGCCGCAGCGGGGAAACCGTTTCTGTTCAAGCCCGCTCCCGTGCTGCGTCTCAACGGACAGGCAACGCCGACATTCGTGTATCGTCTGCCGGCCGATACCGGTCTCGTGAAGTTTGAATTGTTTGACAAGGCGGGCAAGTTGCTCGCGACGGCGACATCAGCCGATACGGCGCCAACCCCAACTGGTCGCGGCGGCGGCGGTGGATTTGGCGGAGCTCCGGCAATCGCGAAGCCATCGAATGTCGCGGGCATCAACCGTTTCACCTGGAACATGCGACACGACAACGCGATCACGTTCACCGGCATGATCAACTGGGCCGGTAGCGGCAATGGACCAGCGATGGCACCCGGTACGTACAGCGTGAAGATGACCGCCAATCGGTACGAGCCGGTGTCGGCCGAGTTCGTGGTGGATCGTGATCCGCGCAGCCCTGCCACGAACGCTGATCTCGTTGAACAAACACGGTTCGCGTTACAAGTGCGTGATCGTATTACAGAAGCGAATCAGGGTGTGATCACTATTCGCAACCTGAAGCGCGACATGGACGAACGCGCGCCGAAAATGACAGCGACTCCAACGTACGCAACCCTCATCAAGAGTGTGGCTGAGAAGCTGAGTTCGGTGGAGGATTCGATGTATTCGACCAAGAACCAGAGTGGTCAGGATCCGCTCAACTATCCCATTCGGTTGAACGATCAGTTGGGTGGGCTGATGGGCTTCGTGGCCAGCGGTGAGCGTCGTCCTCCCAAGCAATCGTATGACGTGTATGCGGTACTGGGCGGGAAGCTTGATCTCGAGAGCGCGCGTCTCAAACGTGTCATTGCGACGGAACTCCCGAAGGTGAACGCAATGCTCAAGGCTGCGGGTTTAGCGGAAATCGTGCCCAACAGAGTTGAGCCGCCGGCGAAACGACCGGCGTTCGTGCCGTAGCGATTAGGGCATGCAACAAAAACGTGGGGTGCGCAGAATTGCGCGCCCCACGTTTTTGTTTGTGCCAGGCGAAGTAAGCGTGCCGCGGACGAGTCGCGGCGAATAATTCGTGGCGAATAATTCGCGGCGACTGGTTCGTGGCGACTGGTTCGCGGCGACTACTTCATGGCGACTAATTCGCGGCGACTAGTTCGCGGCGAAGCAGTACAACAAACCCGCACCGCCGGTTGCGACGAGATTCGGTTGCCCACACCCACGTGACGCGTGCGCGGAGTTCCATGAAGAATTGCCACCACCGGTTCGATCGGAATGCCCAACAAACACGCTGCCAGTCGCGGCGTTGCTGGTGTAATTGTTGCACGCCGTGTCGTTGGCGCCGCCCACTGCGCGACCAAATGAATCGGAGCCAGTGATGATGTCATGCTGGTTGGGCGAGTCACCGACACCATTCACGGGTGTCGCCTTTTCGGTGAGCGAGTTTGTCTTGTTCATCTGATTGCGATCGCGAATGCTGTCACCATGCAACGCCGAAACGTTGGCCGCCATCAGCGCGCCTTTCGCGTTGTGCCACGGTCCGGCGCCGATCCGATCGCGCGCGTTGACCGCAGGTTGTCCGTTGGACGCGGGCTGACTGAGATACGCGCGCCACGTGCGACCGGCGGGGGCTGCATTCACGGCGTCGGCGAGGCTCTTGCAATAGCGATCGGCGCCCTCGAGCCCACCGTAGTTGGCACCGTCTCCCTTGCCAACGCTCGTGAGGAAAAAGGTCATGGGTGCGGCCGGTTGCGCCACGGGCGTTTGCGCCAGCAGCGCGGACGGGCTGATCAGAACGGCGAGCGAAACAATTGCGCGGGACAATGAAGACACGGGAATCTCCGTTGTTGGTGAAGTAGCAGCTGCGGGATGTACGAAAACTACTCAGCGCGTTAGGCGTCGTCAGGCGGTTTTCGTCACACTCACGTTTTCGCGGGTTGGCCAGCGGCGACTGCAGGCGACACCTGCAGCAGCTGAAACGCGAGATTCGACACCAGGCAATACGCCGCGAAGAAATAGAATCCACGCTCGGCCACCGCGTTCAGGTTGTCAGTGGCTTTTGCCGCCAGGAACGCGATGAACACACCAACCACAAATACATCGGCCATGGCCCACTTGCTCACCGAGCGCGCGAACGCATACAACCGAAACCGCGCGGCCGAATCCTTCGTGGCCAGAATGACGAATAGCAGCACCGCCTTGATAAACGGCACCATAATGCTGAAGAACAGGATCAAACCGGCCACAAACACGTTGCCGCTGTTGTACAGATTCTTCATCGACTCAAAGATGCTTTGGGTCTGACGAAACACTTCCTTGGGCGGCCCGATGATCTTCATCGACGCGGTGATCGTGAGCACGGGATCGGTGAGCCCGGGCCAGAGCAAACCCAGGGAAATGATCGTGAGGATCAAGGCGGCGGTGTTGCGCGGGTTCATGGTGAACGGTGTGGTGTGGTTTGATTTCGCAACGCCTACCCGTGGCGCTACTGATGACGCTTGAGGTATTCAACAACTTCAGCAACGCCAGCGGTGTCGCCATACACGCGGGCGTGGGATTCCACCATCTGCGTGAACGTCTCGCCATTCACCGTGCGTCCTGTCTTGTAATCGGCGCCGCGCTCGAGCAACAGCAGCACGGCTTTCCAGTTATTCCCGTTCGCCGCGTCGAACACAATCGACAGACCGTTCTTGTCGTTGACTTTGATATCGGCGCCGTTGTCCAGCAATGCCGCGAGCACTTCCGGCGGCGCTGTGCCGTAGGTGCCTGAGAAGAATACGGGAGTGCCAAACTGACTCTTCGTGTTGGGATTCGCTCCAGCTTTGAGCAACATCTCCACGGGTGCGGCACCAGCAAACCGACTCATTTGAATGGCGACTTCGAGCGGCAACTCCCCGCCGGCGACGAGATTCGGATTGGCGCCGGCTTTGAGCAGCGTGCGCAGGATTTCAAGGTCGTTGGGTGCGGTTTCGAGCTGGCGCAACGCGAGCATCAGCAGCGTAACATCCATGAAGCCACGGGTGTTCACGTCAACCGTCGGTACCAGTCGAGCGACGGTCGAATCCGAGTTGATCTTGATGGCGTCAGCGACTTCGCGCAGCGGCCCCGCACGAAAATGTGCGATCTCGCCGCTGCTGTTCATGTTCTGACGCAGCGCAATTGATGCGGAACCACGCAGCCAGATCAACAGCAATGCCGGCGCCGCTGCCAGCAACAAGCCCGCACCGCGGCCCAAAGCGGACGGACTGCGCGTGAACAGCAGGATGGCCACGATCAACACGATGGCCGACAACGCGAACGGCAGCGAGGTCGCAACCGCGAAGCCGCTCTGTCTGGTGCTGGTGGCCGCGGCAAGCCCCAGTACGAAGAACATCAGCAGGACGAGCGTATCGGCCGCGATAAGAAGCCAGAACAGGATTTTCATGTCGCGAATTTAGCGCCAAAGCGTTTGAGATGTTCGATACAGGGTGCCCTGCATTTCCGGATCCGCCTGAATAATCAGGTGCAGTCGCGCCTTGCTGACCGGTTCGCCCGACGCATCGCGAATCGCCGTTTCCGGATCGGCGCCTTTGGTGGCTGGCGGTCCGATTTGTACGACATCGTAGTCGAACCACTCGTTGAGCAGCGGCGCGACCATGGGCAGGCAGTACGGATCACTCACGAGCCGTAGAAAATCCTGAAACGTGACTTCGTAGCCGGTTTGGGTCATGCCAGAATCTGCTGCTGGATCCGCCGTGGCGCGACTGCGTGGTGCAGGGGAGGCGAAGCACACACTGCTGCAAAGCGCGCGAGGCCTTGGCTGGACATGTACGCGCCCGCCTCGTGCAGGGCGGGCACGAAACGCTGGACGCGCTGGCGTGCTTACCGTCGGACATACCGCACATACTTCACCACCAACGTGCCACGCGTGGGCGTCCGCCAGGGAATGCCGCGGTCCAAGTCCGTCGGCCACTGACTGGTCCATACCACGTACAAATCCGATCCGGGTGATGACGTCCAGCGAACGCGCGCATTCACAGCACCGCGATTGGATTCATTGTCCCACTGCATAAAGAACGTGGAGTTGAGACGCGGACTGCCGGCTACATCCAGGCGTACCCGTGCCGAACGTGCCGTGAAACGGCGCATGGTGTTGAGCTGCACCAGAGAAACGGTTGACTGATCGACGTCAATGCTGACGTTCACATGCGGTGCAAACCGTCCGCGCACGGAAAGCTCCGCATCGGTCGACTGGCCCGTGTAGAAACTGCCGCGCGAGACGGTCACATCGGCACCAACACGTCGCGCGGAGGAGCCCTGATACTCCACTTCGACGCGGTTCCACGCGTACCGTCCCGCGCTCACCACAGCGTCGTCAAACAATTCAAACGCTTCATCGGGCGCATCGTAACGGCGTTTGAACGAAACTGAAATCTCATCACCGGAGTTGAATTCCAATCCAAGCGGTGTCGTGCTCAGCGATCCGTTGCTCAGTCCCTGCAGCGCGCCTTCATTGCTCAACGTGTGGACCAATTCGCCGCTCAGTAGGTTGAATTTCAATTGACGCACGTGCGCTGCAATGAGTTTTGCTCCAATGGCACCCAGCGACGACGGTCGTGGCGTGAGCTCCGTCTGCCATCCGATGCGCGTAATGTCTCGCTGTTGCACAAAGCCCAGATCCGGTTTGTATCCAGCCCCAATGCGATCGATTCGTAGTGCCACATCCGCAACATCATTTGGAAAATCGATGAGCGCTCGCGCATAGAACGGATCGCCAGTGGTTGCTCCGCCATCCATCGACACTGCGCCCGCGAAGACAAGATTCTGCTCCTTTACGACGTATGGCAGGTTGATATCGATGCCTCCAGCCGCGCTGCTTGCTGCACCGCGCGCCGCGTCGAGCGTTCCCATCGCACCGACGTAACCACGCCCCAGAATATCGCGCTTGATGCGGGCAACGGCCGCCGTTGCCGGAATCGCTCCGCCGGTGTGTGTGAGTAACAGCCCAAGTTGTTGCGCGCCAAGGCGCCCCGTGAGGCGTCCACCCGCTTCCAGCGGAATTGGCACTCCAGTAGCGGCCAGGCCAATGCGTCGACTGTAGAACAATTGTGTTTGTTGCTGCCTTCCGAAGCTGAAAATGCCGGCGCCTTCGGTGAAAAACGGACGCTGTTCGGGAAAGAACAGCGGGAACCGCGTGAGATTGACGACCTGCCGGTCTACTTCCGCTTGCGCAAAATCAGCGTTTGCGGTGAGGTCGAGCGTGAGCGTTGGTGCTGGCGCCAGTTTGGCATCCAATCCACCCGTACCGCGCAATCCCGCAGCACGGGTGGCGAGGAGCGATTCGTCGGCCTGCACGCTGCGTTCGGCCAGAGCTGCGGTTGTGATGAGATATGGGCGGACCTCCGCAATCGCTCGGCGGGGTAATCCATCGGGCATGATTGTAGACGCGGCGCGAAATCCCGAGAGAGATCCGGCGCTCTCGAGAAATCGGATGCCTTCCGTCCGTCGCCACGCCGTCCACAACACCGACTCGTTCTTGCGCCGAATGAACCGCCGCACATTCATGTCCCACGCATCGGAACTGGAATCGCTGGCAGTTGGTCGATAGCGCAACGTTTGCCACGGAATCAGAATCTCTGCTTGCCAACCATCGGCTGTCACATGCGCGCGTCCGTCCCAGACTCCATCCCATTCGCGTGATTCGCTCTCAAAGTTCAGAATTTCAGCGTCGTTCAGCGCGCCGTTTGCATTAATACTGAACAGAAAACCGGTACGTTTGTCGGCGGTCGGCGATAACATGACGGTGATGTGATCGTCCGCGCCAAAGTCGGCATCGCGACGCAATTGCGTGCGTCGGATGGCGGCAGGGTTGGAATCGCTGGCCCACACTCCAATCCACAACCCATCGGCGGTGCCGAGGAAACGCACCACGGTGCCTTCGGTCGCGGGTGCGCCCTGCGTTGGGTCGCGTTGCGTAAACGAGGTCACGCTGTCGGCGCGTGTCCACGCAGCCTCGTTCAGGTTTCCGTCGAGACGGAGTTCGCGTGTGAAGCGGATTTGCGCCAGCATTGGCACGACTGTATCTGTCGCCGCTCGCCCGCT
>Ga0105047_10009904_pt1 | contig 15636 bp, 9 predicted proteins | sample MAT04_FD_78384 | JGI IMG/M metagenome (GOLD analysis project Ga0105047, IMG submission 78384) | Freshwater microbial communities from Lake Fryxell liftoff mats and glacier meltwater in Antarctica - MAT-04 (megahit assembly) | ecosystem: Environmental > Aquatic > Freshwater > Ice > Liftoff... | reverse complement strand
TGATGGAAAGGGGACGATTTCGTGATACTTCGGTAGACTCTGAGCGACTCAAAAGCTCCTCTTCGACCAACTCCAAAACACCAACGAAACACGGTAAAAACCGCGAAAACCAAGTGGCCCCGGTGGGATTTGAACCCACACGTCCCGTAAAGGGACAACGAATTTTAAGTCCGTTGCGTCTGCCATTTCGCCACGGGGCCGTGGTAGAGGTTAGGGGCCAGCATTCGGGCTGTGCTCGGTAACCGGCCCGAACCTCTTGCCGGGCGGGGCGTATAGTCGGCCAGTCCGGTAGCCGAAAAGACTCATTCGTTCATGAAGCGGTTTATTTCCATTTTGACGGCGCTCGCCATGTTCGTCTCTCTGACGAACCCAATGTGTGCGTGCACGTTCTTGGCCGCGGCGCACAGTTCGGCGATGCAGATGCAGACAAAGATCCAAGCGCAATGCGCCGGCGGCCACCGGCATGTTGAACGCGGTCACGGCGATGGTGTGCAGGCTGACCGAGGCCAAGCGGCTGAGCAAGAACTTCCGCCCGCAGATCAGTTCCCGCCACACGACCCGGCCGATTTGCCCGGCCCCCAATGCCAGTTGCACAGCGGCACGCTTCTGGCGAGCTTTGCCAGCGGCGTTGATGTGCTGCCGGTGTGGAGTGCCGCGCCGCTCGTCACGCTGCCGATGCAGTCCGTGCCGCCATCCGCAGCGTGGGTCGTTGCCACCGAAGCACGCGAGGGCTGTGACCATCGCGTGCGGGCCCTGCGCCCGCTCCTGCGCCAGCACTGCGCACTCATATCGTAAGTTTGCTCTGGGTAGGTTCCGCGTGACAGCCCGCCCGGCCCAATGGCCGCGCGACGGTTTGTCGTCTGCCCTTTCGGTGACCCCTCGGAGCACGCCTTGTGCCTCACGGACCCACGCGCTTCGGCGCACCCGTTCGCCGCTTTCGTTGCCCCCAAACTCTCGCCCGTGCCCTCGCCAGCGCGCTCATCGCTGCCTGCGCGGGGGGCTGCCAGAGCTACCAGCCCAAGCCGCTTGACCTGCAGCGCCACGCGGCCGCGTTTGCCGAGCGTGTGCCCGACGCGCCCACCGTTCGCGACTACGCGGCCGGGCTCCGCGCCGAGGCTCAAACCGGCGGACCGGCCAGCGACCCAGCCGGCACCGAACCGGCGCGCTTTGACCTCGCCGACGGCCTCTCCCTCCGCGAAGGCGAAGCCGTAGCCCTCGCTTTCAATGCCTCCCTGCGCCTGGAGCGGGCCCGCGCCGGCGTCACGCTCGCGACGGCTGAAAACTCCGGCCTGTGGGACGATCCGACCCTGGGCGTTGATCTCACCCGCATTCTGGCCTCGGTTCCCAATCCGTGGAAGGTGATGTCGAGTGTGGGGCTGACGCTGCCGATCTCCGGCCGCTTGGAACAGGAAAAAGCCCGCGATGGCGCCGCCCACATCGCGACACTCGCCGCCCTGGCCGAGAAAGAATGGCAGACCCGCATCGACCTCCGCGATCAATGGGCCCGTTGGAGCGGCACCGTTCGCCGCGTTGGTCTCGCTGAAGACCTGCTCTCCAAGATCGAACCCATCGTCGCCCTCGCGCGTCGGCTCGAGGAGGCTGGCGAACTGCCGCGGGTCGAGGCCCGTTTGTTCGCCGTTGAAGCCGCAACCCGCCGCGGCGATCTGCTCTCCGCCAAGGCCGCCCAGCGCGAGGGCCGGCTTGCCATCCTGAACCTTTTGGGCCTTGCGCCCACGGCCGATGTGCCCCTTGAATCAGCACTCGCCACCAGTCAGGTGACCGTGGCCGGCAAATGGGCCACCACGACCACGCGAACCCCAGCCGGAAACACCGCCGACGCGCTCGACCACAGCCCAACCCTCGCGACCGCCGTGGCTGAGTACGAGACCGCCGAGCGATCTCTCGCCTTGCAAGTGCAGAAGCAGTATCCCGATCTCACCATCGGCCCGGGCTACGGCAACGACGATGGGAACGACGAAGTGCTGCTGGGCTTGACACTGCCGCTGCCAATATGGAACGCCAACCGCAAAGGCATCGCCGAGGCAACGGCCCAGCGAAGCGCCGCGCAGGTCCGCGTCGAGCAGGTTGTTGAACACCTGCAATCTGAGCTGGCAATCGCATCCCTCCGGCTTGAAGCGGCGCAGGCCCTGCGGCAGATGCTCGAACTCGAAGTCTCTCCGCTGGTTGATGCCCAGTACGAAGACGTGCGTGCCATCACCCGGCTCGGCGAGTTCAACGCCCTCATTCTCCTCGACACCATCGTGCGGCAGTTCGAAGCCAAGATTCGTCTCACCGACGCGGCGGTTGAAGAGCAGCTTTCGTCCAATCGAGTCAGCAGTGTTGTCGGGCCCGTCCCGTCGGGGATGGTCGCCCGTGATAGGAGCAATCCATGATCCGTCACCATTTCCCACGTATTCGCGCCATCGCACCGGCCCGGCTCGGCGTTCTCGCGTTCACCTTGCTGCTCACCGCCTTCGCTGGGTGCACGAAGCAGCCCGTCGGGACGGGCCAGAAACAGGCCGGCTCGGCCGATGCCGCGCCCGGCGCGTCCAACCGCGTCGACGTCCCTGCCCCCGTTCGGGCCAACCTCGGCATCACGTTCGCCAAGGTTGAGCGTCGCAATGTGACACAGACGCTGCGCGTTCCCGGTCGCTTTGAGCTGCTCCCCACGGCGCGGCGCGAGTACCGAGCCCCCCTCTCCGGCCGCATCGAACTGCTCGTGAAGCACCTGCAAGCGGTCGAGGCCGGCACGCCGCTCTTCTCGCTCGATTCCGCCGCGTGGCAGATTCTGCACGACCAGGTTCAAGCCGCCGAGGCCAAGGTGGCCTCGCTCACGCCGCTGCGCCAGGCGCACCGAATTCATGAGGAAAGCCTCGTCAAGAAAGTTCAACTCTGGAAAGACCGCCTGCGGCAGCTCGAAGAACTCCGGACTGCGGGTGGCGGCAGCGGCGCCCAGTTCACCGAAGCCCGGGCCATGCTCAACGGCACCGAGGCCGAGCTCGCCGATGTGACCGAGAAAGACGCCGAACTCGAGTTCCAGCAGGCCGCCTCCGAGGCCGAACTCCGCTCGCTCGTCTCGCGTCGCGAGGCCCTCTGGAGAGTTTCTGGAAGCCCGCGCCCCACCGGCGACGGCACCGCTGAAAGTCGCGATGCGCGATTCGTGGTTCACGCGACCGCGCCGGGCATCGTCGAAGTTCTGTCGGTCGTCAGCGGCGGCCTCGCCGAGGATTCGGGACTGGTGATCACCACTATTGCCCCCGCCGACGTGCGCTTCCGCGCCCGCGGGTCACAGTCAGATATCTCCAAACTTCGCGACGGGCTGCCAGCGCGCATCATCCCCCAAAGGCTCGACGCCGCCCCTACTGGTCCGACCATGGAGGGCCCGCTGGCGCTCGGTCTGACGGCCGATGCCGACGAGCGCACGCTCGATCTGTTCGTGGAGCCCCGCGTGCTCGCCCCATGGGCCCGGGCCGGCGTTTCGGCTCAGCTTGAAATTACGCTGGCCGGAAGCTCAGCGACCAACGGCACAAACGACCAGCTCGCCATCCCGACCTCTGCCGTGGTTCGCGATGGCGCCACGCCCATCATTTTCCGGCGTGATCCCAAAGACCCCGACAAGGTCATCCGCATGGAGGCCGATATCGCCATGTCCGACGGCCGCTGGACGGTCATTAACAGCGGCGTTCGCGAGGGCGACGAGATCGTGCTCGACGGAAACTACCAGCTCATGCTCGCCACCACCGGCAGCGCTTCAAAGGCCGGCCACTTCCACTCTGACGGCACGTTTCACGAGGGGAAGGACTAACGCATGCTCGCCAGGCTCATCGCATTCTCAATCAAGCATGCGTCGCTCGTCGTGATCGCCGCGGGCATGCTGCTGCTCTTCGCCGGGTTCAAAGCCAAGGACCTTCCCGTTGACGTGTTTCCGGAGCTCAACGCGCCCACCGTGGTCGTCATGACCGAAGCCGGCGGGCTGGCGGCCGACGAGGTTGAGAACAGCGTCACCGTGCCCATCGAATCCGCTGTCGGCGGCCTGCCTGGCACTCGGCGGGTTCGCAGCGCCAGCGCCACCTCGCTCTCGATCGTGTGGGTGGAGTTTGACTGGGGCACCGACATCTACCGCGCCCGGCAGCTCGTCTCAGAACGGCTTACGGCGGCGCGCGAACTGCTCCCCCCGACCGCCCACACCGAGATCACCCCCGTCACCAGCATCACGGGCGAGATCATGCTCATGGCGTTGTCGTCGCCCGACGGCTCGGCCACGCCGCTGCAGCTCCGCTCCTTCGCGGAGTTTGACCTCCGGTCCAAACTCCTCAGCGTGCCGGGCGTCGCGCAGGTTGTTGCCATCGGCGGCGAGCTTCCGCAGTATCAGATCAACGTCCGTCAGGAGGAACTTGCCCTCTACGGGCTGACGATCAGCGACGTGGTCGAGGCCGCGCGCGGCGCCCACAGCACCGCGAGCGCGGGGTATCTCGCCAGCGTGGATCATCAGGAGATCCCCATCCGCCAAACCGCCCGCGTCATGGGCGTGAGCGATATTGAAGAGACGCTTGTCAAATACCACCAAGGGACACCCGTCACCATCGGTCAGGTGGCCAGCGTCGTGCTCGGCCCATCGCCCAAGCGCGGCACCGGCGCCGATCGTGGCCTGCCGGCCGTGGTCATCAGCGTGCAAAAAAGCCCCGGCACCAACACGCTGGCGCTCACCCGCCAGATCGACGGCGTGCTCGACCAGCTCGACAAATCACTCCCCAAGGGCATGACGCTCAACCGCGATCCGTTCCGGGCCTCGCGATTCATCGAGCAATCCGTCCGCAATGTGGTCACCGTGCTCATCGAGGCGAGCGTCATTGTCGCCGTGATCCTGATCCTGTTCCTGCTGAACATCCGCGCCACTATCGTCACCCTCACCGCGCTCCCACTCTCGCTCGCCGTCGCGCTCCTGGTCCTTTGGGCGTGGGGTCTCTCGATTAACGTGATGACCCTCGGCGGGCTCGCCGTCGCCATCGGCGAACTCGTTGACGATGCCATTATCGATGTCGAGAACGTGCTGCGACGGCTTCGCGAGAACGCCTCACTGCCATCGACCCAGCAAAAACCTGTCACCGAGATCATCTACTCGGCCAGCAACGAAATCCGCTCCTCGGTAGTCTTTGCAACGATCATCATCTGCATGGTCTTCGTGCCCCTCCTCTTCCTGCAGGGCCTTGAGGGCCGCTTCTTCCAGCCCCTGGGCATCGCCTACATCGTCTCCATCCTCGCCTCACTCGTCGTGGCACTCACACTTACCCCCGCGCTGTGCAAACTGCTCTTGTCCGGGTCATTCACTCGGGCCGCGGCCGCCGGGGCGGGCCACTCCCAACCTCACACAAACAACCACCAAGACGGCGCGCTCGTCCGCTGGCTCAAACGTCGCTACGAGCCCATGCTCCGCGTTAGCATCGCCCACCGAGGCCCGGTGCTCGTCATCGCCGCCGTGCTGACGGGCCTCTCGCTCCTCCTCGCCAGCACCTTCGGTACCTCCTTCCTGCCCACCTTCAAAGAAGGCACCTTCACCGTCTTCCTGCTCGCCCCACCGGGCACATCGCTCATCGAAAGCAACCGTTTGGCCGGAGGCGTCGAGAAGCGCCTGGTCGATATCCCCGGCGTCCAAAGCGTGACCCGCCGCACCGGCCGCGCCGAGCGGGATGAGCACGCCGAGCCGGTCTCGAGCTCCGAGATCGAAGTGACCATGAAGCCCGGCACCAATCAGGTCACGGTCCGCGCCGATATTGACAAGATCATCGCCACCGTCCCCGGCATCACCACCATGGTGGGCCAGCCCATCGAGCACCGGCTCAGTCACATCCTCTCCGGCACGCCCGCCGCCATCGCCATCAGTGTCTACGGCGAAAACCTGGACACGCTCCGCACGCTCGCCAAGCAGATCGAGACCGCTCTGAAAGACATTCCTGGCACCCGCGACGTAACCGCCAATCGCGAGATCATGATCACCTCGTTGCCCATCCGCTACCGCCCGCGCGACCTCGCCCTCGCTGGCCTCAGCCCCGCCGCGGCGGCCATGCAGGTCCAGCAGGCCCTCAGCGGCGAGACCGTCGCCGAGATCAACCAGGGTGTTCGCCGCTACGAACTCGTCGTCCGCCTCGCCGAGCGTGATCGAGAACGCCTGGACCAGATCATGGACCTGCAGCTTCGCGGCATCGGCGGCGCCACCGTTCGCCTCCGTGATGTTGCCGACATCGGCCCCGAAAAGACCAGCAATCTGATCGCCCGCGAGAACAGCCAGCGCAAGGCGGTGATCTCGACCAACATCGCCCAGGGCTCGAACCTTGGCGACCTGGTCGCATTGGTCCGGGCAAAGGTCGATCTGATAGTCCAGAATGCCGGCTACACCGTTCACTACGGCGGCCAGTTCGAGGCCCAGCAGTCGGCCAGCCGCACGATCTACATCATGGGCGCCGGTGTCGCGGCGTTCATGTTCCTGCTGCTGCAAATCTCTACCGGCACCGCCCGAACCGCGCTGCTCGTCATGCTCAACCTGCCCCTGGCGCTCATCGGCGGCATCTCCGCCATTTACATCACCGAATCGCCCGGCCTGATCTCGAACACGATGGCCCTGTTTGGCGTCGGCGCCGGGCTCTACATCGCCCCCGTCATCTCCATCGCGAGCATGGTGGGCTTCGTCACCCTCTTCGGCATCGCCGTTCGCAACGGCATTCTGCTGGTCAATCACTACTCGCACCTGCAAGCCCACGAGGGCCGAACGATTGCAGAATCGGTGGTCATAGGGTCGATGGAGCGGCTGGTGCCAATCCTCATGACCGCCCTGACAGCAGCCCTCGGGCTTCTCCCACTCGCCTTTGCCCGCGACCGGCCCGGGAGCGAGCTGCTCGCCCCGCTGGCCATCGTCGTTCTTGGAGGGCTGATATCGTCAACCATCCTGAACCTGTTCGTGGTTCCCGCCGGCTACACCCTTGCCTTTGGCGTGCCCGCGCTGGCCAGAAACAAAGCCGTGCCCGCTCCGGGCTCAATCAACGCTTCCTGATTGTCCCGTTGCCTGATGCCCCCGATGAGCCCCGCACAACTTGAACCGTGCAAAGCTGATCACGCCTGAACCTGTTAAACTGTGTCCCTTTCCTATCCTGACCCTTGGAGATTCGCTATGAAGAACCTGCACTTTCCCATTCTGCTGCTGGCCGCCGCGGGCCTTGCCCTTGCGTCCTGCGACCAAAAGCCCGCTACGCCCGCCCCCGCAGGCGGCGCGGCGTCCGGCGGAGCGGCGGCCGCTGGCGGAGCCGGTAAGGGCGATGGCCATGACCACGCCCACGGCGAGGCCAAGTCACTCGGCGAGGCCACCATCGGCGCTTACACCGTCAAGGTTGCCAGCGATGAATCTATCAAGGCCGGCACCGAAGCCCACCTCGATATCGTGCTCTCGGGCTCGACCGACAAGCCCGCCGCCGTTCGCATGTGGGTCGGGTCTGAGGACGGCAAGGGCGCGACGAAGTCCAAGGCCGACCTTGAAACCGGCACAATATACCACGGGCATGTCGATGTACCTTCGCCGATTCCCGCCGCCGCCCGGCTGTGGATCGAGATCGAAGATGCCAAGGGCGCCAAGGCCACCGGCAGCGTCGCGCTCGGGACTTGAGTGCGGCTTTATCCCCCTCAGTCCCCGTCCAGAACCGCAAGCCCGCTTGAACTCAAAAAGAGCAACAGCCCGCGAACCTTTGGGTTCGCGGGCTGTTGGTTTTGCGGCCATCAGTTCAACTTACGTCTTGTTGGCGAAGTAGTCTTTGTTGAGCTGGATGAAGTTGTTCCACTCGCCGGGCACGGCGGCCTCGGGGAAGATCGCCCGCGGCGGGCATTCTTCAACGCACAGCCCGCAGTCGATGCAGGTACCGGGATCGATCGAAAGATGCTGAACCGTCTCGTAGTCGGGCTCATCCTTGCGGGGGTGGATGCAGTCAACGGGACAGACGGCCGTGCAAGCAGCGGCCTTGGTGCCGATGCAGTTTTGGGTAATGACGTGCGCCATGAGAAGAAGACCTCCAGAGAACAAACGGGAGCTGCAAGAAATCTGACAACAAGCCAAGAACGTGAAAGCCCGCAGATTGCTCTCGGCCGGTTCCGTCAAGGGGTGAGCATCGTCGCTCACCTCGTGAAGGCCCGCCAGAGCGATTGGCTTCTTCGGCTCAGGCGTAAACTTCCATAAGGATATTCGACGACGGGCGGACCTGCTTGTGAATCATCTGCCGATTCCAGCGCCGGATATCGCGCATGGCCTCGTTATCGACCTCAAGATACCGCTGCAACGCCGATCCGTTGAGATTAAAGGCCAGTTCCTGGAAGACGCCCAGTTCCATGCCCGCCAGACCACACATATAAATGAGCGTCCGGTCGTTGGCGAGGAACGGCAGCAACATGTCCCGCTCGGTGCGGAAGCGGTCCTGCACATAGAGCCGATCGTGCGACCCGTTCTTCTCACGGCTCACCGCCGTGATATACGAAAAGTTGGGGTTTTCCTGCGACATCTTCAGCAGGAAATCGTGGTAGAGAAGGTCGGTGCTGTACGGCACACCCATGATCAGGAAGATCCGGCTCGTCACCTTGGCCTCAATCAGGTCCACAATCATCCCGCGGAACGGTGCCACGCCCGTCCCCGTCGCCACAAACACATAGTCGTGGTCGTTGGGCTGCTTGGGAAGCAAAAACTTCTTGCCGTTGGGCCCGGAGACCTTCACCTTGTCGCCCACGCGACGATCACAGAGCCAGTTGCTCGCCACGCCGGTAAACAGCGCGTTCGTGTCCCAGTGCTCATCAATCGTCCGCTTTACCGTCACCGATACCACATTGCCCGCGCCATCGTGGCCCCGCGTCGGGTGGCTGAACGAATAGAGCCGAAGTTTGTGTGGCTTGCCGGTCTTGGGATCGATGCCGTTGTTCAACGCCCGCGCATCTGGAAGCACCCCGAGCGCTTGGCCTGGCTGGCACATCCCCGAGAGTTTGGTCCCGCTCACGTCAAACTGGATATCGCGAACAATGCTCGCCGACTTCTTCAACATACAGATTTCGTTCTTCACCACCGTCACCTCGACCGGTTCGGTCGGGCGGTAGACGTGCATTTGCGCGTCGCGAATCAAGGGACCGACAACAGCGCTGGTATGCGCTCCGGGGATGGCAGGAACAGGGGTGGTCATAGTGACAAGAGACTAACAAAAAGCCTGCCCGACTGCAAGCGGGCTGATGTGGTTCAGTTTTCCACCGGAAATCCGGAGTTGTCCGCCCCAAATGAGACTGGGTCGCAACACTGCTAAATGCCCTGACGACGGCACGGATGGTTCACCGGGATCGTGTCGCGGAACTGGCGAATCGCCTGACCAACCCCGCTCCGCTGCCCGCTGTGATTCGTCACCGACGAGTTGAGAATCGGCCCGTTCAGTTCGCCGCTGGCACGGCAACCAGCAGGATCGGCCGAACTGCCGACGATGCCGTCACGGATGATGCTCCGGAAACCCTGAGTCTGGGCGGCCTGGGCGCTATAGGCCATGTCGATAAACTGTTGCGAGAGCCCGTCGCCAGCGAGCTCAACCGCCCCGGTCGGGTTCGCCAGCGTGATCGATGCGGGCACGTTGCCGGTTGAGTTGCCCGCCACGCCAAAGAAGACGTTGCCCTGCGGCAGGCGGTCGAGCTGGCGCAATCGAGGATCAGCCGGCGAGTTGGTGGCGCTGGGGCTGTACTGGACCGTCACCAAGTCACCATTGGCGTTGGTGGCGTTGATGACCAGCGTCGAGCCGATGTACGTCATCCCGACCACATTCACGAGCGTCGCCGGGTCCACCGAATCAGGGTTCTGTGTGCCGGTTTGAACCGCAAAGTCGCCGTCGGCCGCGCTGAAGACGTTGGCGACATAGTTCGTCCGCGGATCAACCTCCATCAAAATCGCGTTCGAGAAGCTCGTCGAGCTATTCTCAAATGACCCACCCAGCGCGAAGACGGTGCCGCGGCTGCGCGCGCCGCCAAGGGCGGGCTCAAGCTCGATGCCCGGGTCCATGACCAGCGTGAAGCCCGGCTCAGAACTGAAGACATCGAGCGCGTAAATCCCCGCGCTCGAAATGATGTTGCCATTGCCCTGATCGAACGTATCCGAGCCGGTCGCGTAGACCTGCGAGCCAAGCGAGCCAAGGCCCAGAAGTGCGACGGTGGTTCCAAAGTCGAAGTTGTCGTACGTCGTCAATGTCGAGAAAGAAGTACCGCCTGTCACCAGGTCATACCCGACGATGCGCGTGACCACCCGAATCGGCATTCCCCCGCTGTCCGTAATCGTTTCAAACACAGACCCCAGGAGCATCCGATGGCCGTTCCCGGGATTGATGGCGATGGTTGTATCGATCAAGGTGCTCGGAGCCGAGACACCGCTGAAGCGGACCGCTTCGCGGTTCGTGAGATCTCGCTCGATCACGCTCTGGCGAACAAAGTCGTAGGCGAAATAGGTCTCGCCCAGGAGCCCGCCTGGCAACTGGCCGGGGGCAAGGCAGGGGTGGTTGGTCGAGAGGTCGTTGCGGAAGTCAAAGATACTCCCGCCGATGCCCGATCGGCGCGCCACATTCTCCTGCAAATGGGTAAACAAGCCGCCGAGGTCACCGCTGTTGAGGCACCCCTGAGCATCGCGGGCAGTGGTCAAAATGGCGTTGCGTGCCAGGCGTTCAACTACGCCTGACGCAAGCGCCAAGTCGCTGTAAGCCATCTGCGCGAAAATCTGGTTGATCGTTGAATCAATATTCGCCGGGGCCGGCCCCAGCAGCACCGAACCCGCCGGCGTCGCCGATTCACCGGCCGTGTCGCCCACCCGCTGCGGCGACGGGCCGACAAGTCGCAGCGGCACATCACCCGGAACGCGAGCGGAATCGCCGTTCACAATGGCCGCGATGTCCCTAATCGTGCCGTCCACGTTGGCCCGCAGGTTGACTTGAATCACCAGATTCGTTGTGATGATGCCCACGCCGCCGCCGAAGTTCGCCGTCGAACGCGACAGCCCCGTGAACTCTTGCCCCGACACCGACACACCGAACAGCGGGTTGAGAGAGTCATCAATGACGGTGTCAAAATCGACGACGTCAAAATCGCCAGTCACATCGCTCAGTGCGCGGCTCAGGTAGTTAATCCGCGGATCAACCTCCAGAATCATCGCGTTCGACCCGAAAAACCCGGTATTACCGTTGCCCATCCCGGTGTTGTCGGGGAGTCGGCCTGCGACGAGCAGCGACCCGCGCTGCGCGAACGAACCCATTCCACCCTCGAGGTGCGCGCCAAACTGCATGGTGTTGATGATCTGCGACCCGCTCGGGCGCAGCTCCACTAACCGGTCAGGCTCGAATACCGGAGTGCCCTGAGGAGTACCGCCCCCCACCACGTACTGCGCCGAATAGATCTTCGAGCCCAGCGTCGCCAGCCCGTTCAGCACCGCCGGGAAGGTCGCAAGAATCGCAGCTGGCCGCGAGCCAAAGCCCAGATCAAACGCCAGGATCCGCGACGAACTGCTCCCGTCTGACTCAAGCCGCAGGAACTGCCGGCCGCGCAGCGCCGCCCCCACAAACGTTGCCTTCAGATTGAAGTTCGTCGGCGTGCCGGCGATCAGCGGCGGGGTCTTCGGGTCATCGCTGAAGGGATCGTACAAAATGATGTTGCCGGTGGCGTCGTCGAAAAGAAAAGTGCCTTGCAGCGGCGGGGCCACACCCACACCCTGCGCGTCTTCATCGCCGAACACGCGCTGATATACCGTGCTGAAGTCAAAGACAAAGCCGAACTCGTCACCCTCGCGGCTGAAACCATCGCCGATATCTACGAACCGATCGAGGGCCGCCTTCTGGGCAGGGTCGGGGTTGTTGGCATCACAGTTCTCGCTGCCGACGATCGTCGCCGTGATGTTCTGCGGAAACTTGACCGTGAAACGGCCGGTGTTCATCTCGCCGCCGAACGCAAACGTCGGAAAACCCGGGCGATGCTCCATGCCGCCGGTCGTGCCTTTGACCGCCAGAGTCGAATCGGGCGCCGCGATCTGCACATCGTTGGCGATCGCCGTGCTTGTCACGTCAAACCGCACCCGCCCGTATTCCATGTTCACGGTCGTCTTTTCTTTACCCTGCGTGGCAATCGCCTCGCTCACCTTCACCTTTGAGAGCTTGTCGATCGTGAAAATCTGACCGATTCCGACCTGGATCTGCACCATGCCATTGGCAGAAGTTGAAATGACGCCGCCCTCGGCGATGACATCATTGACGGCGAGCTTTTTCTGCGGCGCATCCGCCGTCGGTCGATAGCCCACGTTTCCCTGCACCTGCCGCACGATGATCGGCGCTGGGCTCGCGTCCGCCGGTCGACCCGGGCCATCTGTCGATGGCGTAATAGTCGGCTGAGCCGCTGCGGCCGTGCCGGCCGCGGCCTGAATTTCCGCCGGCTTGAGCGCACCCGTTCCTCCCTGCTGCGCCGCGCTCGAGAGCATCGGCACACCTGAAACCATCAAACCAGCTATCGCGGCGCGGGAAAGAACATTCATCACAGACTCTCCGATCGTGGCGTGCAGCACGCCTGAGGGCTGACCACTAACCTGACAGTTTATGCCTCGCCCAAGCCGGGTGATGACCGATCCTTCCGACCAGGTCCAACCAGCCGGCCGATTCAACCGGCCGAGCGCCGCAGAACTAAGGTCGAGTCCGGCAGGGATGATTTGGTGGCAGCGTGTTGCGGAAGCCGTGAACCGCCTGCAGCACGCCGCCCGGCTGCCCGACATTGCCCGCGATGGCGTCGTTCAGTCGCGGACCCGTTAGCTCTCCGCTTGCCTGGCACGCGGCCGGATTGGCCGCCGAGGCGATAATCATCGACGCGGCGATCGAGCGGGCTTGCCCGTTGCTGACCTGGGCCCCCTCATACCGCATCGTCGCAAACTGTCGCGCCAGCGCCGCGGCGTCAAGCGGACCCATCACGCCGCCCGCCGGATTCGGCCCGCTCCCACGCCCGAACGCGAACGGGTCCGGCCCCAGACACGGGTGAGCCTCCGGGAGCGCCCCCCGGAACGCCGCGATCGCCTGACTCATCCCCGCGCGACGGTCGCGCAGCACGACCAGAGCCGCCAGCAGGGCTTCAGAGCCGAGCTCACTCGAGTTCCGGCACGCCGATCCGTCTCGCGCCGTGTCGATGATCGCCGCACGAGCAATCCGCTCAACCACGCCCGACCCGATCGCCTGCAGCGAGAACGCCAGATCGCCAAACAGCGGGTCGATCGATGGATCAAGCGGGAGCACGATGGGCAGCAGTGTCATCGGCGCCGCCGGCGTGCCGCGGGCCTCACCGGCAAACCCCTCGACGGGCGAATCGAGCGACCCGGTCGCGAAAACCAGCGGCCGATTGCTGCTCGGATCGGGCGACAGATCGAGAATCATGAACCCCGCCGTGTTTGGAACGCCATCAATGGTCGATCGCGTCGCCAAAACTACCAACTGACCAAAGAACGGTGCCAGCAGCGTCGAGATGCCAGTCACTCGCTGCGTATCGGTGATCGTCCCCTCGCTCACGTCAGTCCCCGGCGCCAACTGGAAGAGCCCGTTTACATCGCTCACCGCCGCCGCGAGATAGTTATTGCGCGGATCAAGGAACAGGATCGCTGCATCGGCTCCGAGAATCCCGGGGTCGCCGTTCGAGAGCCCCGTCTGAGGCATGCGGCCGAAAGCCACCAGCAGCCCGTCGGCCGTCACGCCCGCCAGCCCCGAATCAAGCCGCATGTTGAGGTTCATGGTTGAGACGACCGAAAGCGAGGTCTGGCCACCCTCCGGCAGCGGCAGTTCCACGATCCGCGACGTTTGGCCGTTATCTTCAACCGCAAAAATCTGGTTGCCGATCGTCCCCAGCCCCGTAATCAATCCATCGGCGCTATAGGTGGCAATTTCCTCGAACCGGCCGACCGGCCGGTTCTGCGAATCAAGCTGCAGCCCCAGCAGCCGCGTCCCATTGCCCGATTCGACCCGCAGCAGTGTCGTGCCGCTTCCGTTGTGCAGCAGCGCCGCGCCCGTGCCCGGCCCGTTGTTGAGGTTCAGATTCGATACATCAATCACGAACGTTTCGTCGCCGCCGAAGACATCGCCGCGCGCAAACTCGCCCGTCGATTCGTCAAAGGCGAACAGATCAAACGGCTGGTCCTGCCCCACTTCGCGAATGAGGTTCTCAAAGAGCGAGAACACGAGCTGTTCATACTCCTGGGCCAAATCCGACTCATCCCCCTCGCGCGCCCGCGCATCCTGGGCTTCCACATAGCGCCGGGCCCGCTCGTTCATAGCCACGTCGGGCCGCTTCGAATCCGTCCGGTCGCGACGCGTCACCGTGGCCCGCGTCCGGCCGGCGTATCGAACCTCAAACACGCCGGTATTCATCGCCCCGCCATACGCCTGCGTCGGCTGGCCCGCCGCCACCTCAATGCCCCCGGTCGTGCCTTTCACCGCCAGCGTCGCGTCCGGCGCCGCGATCTGCACTTCGTTTGCGATCGCCGTTGACGTGATATCAAACTTCACCCGGCCATACGGAACCTCCAGCGCCGTCGTGTCCTTCTCTACCCCGCCCATGCCCTTGGCAATGGCCTCGCGGATGATCACCCGCGAAAGCTGGTCGATCGTGAACACCTGCGCATCCCCGACTCGGATCTGCACCACCGACTTGGTCGGTGTGATCACTTGATCATTTTCATTCAGCGTGTCACCAGCCTTCAACTGACGCGTGGCCCCTCCACTCCCCGCCCGCGCCGCGGCCTTGCCCGACACCGCCACCACCGTGATCACCTGCGGCATCACCGCAGGGCCCGTCGCCGCCGCGGGCGTCGCCGCCGCAGGCGCAACCGTCGCTGGCTCCTGCGCATACGCCGTCCCAAAGCTCAAGACCGTGCCCGCCACCACCGCCAGCTTCGATGCATTCATACGTGTTCCCCGGAAATGGACCGCACAGCATATTCCCGCTTCAGGCCGTCGATCGGTCTCCACTACACAACACACCACCACACCCAATCACCACCCCACCCCCGCACCCCGCTCCCGGCCGCTACTTTTCAGTCAGCACGATCGCCCCGTCGAAGGCCGTCTCCCGGTCCGGCCGACCCTTCCACAGCGTGATCGAGTCGGCATAGATCTCGCCGAGGGTCTCGTCGCCAAAGCGCTTGGCAACGCCGTCAAATGCCACCCCGGCCGACTCAAACTCGCCCGACTGATACGCCATCACGGCCTTCTCGGTTTGTTCAATCCACTCGTCCGTCGCCGGACCGTGCGGGCTCAACTCGCCGATGAGCTCCCAGAGCGACTCAGCGTCTTTTTTGCCCTTCACATTCACTTTGCCGATCCGCCGCCACCGCAGCGGCGGCTGCCCGACCGGCGGCGTGGCAAGGTCCTTCACCCGCTGGTTAACGAGAATTCGACTCCCAAAAAACTTGTTGGCGCTCTCCAGCCGTGACGACAAGTTGGCTGTATCGCCCAGCACCGTGTATGACGAGTTCACCGGCGGGTTACCGAAGTCACCCACCATGAGCGACCCCGCCGCGATGCCGATGCGCACCTTCACAAGCCCCGCATCCGAGAACGCCCCCTCGGCGTTGAGCTGATC
>Ga0105047_10009903_pt1 | contig 15636 bp, 11 predicted proteins | sample MAT04_FD_78384 | JGI IMG/M metagenome (GOLD analysis project Ga0105047, IMG submission 78384) | Freshwater microbial communities from Lake Fryxell liftoff mats and glacier meltwater in Antarctica - MAT-04 (megahit assembly) | ecosystem: Environmental > Aquatic > Freshwater > Ice > Liftoff... | reverse complement strand
TTTATACTTCTCGAAAGGACAGACTGTGATTTTTGAGAAAACAATGTCTTGGTCGCTCGTTGGGTTGATCGCATCGGCCGCGGGAGCTGGCTTGATTCTCTCTGCGTGCGAAGCCACCGCTTCACGTTGCACTTATTACGTTGATGGTTCGTGCTTGACAGAGACTCTTGAGATTAAGATCAACCCGATCCGCGATATCCTACCGGGCGGGCTTGTACCTCCAAACACAACCATCACCCCGCCAACCGGGGCCCCTCCTGGAACCGTCTGGCAATATCCCGACGGGCGGAAGACCTGGCGTCCCAACAACAACCCCGGGCGTGAATACCCGATCGAGCTTCGGCCACCAACCCAAGGGCTGCCCCAGCTAATCCGTGGTGCCGACTGTTGCGCCACCCGGGACATCCTGAACGCATCCTTCGAATACAACGCAAGCACGGCACGCGTCTCGTTCACGCTTGATGCCAACGTCGTCGGCGACCGCCTTGCCGATGTTCCCGCGGACCACGCCACGGTGGTCCAGAACACCGACGGGACGATTACATTCACTCTCGACCGCGATTCCCTCGGCACCTTCTGCCTCCGAAACGGTATCGCATCCATTCAAACCGAGATTGCTGGCGTCTTCCTTGAGTTTGGCAGCGCGACGCTGAACCGCAAGCAGATGGGTGGTGTACCATATCTCAAGACCGAGGACCCAGTCAACGGAACCCAATACACGATGATCGTGACCAAATGGTAATTCGGCGATTCTTCACAGCGGTTGCGACCGCCGCCCTGCTCATCGGGCAGGGCGGCGGCTGCGCCGTGCGCACCAATCCGACGCCCGCGTTTTACTTCGAGGGATTTCCGCCAGTTTCTATGATACTTACGGAAGATGTATTCACGGAAAACGCCGAGCCGCAACCGGACCACAAGCAACCGATCTTTGGATCACGGCCGATGGATTCGGGAACAGCGTGCATCATAAGCCCGCATCGCCTCCTGACGGCCTACCACTGCATTGGTCTCGATCGTGGTCGCATCGTTGTGGATGGATTCCTCACCAACTACACGCGCACGCCGGAATCTCGCCCCGAAGACGACATCGCATATCTGGACCTCGATCCTCCCCTGCCGTACAGCTATACAACCATCGGCATCGACCTTGACTATCTCTTGAGCCCCGGGGACGATATCTTTGTCCTCACTCGAACAGCTTCTTCTGAGTTCAGGTTGACGGGCGTGGGAACATTCACAACGGTCGTGTTGCACGGTCGAGTCATACCGGCATCACACCCTCAGCGGCCCCGGAGCATCACGGTTGAGTTCGACCATCACGCGGTCAAGCATGGAATGTCGGGCTCGCCGTGTTGGGCTCGCACGCCCGAAGGGTGGCGAATCATCGGAGTGCTCAGCTCGAATTGCCAGCATCTCGAACGGGGCTATCAACACACCATCATCGGGCGCTGAAGCCCATCTCAATTCTTCAGTTCATCACCATCGCAACATTACTCACCATCCCCGCCCCCTGCTGGTCAAGCGCGGCCGCATAATTCAGCAACTGCACGTCCGCCGGCTTCACCGCCAGCAGCGTCGCCACCAGGTTCCCCGTCGAACACCAGCGGGTGGGGTTCTGCTGCCACGCCATGGCCGCGACCAGCTCCTCGGGCTTGTTCTGCCGAACGAACTCGATCATCTCGCGGTCGTGCTGAAACACCTTGTTGCGAGCCTGAGTCGGGGCTTCCTCTTCGCCGAAGAGCGTCTCCTGATCGCCGAACGCCGGCCCGGCGTGGCTGAGATCGGCGGATGCAATAACAAGAGTCTTACCCGGAAGCGTTTCGAACACTTCTCGAAGTGCCGCCACGAACGGCTCTAATGCTACACCCTTGCCGTCATAACTCTCGCCGTTATTCACGGCCGGGTCGTGAACGAGCGCCCCGAAAACCTTACAAAATTTCCCGTTCTCGTCCGCGCCCAAAATATGCTGGATCCACGGGATCTGCAATTCGATCGAGTGCTCGCGCTCGTGGTCGTACCGATTCGCAAACAGCGTGTCGCCCAGCCGCTTGCGCATGATCTCGACCACCTCCGCATCGACCTCGCAAGTCCCAAACGGCGTCTGGAACCCCTTGTCGCACCCCACCACCCCGGTGCCCTCGCCGAAGTGGTTGGTCCCCAGAATAATCACTCGATCGGGACGATCCACCACCCGCATCCGCCCCCACACCGACGCGTAATTCAGCCAGCCGCGAGCGTAATCGATGTGCGGGGCCACGATCGCCTTGGGCAGCGTGTCAAAGCTGGGGTTCTGGACATTCTGGAGAGCCTGAGCGATCCACTCGTCGAACGCGGCCTTGAGCTTAATCGGCCCTTCCTCTCTCTTCTGCTCGTCGGTCGCGCCCTCGCCCAAGGCTTGGGTCGCCAAGGCGTCGGCCATCGCGGCGGTCGAGGCCGGGGGAAGCACGGGGTTGTTGTCAAAGTCTGCCCGCATCTTGGCGACCATGGCGTCGAACGTCGGCCCGGTGATCAGCCCCGCATCGTCAAGCTGGGCCACCAGTTGCTCGACCAGAGGCCGACTCAACCCCCGACCCACCTCCGACACGATCGTGTCCACGTCACGGCTTCCGTCCATCAGCGGCAGGATCAACTGAGCCCCCGGCATGGTGAAAACCACGCGATCCGAGATCTGCCGGGCGTCGGCCAGCCCGAGGACCTGCTGCTCGCCCACCTGGGCCGGGAAACCTCGCACCGCCCGCAGCTTGGGCCGCTGCTGGTGGGCCGCGCTTGGGTCAAATGGCGGCACGTCGCGTGGTGCCGGTCCGGGGTTGCCTTGCGAGTTGCCTTGATGGTCGCCTTGATGGTCTTGGTTGGCGGGCTGGTCAGTCATAGAGGAAGTGTAGACGAGCGTTGGCGAGGGTCAGCACAGGCGGGTGGATTCTGCGAAGCCCTCGTCTATCATTTCGACCATACCCGGAACGCGGGGGAGCCAGAATTCTGACCGAGACCTCGCGGGCACTAGACCCTAGACCCCAGACCTCCAGGCCGCAGACCAAGGAACGACCCATGCCCGAGACGAGCATCTTCGACAATATCAAGGCTGGCCAGAGCATCGTCTGCACGATCGCCGCCGCTCCTCGCACCGCCGACCAGAAGAGCACGCTCGAGCGGCTCATGCGCAACGACCCCGAGGCCAAGCGAGGCCTTCGCAAGGGCCAGCGCCAGCGCCGCCAGGGCATGATCGTCTATAACCGCGGCAACCGCGACTGGTACAAGCGCGAACTCTGCAGCAAGATCATCCACCCCGTCCCCGGCCAGACCTGGTCGATGCGCTTCACCTTCGACCTCGTCAACGACTTTAACGCCGTCAAGGACCTCGTCACGGTCAAGGGCGCCTAATCGAACTCAAAGAACCTGAAGCGAGCCGGGGCCTGTGGCCCCGGTTTTTATTTCGGCGCTCTCGTCTGCTTCATCGACCTCCTCTTCCGTCTGCTTCCTATCTTTTCATCCATGGGCGCACCCTCTTCACTGGTTCGGATCCTCCCGGCAATCGCCGCGTTCGCGGTGGCCGGGGTCGTGGCGACAATAATCTTTCGCGCAACGTCCGGACCATCGGCATCGAACAACGCTCCGACCGCGCCAACGCCCGATTCGCCGTCCACTGCGCCGAGCACGCCCTCGCCGAGCACGCCCTCGCTGACCAAAAAAACCTACACCATCCGAGGCCGCATCGAGCAGCTCCCCGACCCAACGGTGAAGGGCTCCATGCTCCAGATCCACCACGAACGTATCGAAGACTGGGTCAACAGCAAGGGCGACGCGAAGGGGATGAACTCGATGATCATGCCGTTCCCGCCCATGCAAGGAGTCTCGCTTGACGGGCTTGCCATCGGCGACCTCGTGGAGTTCAAGGCCGAGTTCGACTATTCCAGACTCCCGCCGCAGCGCACGGTGTCGATCACCAAGCTCGCGCCGGACACGGTCCTGAATATTCAGGGGAACTGACCGCTCTTCTGATTTCTTCGAGTCCTTGGAGCTCTGCCAAACCTTCGAGTTCAACGAGAAGAATCTGAACTTCAAGCTTTCGAAGAGATCGAAGCCGAGCCGAGACTTGGAAGCGAAAGAAAACACCCGAGCGTGCGGACGCTCGGGTGTCGTGGATGCTTTCGATTGACCGTCACGCTTGACGCCCAGATCTTGACTCCCAGATCTTGACGCCCAGACCTTGACGCCTAGCTCTTACGTCGAGCCCGCGTTGGCCCCCACCGGCTTCTCGGTCTCCGGCGGCGGGGTCGAGGCGGTGGCCGTGAAGTACAGGTGATCCTCGAACTTCCCGTCGCTGTCCTTGCGGCGGGTCACGTGCACCGTGCCTCCGACGGGGATGTCCTTGGACAGGAGCATCTCGCTAAGCGGGTCTTCGATATACGTCCCGATCGAGCGACGCAGTGGCCGCGCGCCGTACTCGGGGTTGTACCCCTTCTCGATCAGGAACTCGCGAGCAACGTCGTCGAGCTCCATGGTCAGAGCCTGGTCCTTGAGCCGCTTGGCGACCTTGCTTACTTCGTAGAGCACGATCTTGCTGAGGTCCTCGCGAGTCAGCGGGCGGAAGACGATGATGTCGTCGAGGCGGTTGATGAACTCGGGGCGGAAGAACCGCTCGATCTCCTTCATCAGCACCGTCTTGACGTTGTCGTGGTCGATGTCGGCGGAACGCTTGGCGAAGCCGAACCCGCCGCCGCCCTTGATGAGGTCAGCGCCGATGTTGCTGGTCATGATCAGGATCGTGTTGCTGAAGTCCACGTTGCGCCCGAAGCTGTCGGTCAGCCGACCTTCTTCCATAATCTGCAGCAACATGTTGAACACGTCGGGGTGGGCCTTCTCGACCTCGTCGAGCAGGATCACCGAGTACGGGCGACGGCGGATGCGCTCGGTGAGCTGCCCGCCTTCCTCGTACCCGACATAACCGGGGGGCGCGCCGACGAGCCGCGAGACGTTGTGCTTCTCCATGTACTCGGACATGTCCAGGTGTACGAGCGCCTCTTCGTCGCCGAACATGAACTCGGCCAAGGCCTTGGACAGCAGCGTCTTGCCGACGCCCGAGGGCCCGACGAAGATGAACGAACCGGCGGGACGCTTGGGATCCTTCAACCCCGCGCGAGCGCGACGGATCGCCTTTGACACGACCTTGATCGCCTCGTCTTGGCTGATGACCTTCTTGTGCAGCTCCTTCTCGAGGTCGAGCAGGCGCTGAGCCTCTTCCTTCTCGAGGCGCTTGAGCGGGACGCCGGTCATCTTGGAGACGACCTCGGCGATCACGTCCTCATCGACCACGCCGTCGACCTCCTGGGTCTTGGCGCGCCACTGCTTCTGCATGTCCTCTTTCTTCTTACGCATCTGCTCGGCCTGGTCGCGCAGCTCGGCCGCCCGCTCATAGTCCGCAGCCTTGACGGCCTCATCCTTCGACACGCTCAGCCGCTCGATGTCGGCCTCAATCTCCGCCAGATTCGGCGGCTTGCTCATGCTGCGGATGCGGACTCGCGCGCCCGCCTCGTCGATCACGTCGATCGACTTGTCAGGCTGCACGCGCCCGGGGATGTAGCGACCCGAAAGATCCACGGCCGCTCGGACCGCAGCGTCGGTGATCTTCACGCGGTGGTGCTGCTCGTACTTCTCGCGCAGTCCCTTGATGATCTCGACGGTCTGCTCGGCGCTTGGTGGGTCAACCGTGATCGCCTGGAAGCGACGAGCCAAGGCCGCGTCCTTCTCGATGTACTTGCGGTACTCGTCGAACGTGGTGGCACCGATGCACTGGATCTCACCGCGAGCGAGCGCGGGCTTGAGCACGTTGGACGCGTCGATCGCGCCCTCGGCTCCGCCCGCCCCGACCAGCGTGTGCAGCTCGTCGATGAACAGGATCACGTTCTTGGCGCGGCGCACCTCGTTCATCACGGCCTTGATCCGCTCCTCGAACTGGCCGCGGTACTTGGTTCCCGCGACCATCATCGCCAAGTCAAGCACGACCAGGCGACGCTCGTGAAGGATCTCGGGCACATCGGTGGCGATGATGCGCTGGGCCAGCCCCTCAACGATCGCGGTCTTGCCGACGCCCGCCTCGCCGAGGAGGACAGGGTTGTTCTTGGTGCGTCGGCACAGAACCTGCACGAGCCGCTCGATCTCGGTCTCGCGCCCGATCACCGGGTCGAGCGTCCCTTCACGGGCGAGCTCGGTCAGGTCGCGCCCGAACGAATCGAGCGCGGGAGTTTTGGACTTGCCCTTGGCGGCCGACGCGGAGCTCGCACTCGAACTCGACGATGAACTGGAACTCGAAAGGCTCTCACCAGAGCTGCTGGTGCCGCTGGTTCCCTCGGACTGCTCGCTGCCAGCCCCGAGAAGATTGAGAACCTCCTCGCGGACTTCATCGAGCTTGAGCCCGAGGTTCATGAGAACCTGAGCCGCCACCCCGTCGTGCTCGCGCAGCAGCCCGAGCAGCAGGTGCTCGGTACCGACGTAATTGTGATTGAGGTTGCGAGCTTCCTCGATGGCGTACTCGATAACTTTCTTAGCCCGAGGGGTCTGGGGCAGCTTGCCCATGGTGACCATCTCGGGCCCGGCCTTGACAAGCTTCTCGACCTCGAGGCGGACCTTGCGCAGGTCTACGTCGAGATTTTTGAGCACGTTGGCTCCGACACCCGAGCCCTCTTTCACCAGCCCGAGCAGGATGTGCTCGGTGCCGATGTACTCGTGGTTGAAGCGCTGAGCTTCTTGGTTGGCCAAGGCCATGACTTTGCGGGCACGATCTGTAAAACGCTCGAACATCGCAATCTCGCTTTCCAGCACGCTGTGCTGCTGCGGATGTATTCGCCGGAGAGAGGCCAAGGGTTGTACTGGGTTTGGACTATCCCAGTTCTTCCGACCCGACCTGCCGACTCACTTCAGACCAAACTTCAGGCCACTCTGCTTCCGATCTCATGCCATCGTTTGGATTCACGACCCCTGGTTTCGGAGCGTTCGATTTCCTTAAATCATTTCTTACAAAGAAGATACGTCGAACATCGGTGATCTAGTTGGCTCATCCTACTCGCCTCTTTCGCTCTCGCTGAGATCTGACTCGCGAGGAGATTCTGGGGGGTATCGGTTGCGAGCGGCGTGCCAGTGATTCAAAGTTGAGAGTGGCTTCTAGAGGGCTGCCCGGCGGGGTGAGGTGTGAGGGGCTGCCTTTCGGGGGAACCATCTGCCAAAAAGTCAGAATTACCGCGATCCGAACGAGGTGGCTGTTCAACGAGCCGGGACTTGGGCCGTCGGGCGGGTCGCGCCCGAGGCGTCGGCCAAGACCTGGATTGGCACCGTCACCTCGTCGGTGCTGCCAGAAATCTTGTCCTTGATCACGATCTTGAGCTTGTAGTTGCCGACGCTCAGAGTCTCGGGAAGGTCGATCGTCTGGACCAGATAAAAATCGCGACGCCGTTTGCGGCTCACTTCGACCACCGTCTGCTCGGGGCGACGCCACTGCAGCGAGCCGTCGGCGTCGTGCCACAGCCCGAGCTCTTCGGAAACCTCGACCGCCCACATCTGGTCGAAGTCCGACGACGACCAGCCCAGGTCCGCGGCCCCGCTGTCGCGGTCGCGCGCGGCGCGGTGCGAGAGCCGATCTACTTCAACGTACACGAGCGCTCGGTTGGGGCGACCGGCCAGAAACGTGTTGGTAGGAAACGGGTCGTACTGACCAAAGCCCATCACGCGACGGCACAGTGCGGCCTGCGCGATGCGGACGTTCTGAACCGTGCTGATCGCGGCGCTAGCTTGATCGAAGACCTCGGCGGCGGCGGACGGGTCGCCGTCCTTGGCCGGGCCCGCGGCGAAACCTTTCAACAACCCCGAAAACGCGGCGAGAACTGAGCGTTGCGCGGGCGAGAGAGAAGCGTCGGCCGTGCTGGTCGGGAGAGAGTCTGGCGCGAGCAGCGCGTCAAGCGCGGCCAAGGTCGCTTTGTCCGCGAATCGAGGCGCGCCGGAGTTTGATCGCTCGGTCAAGACCGCACGAAGCTCGCGTGTCGCGTCAAGAAGTCGCTCGTCGGCGGACTTGGGCGCAACCGGGGCCGGGGCCGGGGCCGGGGCCGGGGCCGGGGCCGGGGCGGCGTTCGAAGCGAGCCCTGTGTTGATTTCTGTTTCGACCTCGGGCTGGGTCGTGTTTAGGGTGTCGGTCAGAGCGGGCGGCGCGGCTTCAGCGGCGCGAACACGCGCGAGCGTTGTCGGCTTGGTCGTGCTCGCGGCCTCGTCAAAGATAGAACTCAGGGAAAGGTCGGGTCCGGTCGGCAACGCAGATTTGCCTTTCGCGCCGATCACCGGCGCGACCGTTGTCGGCGCCGGGGATTTGGCCGACGCGAGAGCGTCTAGTCCGGTGTTGGCGGCGTCGGACTCGCTGTCACCGGGGGCTACGCAGCTCGTGAGGAAGAGCAAGGCCGCGATCGCGGGGAACATGGCTCTTGGAAGCACCCTTGAAAACATCGGTGCGAAGGCGTGATTCGACGAGTATGGCTCGCGGTTGGTCATGACGGGCTCCTCTGGCCCGGTCGTATCGACCGCCGCTGGCTGGATGCTTGGGTTTCCGGGCCCCGGGGAGAGTGCTAGGTCCGGAGAACACGCAACAACGGTTAGACCCCCTGCTTCATTGATCGTGGAATGCGGCGGGAGTTTGCTGTTGAGATTTGCTGTTGAGAAGAGTCGGCACGAAGCGCCGACCTACTGAACCCACGTTCCGAGTCGATCTAGGATGAACGGGATGGCTGGCGGGACGATGAACGGCGTGGCGGTTTCGGTTGTCGCTTCGGGGATCGGTTTATCGAGACCGAAGACGTTGACCTCGCGGACCATGCCTCGGTGGGTGGATTCGATAAAGATGGTTTCGGTCGAGCCCGGGAGCTGCGCCGAGCGGGCCGAGACCACGCCGTCGCCGAGCCCTCGGGTGAGTTCGCGGCATGATTCGAGGAGGCTCTCGGCCTCTTGCTGGCCGAGGATCTTCTTGACGATGGGCTTGGAGAGCGCGTCTTCGAGCCGCAGATCGTCGGCGGTCGTGACGCGCGCGACGATGGACGTGATGGCGAGTTGAGACGAGGTGAGCGCCGCCCGCTTGTTGAGTTCGGTGAGATACGCCGACCCCGGCCTCAGGTCGCGGCCCGCTTGTCCATCGCCGTCGAGATCGAACCTAGCGAGGTCGCGAACGTTGTGGTTGTCTGAATCGATCCAGCGCCACAGTGTTTCGCGGGCCTCGCTTAGGCACTGCAGGCGCGCGAAGGGCGAGCCAAGGTTGGGCGTGCCGAGCAGGATGAGGCGGCGGAGATCGGGCATGGGCGTGGCGTTGCCGGAGCGGCTGGCGGAATGACCGGCCGGTTGGCCGCGGTAAAAATCGGCGCGGGTGAGCACATCCCGCGCGATGAGGCCACCCATGGAGTGGCACACGAGATCGACCGACCGTGCCCCCCCGGCCGCGAGGTGCCCGAGCGCCTCATACAGCAGACCGGCGGAAGCGGCGAGCGATTGATCGTTGGGGTAGTCCAGCCGCGCGACGCCCAGCGACGCCAGTTCAGGGCGGCGGCGGATGGCGGGGGCGAGGTCGTTCCACACGTCGCCGGTGTCGTCCAGCCCGTGGACGAGCAGGACGACGTGCTCGGGGAGCGGCGTGCCGATATCGAACGCGGCCCAGTCGGTCGGCGCGATGCCCGACGTGCCGGGCCGGAGAACGTGGACGCCCTGGATGCGGGCCATGGGCGCGATATCGCCGAAGTGAACGTGCGTGAAGTCTTTGATGGAGTCGCAGAACTCGCCGGTCTCGCGGCGCAGCGCGTCGCGCCAGCCAGGCTTGCCGGGGTCAGAGATCTGGGGTGTGGATTGAGCTCGCGCGGGAACTTGGGTTGCGAGCGTGGCCAAGGCTGCGACGGCGATACCGAACGGGACACTGCCGGTGAACAAACGACGCCAATGGGGCATGGAAGAACCTCCGAGGGGTTGTTGGGAGTGGTGTGCGGCGGGTTTCGAAGCACGCCGCGTGCCACGGCGTTCGATCACGAAATGTGTTCGAGAGCAGGTGTGGTATTACTTCAATATGGGCGGTCCGAGGCCGAAGAGAAGTTCGACGAAGTGCTCGCGAGCCCAGTAATTGAACTTCATGATAGTGAATACGAACACAAAGCGGCGTGCCGATCAATCTCCGGGCAGCGGTTTGTTCCGTGAGGCTTGGAAGAGAATGCCGCCCGGAACAAACTGGCCGGTCGGTGGGCGTTTGGAGGAGGTTTTATCGGTCCCTCATCTCGTGTGTCGAGGCTGGCCCGGGGCGCGTGTGTGTGCCGAACGAGGGATCACGGGCGCAACGATGACTGGTTTGCGACCGCGTTTGAGCACGCGGGCACCTCGGAACCGAGCGCGAAAAACTGATTCGTGTTCTGTGGTTCCGGTCTGCCAAGGGCTCGAAGCCGGGCTGAGGTGGTCAGGAATTCCTGGCGTGGCATCCATCGCCGTCTGGGCGGCGTATGGACCATCGAGCCACCATGCCGTCGGCCGCCTGATTTTAGGACTTCGGGTAGTTTCCAATAGATTGACTTCGCCCGGTCTGTCATACTGCCATGACCTGACCGATAGTTCTGGCACTTGGTGGCGCGGTGGATCTTCGGCGGGACAGGAATGACGGAAGAGGAGCAAGAGATGCCTACGGTTTTCAACGCGGTTTACAACGCGGTTCACAACCTGTTTTACAACCGGGTCGCTGGCGGTGTGCGAGCGACGACCGACGCGACGAACCGCGTTCCTGCCGGGCCTTGGCGCGTTGGTCTCTTGACCGTGCTCGCGGGGATCTCGGCGGTGGCGGGGTGCGCATCGATCAGTTCGGACGGTTCGGCCGAAAACCGCGGTCCGCGTTCCTTCCAGCCTGTCAACCTTCGCGCGATGACAACGGTGGCTACGCCGCCGACGCCGATTGACCTGAGCGCACCGGGCGCGGTGGTGGCGGGGTCGGCCGAGGTTCGGATCATCGACACGCGCACGTTCCCGGTTCAGAAACAGATCACCGGCCCGTGGCGCGGCGAGGTTCGCGACATCGAGGAGATGCTCGGCGAGCACGACCAAGGCGAGAAGCGTGAGCTCAAGCGCGGCATTCCCAACGACCTGGTCGCGGGCGAGCTTGACGAGACCATGATCCGCACGGCCCCAGGGCAACATTTCCCGGGGATCAGCGCAACAAGGTGGACCCCGCCCGACCCCACGATCGCGGTCGGGCCCAATCACATCGTCACGACGGTGAACACAGCCATCGCGTTTTATCAGAAGGACGGGACGCTCGACTTCTCGGCCAATCTCGACGATTCCGGGGACCCGGGCTTCTTCGAGGAAGTGGGCGGCAAGACGTTCTGCTTTGACCCCAAGTGTTTCTATGACCACCTAGCCAAGCGTTTCGTGGTGGTGGCTCTGGAGTTCTACGGCACGACCGAATCGTGGATCGATATCGCGGTCTCTGATGACAGCGATCCCAACGGCGTGTGGTACAAGTACCGCACCAACTCGGTGGTCGCGGACGGCCCGAACACTTTCTGGGTTGACTACCCCGGGTTCGGGTACGACGGGGGCGCGTACTACGTCACGGGCAACCTTTTCGGGTTGAACAACGGCGGTTTCGGCGGCGTGATCTACCGCATCTTCAACAAGACCCCGCTGCTCACGGGCAGCGCGGCCTCGTTCAAGGATCTGCGCGACGCCAACGGCGCGTCGTGCCAGGTGGCTCAGCACTTTGGCGTGACGACCACGCCGTACTTCGTCGAGACGCTCAACAACTCCGCGCTCAAGGTGAGCGCTATCAAGACCCCGCTGGGGACAACGCCGACGCGGGTCTCGACCAACGTCGCCGTCCCGGCCTATTCCGACGGCACCGGCGCGCCCAACAAGGGCGGGGGCGTGCTAGACACCGTGGGCGACCGATTGTTCAACGTGCACTGGCGCAACGGCAACCTTTACACCGCCCACACTGTCCGCGTGAACAACAAGGACATCGCGCGTTGGTACCACATGAACACCGGCACCTGGCCGACCAGCGGCGGGGTGACGCTCGTGCAATCGGGGAACATCAACCCCACGTCGCCGCCCGGGCAGCACACGTTCTTCCCGGCTATTTATTCGGACAAGAACAACGCCGTGGGTGTGGTGATCGGAGCGTCGACCTCGACCACGGAGCCCAGCATCCGCGTGGCGGGGCGCAGCGCGACCGATTCACTGGGAAAACTTTCGGCGCTGGTGACGGTGAAGGCTGGAACGATCGGGGCGAACGGTCGCTGGGGGGACTACTTTGATCTCGCGATCGATCCCAATGACGACCAGACCTTGTGGTTCATCGGCGAGATTCAGCTCGGGGAGACTCCCGAAACGAGCTACTGGGCCACCGAGATCGGCACGTTCGCGCTCCGCTGCCCGGGCGATTTCAACGCCGACGGGTTCGTGAACGGTGACGATTACGACGCGTTCGTGATCGCGTTCGAGGCTGGCAGCATCCTCGCGGACTTTAACAGCGACGGGTTCGTGAACGGCGATGATTTCGACGGCTACGCGGCTGCTTTCGAGGCGGGGTGCTGAAGCACAAGCGGGCGATCGTTGCGACCGTTCATTCAGATCAAGCCTGATCCCAAGGCCAACGCCATCACGATCAGCATGACGCCGATGAACCGGCGCAGGCCTTCGATCTTAACCTTGCGGAGCGACCGCGCGCCGATGATGGAGCCTGCGAACGCGGCGAGGCTTGCGGCGATGACGAGCCCGACGCCGCCGTGCTCACGGAAGGACGCGAGGCCGACTTTGAACGTGAGGCCGTAGACGACGAGGCGGGCGAGATCGATCACGATCGCGGTCATCTTTCCGGTGGCGACGAAGCGTTCTTTGCTCATGCCTAGGCGCAGGAGGAAGGCGGAGCGGAGCGCACCTTGGTGGCCAGAGATGCCGCCGAAGAAGCCGGAGATCGCGCCGCCGATGAGGATGAACCTGGGCGGGAAGCTGAGAGACGCGAAGCCGGGTGAGAGTTCGAGAGCGGCGAACGCGCCGATCACGACGGCGACGACGAGCTTGACGACGGTGATGGTGTAGACGCGCGAACCGAGAGAGTAGGTCGCGACCGTGCTTGCGCCGGTGAGTCGTTCGAGCAGCCACGCGCCGAGGATCGCGGCGAGAGCGGCCGGGATTCCGAAGCGCGCGACAACCTTCCAGTCCGCGTGCTTTCCCACGAGCCCGGCCGAGAAGATGTTGTTGGCGAGGTGGACGATCGCGGTCGCGCCGATGGCGATATCGATCGGGAAGTAGAGCGCAAAGACGGGCATGAGAAGCGTGCCCAGCCCGAAGCCGGTGAAGAACGTGAGCGCGGCGACGACGAGAGAGGCGGTACAGAGGAGGAAGTAGTCCACGGGCGGACTCTATGCGGAAGAGGTCTCCAGCAGTTGGTACCAGCCAGCCAAGTGTTCAGAGATAGGCGTCAGGGCGCACCGGAATCGTGACGCCCAACGGGACTTCCATGCTCATCTCCCGGCAGAGCGTCTTGCGTTGGACCGCGCGGAAAGATCCACTTGAGGACCAAGACCGCCGCGGATGCACGCGCGCAGAAGAACGAGTGACGGTGCTCCGACGAGAGTAATTCTATGTAACACAAAGGACTTCCAAATGTCTCTCGCACGCACACCACAGTGTCGTCACGGCAAAATATCGCCGTCCGATAGAATCCGTGAACCAAGATTCTTCCCGGCTCCGCTAGTTCAACCATGCGGCCGAAGCCCGATGCGCGAGCCCAATAGTTTAAAGAGACCGCCAAGGAGAACCAGAATGGCACGCTGTATAAATAATGTACGCTTACGCTACAGTAGCTCGCAAGCCCCAAGGCCAGCAAAAGATCAAAGCCCGCAGTGACGCACACTGTCAGCCTTTCTTTGCTCGACGAATATTCTAGGGAGGAAGCTCGCTCCGTCTCCGTGAGATTGGTGCTTACAAGTGGATTTGATCGAACTTCAACCGTGATGGCCTTGGCTGCACGTTCTCCAAGGACGACCAAGCCTCGGCCACTTTTTAAAGACATGGACAGATCTAGATCGCCCGCACACTCGCTCGGACCCACGACAAAAAACTCGTGATTTTCAATCGCGTTCGACAGCCGATCTCGCTGATTACTCACATCGACCGCTACCTCGCATGAGGTTCCTACGGACTGCATTTTTGATTGAACAAGGTGATTGTAATAGTGATGGTCTTTCGGTCGGGACAGAAATCGACTGAAACATAAAGTAATAAACACTAGGATGGCAGCGCCGGCAACGCTTGCTGCACTAATTAGCAGCCCCGGTTCATTGAAAATTTCAAACGACGTGATCGGTTGACGAGGCCGCTCCCGGCCGCTTCTCTGGATTGTGAGCAACACGAACACTCCGAGCAATGCACCACAACAACTTGTATACGCTACAATAGTTCGAGATATTATTATTAATACTGGGTTCCGGATGCGGATCGCTGCATCCGGAACCCGCGCGATCACCGTCCGAGCCGTTCTGGTCGCATGTTGTGGAATTTTTATAACGAGCTGAGCCATAACGCCTGCAGTGTGTTCTGATTCCGGATTCAACATCGCTTTGGAAATGGAGTATTCGCTGATGCGGAGAACCTCCGATGATCGCTGCTCGGTTGGCCTTTATCTCCTGTACTTGCGTTATGGAAACAAGACACCCTGGCAGGCTGGGCTGTTTTGTGCGCGGTTCGAGCAGTTGTTATACGCCTGCGAAGCGACCGCAGCGGCTGTCACTAATGCCAAGATCGCCGCTCCCAATAGACCTTTACAGTAGGCGGAGCCCTTGCCCAGACATACACAGGCAATCGGGTTGCCCACCAGACAGAACGCGCCACAGAGGATTACCCCAACAAGACAGGCAGTTCCAACGACTCCCAAGGTCAATTGAGCTAGGGCGTTCGCGGAGTCCATCGCGTCATTGTAGTTCGCTTGGCAGGCGTCCAGCAGTGCCTGACACGCCGCAGCATCACCGCGCACGTGCCAATCAGTCGCTGACCGCTTCAAGGATATCGCGGTATCATCGCTCAAAGTCCCAAGAATCAAGGCGGTGGTCCGTTGATCACCGGTGCTGGTGTCCGACCAAACGAGAGCGACGACCGGCGCGTTGCCCAAGAACGATTCAAGAAGCCCGGTGCAAAGATGAGCCGACAAATTAATGCTACTCCAGGCGGCTCGGTTCGCCTGAGTGATGCCGGGAAGGCTTGGATTCATCCCGTCAATGATCTCCGCTCTGGAAACGTAGAACGTGTACGGCATGCCAGCTTCATTCGTCCCCGAATAGGCCGCGCGTCCTAGGACCGGAGAATCAAGGCGAAACTCGGATGACGCCCCGTACGGCACCACGAATACCCGCTCGTAGGCGATCCGATTCACGGCGATCAAATCAATACCAATAGGCACGCCGGGACCACCAACGTCCAATCCTCCAGGTTGTGACCCCGAACTGACGTTGACCTCGGTTATTGGGCTATGAGTCGCCCACGCCACCGGCCCGCCCGTCAGGATCATCGCACCGGCGACAATCCCGATCACGAAGTTAACGAACTTGTGGCAAGAGAGAGAGAGAGAGAGAGACGAGAATAGCACGG
>Ga0105047_10009898_pt1 | contig 15642 bp, 7 predicted proteins | sample MAT04_FD_78384 | JGI IMG/M metagenome (GOLD analysis project Ga0105047, IMG submission 78384) | Freshwater microbial communities from Lake Fryxell liftoff mats and glacier meltwater in Antarctica - MAT-04 (megahit assembly) | ecosystem: Environmental > Aquatic > Freshwater > Ice > Liftoff... | reverse complement strand
TGCCGGGCAGCCAGGCACTGTCGCTGACCGACTACCAGCTGCCCGAGCTGATGGCGGTGTCGGTGAGCCCGGGTGAGGCCCAGCCGGCACCACCGCGTGGCTATGCACCCGGTACACCGGGCACAGCCGGCACACCCGGCACAGCCGGCAGCGGCAGCCAGGGCGTGCCGGTGCCCGTCATTCCCGATCTGTGCTGACGCGACAGGCCCGGCGATGAACAGCAACGGCAACCGCTTCGTCCTGCTCACCGGCGACGACGGCCTGCGCGCCAGTGGCAACGGCTGCGCCTGGGATGCCGGGCAGGGCGCGCATGAGGAAACGCCGGGCCGCTCCCAAGTTTCCTCATCCCCCTCGGGGGGCCTGCAGCGAAGCGGCAGGTTTCAGGGCGCCATCACCCTGCAGCGCCAAGACCAGCCACGCCTGCCGCAACTGGGCAGCGCCGCCGCGCTGGCGCTGTGGCAATCGGCCACGCCGCTGGTGCAAGACGACCACGGCCAACTGGGCCGGCTCAGCGACAACCGCCAGCGCATCCAGTTCTCGTTGGACCGCCAGGGCCAGACCTGGCAAACCCTGCTGGCCGAGCGCGACCCGGCCGACGGCCTGGCAGCCGACCTGAGCGCCCTGGTGCTGGACGAGGTGGATGCCCCTGCGGCTGCACGCTTTGCCGACCTGCATCTGGGCGGCAGCGGCCTGCTGGCCGCACCATGGAGCGACGGCGCCGCCGCGCATGGCGTCACCCTGGTGCACCTGCGCCGCCGCTGGCAGCAGCGCCTGGCCTTGCCGCAGCCGGCACGCCGCGCCTGGGTGGATGCGCAAGACGGCATCTGGCTGCTGGGTGACGACGCGCTGTGGCTGGCGCGCGGCGGCCCGCTGCCGCAACCGTATGTGCCGCAGCCCGGGCGCTTCGAGCCCGACGTGGTCAACCCCGACCCGCTGCGGCTGCGGTGGCGCCAGCCGCTGCCACCCCATGCCGGCCTGCTCGGCCTGGCCGCCAGCAGCGGCCGCCTGTTCGTGCTGGTGCGCGCCAGCGGCGGCGCATCGCCCCGCATGGCCGTGCTGAGCCGGCCGCTGAGCGACGCGGCTGACAGCCCCTGGGCCAGCCACAGCCTGCCCGCCGCGCTGCCGCTGGCCACCGACATCGCCGCGCTCGACGACCAACGGATCCTGCTGCTGCCGCCGCTGGAAGCCGGCGCCACCCGACAAGCAGCGCGTGATTGCCCGTTGCTGCGCCTGCCACCCGGCGGCGCGCCACGTGCCCACCTGCTGCCCGAGCGCTGGCCACGCCACAGCGAAGCCGCAGTGCGCTTCGTGCGCCACCGCGACAACCTGCCGCGCTACTTCAGCGCCGACGGTGTGCGCCGCCTCTACCGCCTGGCCCAGGCGCGGTTGGCCGCCAGCGGCGACGCGCTGATCGACGCCCCCCTGGACGCCGGCTCGCCCGACACCCACTGGGACCGGATCTACCTGGACGCCTGCGTGCCACCGGGTTGCCGGCTGGCGGTGGATGCCTGGGCCGGTGATCTGCCTGTGCTGCCCGCCGGCCTGCCCGACACCTGGCTGCTGCCGCAGCCGGCCCTGCTGGCCAGCCCGCTGAAGAGCGAGCTGCCGTTCGCCGCGCAGGCCGATGCCGCCGGCAACGGCGACGAAGGCCATGCCCAGCTGTTCGAGGTGCTGCTGCAGCGCCCCGCCGGCGCGGTGCGAGAGCTGCGTGGCCGCTACCTGCGCCTGCGCCTGCGCCTGCAGGGTGATGGCCGCCACAGCCCGGCGGTGTTCGCGCTGCGCGCCTGGCACCCTCGCTTCTCGTGGCAGGGCCAGTACCTGCCAGAACACATGCGCCAGCAGCAGGCGCCCGATGCCGCCGACACCGGCCCGGCCAACGGTGCCGACCTGCGCGACCGGGTGCTGGCCAGCTTCGAAGGCCTGTGGACACCGCTGGAAGACCGCATCGCCGCAGCCGAGATGCTGCTCAGCCCGGCCACCGCGCCGCCAGCGCAGCTGCCGGTGCTGGCCGAGTTGCTGGCCCAACGCCTGCCTGCTGCCTGGCCGGTGGCGCGCCAGCGCCGTTGGCTGGCCAGCGCCGGCGCACGCCAGCAACGGCACGGCACGCTGGCTGCGCTGGTGCTGGCACTGGACGTGCTGACCGATGGCGCGGTGCGCCGCGGCCAGGTGGTGCCGGTCGAGCACTTTCGCCTGCGCCGCACCCTGGCCACGGTGCTGGGCATCGACATGGACGACGACGCCCACCCGCTGACCCTGGGCACCGGCCGGTCCGGCAACAGCCGGGTCGGTGACACGCTGATCCTGAGCGACGACAGCGCACGCGAGTTTCTGGCGCTGTTCGCACCCGAGGTGGCCTCGGCACCGGGTGATGCAGCCGTAGTGCAACGGGTGTTCGACGACGTTGCGCGCCGGCTCACCGTGGTGCTGCACGGCCCGGCACGCGCCCTGGCCCGCAGCGTGGCCGAGGCCCTGCCCGCCCTGGTGCCGGCCACCGTGGTGTGGGCCGTGCGGGAGACCGACCACCCCTTCGTGCTGGGCCTGTCGCCGCTGCTGGGCATCGACACCTACCTGGAAACCACCCCGCCACCACGGCCCGTGGTGCTGGACCGCAGCCGCCTGGGCCGGGGCGACCTGCTGCGCAACCCGGTGGCGCTGTCGCCCGAGCATGCACTGCCGGTGCTGCAAGACGAATGAGGAGCCGTGATGCCCACCCCTGACACCGACGCCGCCCTGGCCGACGACGCCCGCTTCGACGATGCCTTGAAGCGCGTGAGCCACGAGGCCGGCATGCTGCTGGGCCTGGAGGCCGTGCGCGCCGAGCAGGCCTACCACCGCCGCCGCCACACCCGCCATGCCTACTGGCTGCACGGCAGCGGCACGGTGGCCGGCCTGCGTGTGAGCCTGCGCGCCGATGACCCGGCGGGTGATGCCGACCGCGACATGGAGGTGCGCATCGTCGTCAGCCCCGGCATCGCCATCGACGGCCTGGGCCGCGAAGCGAATGTGGACCAACCCTATGGCATCGACCTGCGCGCCTGGCTCACCGTGCGCCGCAGCGAGCCCGAGCGCTGGGCCGCGCTGATCCGCGATGCCCACGACCCGGTGGACAACACCCTGCGGCTGGACGTGACGCTGCGCTACCGCGACGTGGCGAGCGGCCTGCAACCGGTGATGGCCGAGGCCGTCAACGCCGGCACCGACCCGGTGCAGCCGGCCCGCCTGACCGATGCCGTGCTGCTGGAGCTGGTGCCCGCCGGCCGTGCCGATGCACGCGGGCCCGACAATCAGTTTGCGGCCCACCGCCAGGTGCCGGCCTGGGACGCCGTGGCCGGCCTGTTCAGCGACGCCGAACGCCAGAGCGTGACCGACGCCACGGGCGCCGAGCGGCGCCGCCGCGAGCTCGGCGCACGCCTGCTGCACGCGCTGGCCGACGACAACCAGGCGCTGGCCACCCGCCGCGCCACCACCACCGGTGCCGACGAACTGGCGCGCACCCTGCTGGCGAGCCTGGTGATCCAGCTCAGCCCACCCGATGCCGCCGCCGACAACGCCCCCGGCCTGGTCATCAACCCGCTGCGCATGGCACTGGACAACCTGGCGCGGCCCTTCGTGTTCAGCGCCACCGCCCTGGCGCACCTGCTCGGCGATTGAACCCAAGGACCCGCCATGGCCACCGACATCAGCTTCACCCCCTTCCGCCCCGGCACCAGCCAAGCCGACGGCCAGCGCATCGCCGTGATCGACCAGCGCCTGCGCCGCACCAACTACTTCGACGGCCAGTTGCTGAAGGCCAGCGACCTGACCCGCGACCAGATTTACCTGGACGAGCGCCTGCTCGAACTGGGCCAGGCCCTGGGCAGCGGCATCGTGCGCGGCCTGGGCCTGCGCCGGCCACAGCCCCAGGTGCTGCGCATCGCGCCCGGCATCGCGGTGGCGCCATCGGGCCGGGTGCTCGAACTGAGCGACGCCGCGCTGGACATCGACCTGGCCGATGCCGCCCGCCTGGCCACGCTCAACGACGGCCGCATCCAGCGCCTGCCGCGTGGCCTGTACCTGCTGGCGCTGGCCCGGGCCGAGGTGATCGACGGCGTGGCCGAGGCCTTCCCGCGTGACCTGGCGTCGGCGCGGGTGCCGCGTGTGGCCAGCTATGCCGAGGGTGTGCAACTGGTGTTGTACCGCCTGCCGGTGGCGCTGCCCAGGCAGGACGAACTGGCCGTGCGGGCTGCACTGGCGCGCGAACTGCTGGGTGGCAACGACCGCCTGGCCCTGCCCGATGACGACGCCGTGGCCCTGGCCCTGCTGGCGGTGGACAACGCCCGGCTGCAGTGGCTCGACCAGGGCCTGGTGCGCCGCCCACGCCGCAGCCCAGGCCAGGCCGGCGCGCTGCAGCAAGACCTGGCCACCCACTACCGCGAGCTGATGGCCGCAGTGCGCAGCAGCCGCGCCGCCCAGGGCCTGGCAGAGGCGTTCGAGGCCAGGCAGGTGTTCCGCGTGCTGCCACCGCACGGGCCTTGCCCCAAGGCGGCGTTCGACCCGGTGGCCGGCAGCCAGCGCTTTTTCCCCGAGGCCTGGGAGGTGAGCATCGCCCCGGTGCGCCGCAGCGACCTGCCGGTGCTGCTGGCCGATGCCGAGTTGCTGGCCCCGATCGACCTGCAGCAAGACGCCGACATCGACCTGATGGTGCTGGTGCCGCTGCCCGACAACGCCTATGCGGTGCGCGCCCGCCAGCTGGAAGCCCCGCCCGAAGCGGCCCCGGCCGACCGGCGCGGCAAGCTGGCCCGGCTGGACCGGCTGGCGCTGCGCATCTCCCCGCTGCAGCCGGTGCACCGGGTCGACAGCGACGACAAGGTCTGGGCCGCGATCTGGGCCGAGGCCGCGCCCGACGAACTGGTCTACGTGCGCCGCCCGCCGCGGGCGGCCGAGACCGGCGTCAGCGCCCTGGTGCTGGCCGCCGGCGCGCGCCTGCCACCTCTGGGCGAAGGCCTGCCACCCGACACGGCGGCGCTGGAGGCCGAACTCGACACCGCCGTCGAGCAGGTGGAGCGCGGCGAACGTGCGCTGCTCGCCCAGCAGCGTGCCCGCGACGCCGCGCTGGCGCAGATCAAGACGCTGGAAGCCACCATCGAAAAGCAGCGGGAAGCACTGGCCGCCGGCGGTGACGGCCGCCTGGCCGACGCACTGGCCAGCGTGGCCGCGCTGCAGGCCCAATTGGCCACCGCCCGGGCCGAGCTCGAGCGCCTGGCCAGCGGGGAGCGCAACGCCGCCATCCTGGCCACCGCACAGGCGGCCATGGCCGCGCAGATCGACGGGCTCAAGGCCGAGGTGGAAGCCTCGACCAGGCTGATCGAGAAACTCAAATCGCAGCTGGCCAGCAGCGACGGCAACCCCGATGCCCTGCGCGCACAGGTCGAGGCGCTCACCGCCGAGCTGGACGCTGCCCGCACAGGGCTGGCCGAGCTGACAGCCAAGCTGGATTCGGCCGAGGTGCAGCGCAGCGAGGCTGACGGCCAGGTGCGCGCGCTGACCGCCCAGAACGCCGAGCTGGCCGAGGCCCTGGCCAAGGCCCGCGATGCCACCGGCGACAACGGCACGGCGCTGGACGAAGCGCTGGCCCGCGTCACGCAGCAGGATGCCGACCTGGCCCGCGCGCGCGCCGACCTGCAAGCCCGCACCAGCGAGTTGGCCACGCTGAGCGCACGCGCCACCCAGCTGCGCGCAGAGTACGACGACGCCGTGGCACAGCTGAAGCGCCTGGAGGCCGGCACCGCGCTGGACGTCGACCTGGGCAAGGAACTGAGCCTGCCGCTGCTGGCGCTGCTGCGCGGCGGCGACAGAGGTGCCGCCACCCAGCTGGACAAGACGGTGGGCAAAGACCCGGCGCTGCGGCTCGCGGTGGTGCGGCTGCTGGCCGTGTCGCCAGCCATCAACGACGCCCTGCTGTGGGACAGCCTGCTGCAGGTGGCCACCCAACCCGCCGCCCTGCTCAAGCTGGAACCCCTGCTGCAAGACCGGGTGCGCAACAAGCAGCCCCTGGCCCGGGCCATGGCCGAGCTCGGCGGTGATTTCGAGCTCGGTGATGACCTGGTCAAGCGCTGGCGCGAGCTGGCCGGCTGATCAAGAGGAAGCGCCACCATGGACACCCCGATCCGGCTGCACAGCCCCCAAGCCCGCCCCGGTGACCCGCGGCGCCTGAACCTGTTTGCCGGCCGCGCGCTGGGCGAGCGCGACTTGGAGCGTCTGCAGGCCTATGTGGACGACCGTGTGCAGCCCTTGCTGGCCGCGCTGGGCCCGGGCATCGTGCAGGGCCTGGAGCTGCAGGCCGAAGGCGCGGGCCCCGACCTGCGCCTGAACCTGCAGCCCGGCCTGGGCGTGGCCGGCAATGGCACGCTGGTGCGGCTGTCGCAGGCGCTGCAGCAGTCCTGGCCCGACCTGGCGGCCCAGGCCACCCGCGACGCCGATCTGGCAGCGGGCACGCCGCTGCGGGATGGCTTCTACCTGATCACGCTGCGCAGCGGCGTCGAGGCCATCGACGATGCCAGCCCCGACGAGGCTGCCAACCGCACCGAGCCCGACCCGCTGCGCGAGGCCTACCTCGAGACCGTCAGCCTGCTGGGCCTGCAGCCGGCACCGGCCAGTCCACGCTGGCTGGAGTGGCCAAGGGCACGTGCCGCCAACCGCATGCTGGCCCGCTTTGCCCAACAGTCACCCTACGCGTCCGATGGCTACACCGTGGCCCTGGCACTGGTGAACCTGCAGGCCGGTCTGCCGGTGTGGATCGACCCGCTGGCCGGCCGCTGGCTGGCCATCGCCGACAGCGGCGCGCAAGCGCTGCGCACCCATACGCTGCAGGTGCTGCGTGACTGGCAGCAGGCGACGGCGCAGCTGCAAGCCCCGCCACTGCCGGCCACGCTGGATGTGCTGCTGGGCATCGACCACCTGCCGGCGGCCACACCCTTGCCAGCCGGCCTGCTGCCCGACCCTGCGGCAGCCCAGCCCCGGTTGGGCTTTGTTCCGGCGGATCTGCAGGTGGAGCTGGCACCGGTGCCGGCCAGCGCCGTCAGCGGCGTGCTGGCCAGCGAGCTGGGCCGCGGCAGCATCGCGCTGCAACCCGGCGCACGCGGCCGCATGCGCCTGCTGCTGGCGGTGGCCGATCTGGACTACCGGCCCGACCTGCTGGACCTGCCAGCGCGAGACATGGCACTCGAAGAGCGGCTGTTCCGGCTGGGCCGCGCAGCGCGTCTGGCCTACCTGGACTGGCGGCTGCAGTGGCAGCGGCTGTACGACCGCGCCAGCAACGCGTCGCTGGCCGCCGCACAGGCACCGGCCTTCAGCAACACAGCACCACCCGAGCCCGATGCGGTGCGCACGCGGCTGCTGGAACGGCGCCGCGCGCTGATGCCCGTCAATGCCGACGGCAGCGCCGCGCCACTGCCCGAGCCCTATGCCAGCCACCTGCTGCAGCCCTACCCCGGCCCCGCTGGCCATGCAACCGTGCCCATCACCGATTGGCCCGACCTGAGCCTGCTGGCCCGGCTGGACACCGAGCGCGACGCCATCCAGCAGCTCGAACGCATATTGGAAGAAAGCTTCAAGCTGCTCAACGAGGCGAACGACTACCTGGGCCTGCAGCGCCAGCAGTTCGATGCGCTCAGCGCCTCGTTCAGTGCGCTGGCCGGCGGTGCGCCGGGTGACGGCAGCGGCGCACAGACGTTGCGCTGGGTCAGCCAGTTGAAATTCAGCGCTGCTGCAGTGGTCTGAGCACCGGAGTCAAGGCATGGCAACCCTCTTCAACAAGACCCTGATCGGCAGCCAGCAAGCCACCATCAGCAACGGCATCAGCACCCCTGCGCGCGCCTTGGATGGCAGCGGTGCCATCCAGGCCCTGGCTGTCGGCAGCAAGCTGGAGACGCTGATCGGTTCAGGGGCATTGCTCGCCAACAACACCAGCATGGTGGGCATCGCCAGCTTCATCAAGCCACTGGACCGGCCGGTGTTCGACCCGGTGTTCAACACACCATCGCTGACGCTGCAGCGGGTGGAGCCGTTCAGCGCGGTGTTTGTCAACGCCCGCCAGTCGCTGCTGCAATTGCGCCAGTTCGGCCTGCAGGCGCCAGCCGGCGTGGGCACCCGCTCGCTGATCGACCGCATCCAGCAGTTTCTGCTGGCCAACACCACAGACAACGAACGGCGCGCCAACGTGCCTGAATTGCTGGATGCGGCGGCCAATTTCAAACCCAGCTTTGCCACCACGCTGCCCAACACCAATGATTTTGTGACCGGCAGCACGGTGCGGCACAACGAGCAATCGGCGCTGTTTGCCACCGGCGCGGCACTCACCGACGACCTGCGCACCATGGAGCACCTGCGCACGGCGCTGAGCAACCTGCGCCGCAGCAAGCAACAGCTGCTGGCCCAGCGCCAGGAGGCGGCGGCCGACCTGCAGCAGCGCCTGGGCAGCGAGGGTGGTGTGCTCGACCAGCGTGAGCGCGCCCGCGCCGAAGCGCTGGACGACTACGCGGTGGCCCAGCGCCTGCTGGACGAGCACTGGCGCCAGGTGGAGCAGCGCCACGCCGAGCGTGCACGCGTGCTGCGCAGCCACCAGGGCCTGTATGCGGTGAAGGTGCGCGAGACGCCGGTGTCGGTCACCCTGGCCGACCCGCTGCAACTGCGCGCCGCGCGTGTCGACGACATCGTGCCCGGCTGCCCGGCCGATCCGGTGCCTGTGGCCCCGGCGCTGCAGCCGTTTCTTGATACGGTGCTCGACATCCCGGTGGCCGACTGGGCCGTGCTGGACGCCATCACCCCGCTGCTGCCCGGCCGCGAGCCGCTGGCCACCCTGGTAGCGCTGCGCCAGCAAAAACTGCAGTGGCGCGTGGCCCAGCCGCTGGCCGCCAGCCTGCAGCGCCTGCCCGCGCTGGCCATGCTGGCCCAGGGCAACAACGATGCGGTGCGCGAGGTGCTGCAGCGGCCCTTCAACGCCAGCGCCCTGGTGCCGCTGCAACAGCAGGGCCGCAGGATCCTGGCACTGGAAGACCTGCTGGCCAGCCCGCTGCCTGCGCTGCGCCAGCCCGCCCAGGCCCTGCTGGGCCGGCTGCAGGCAGCTGCCGGCTGCCTGCTGGCGCGGCTGCGCGGCGTGGCGCCATCGCTGCGGCTGGATTGGGGCAATGCCGCCGATGCCGACCGCCTGCCGGTCGACCAGCCCGGGCGCTGGCCCGGCCTGGCGCTGGCCGAGGATGCCGACTTCAACGCCACCCGCACCCTGGTCGAGCTGGTGGCCTGGTGGTTTGCCCAGCTCGATGCCGATGCTTCGGGCGCGGCGCGGACGGCGATGCGCAACTTCGTGCGTGCCTGCCTGGTGCTGGCTGCCACCGACGATCCACAGCAGATGCTGCAGGGCCGGGTGAAGAGCCTGCCGCAGCGCTTTGCACCGGGCGCGTTGATGCGGCTGCAGCTCAACCGCGAGCCGCTGCCCGGCGCCATGCTGCAGCTGTTCGATGCCCAGCAGCGGGTGATCGCCCTGCTGCGGGTGGACGACCACGACGAAGGCGGCAGCGTGGCCAGGATCACGGCGGTGTACGACAGCGCCGCGCCGCTCAGCACGGCGTTGCAGGTCAGCGGCCTGCTGCGGCCAGCTTGAGCAGCTGAAACACGCGGCTGAACCAAGCGGCTGACCTGAGCGACTAACCCAAGCGGCTGACCTGAGCGACTGAACTCAGCGACTGACCTCAGCAACTGTCAGCGCCTGCACACCACCAAGGCCCATACCATGCGCGGCGCACCACCCGAGCCCACCGACGTGCTGGTGCAACGCCTGCACCTGCGCGGGCGCCAAGCCGCGCTGCAGCAGGCGCGCCAGAACCTGGCCGCCGCCTGGCCATCGGCGGCCTGGCCGATCACCGGCGGCGACGAGGTGCTGCTGCTGCGCCGCCTGCGGGTGCAGGGCCCCGCCGACAGGCTGGGCGATGCTGCGGCGGCCGGGGCGCGCGCGCTCGCCGCGCATGCCGAAACACCCTGGGGCCCCGGCGCCGACCACGCTCCAGCGCTGCGCTTTGCCAGCCGGGTCGACTACGTCGCCTGGCAGCTGCACCAGCTGCTGCGTGACACCGCGGCACCGCCGGCCGACGCCGTGGCAGCGCTGCTGTGCCAGGTGCCGCTGGCGCTGCCCACGGTCTGGCAGCTGCTGCGGCGCGCCGCGCCGGGCCGCGGTGGGGCCGCGCTCTGGCGGGCGCTGGGTGCCGCAGGCGCGCAGCAGGTGCTGTCCACGGTGGCGGCGGCGTCGGGCTGGGGCCGCAGCCTGGCCCAGGCGAGCCAGGCTGGCAGGGCGGTCACGGCCGCCTCCACCACCGGCAACCCGGCGGTGTCGGCCAGCCCCGCCATGGCCGAGGCCCGGCAGGTGCTGGCGGGGCTGGACCCCAGCGAAGCGCGTGTGCGCCTGGCGGCACTGCTGCTGTTGTGGCAGCACGCACCCGCCTGGCTGAACAGCGGGGACGCCGCGCCGCTGCTGCGGCAACTGGCCGTCGACCTGGTGGCGCCGGTGTTGCACCAGTTGCCAGTGTTGCCGGGGTTGCCGGTGATGCCAGAAACCTTGCCACCTGCAGCGATGCCGTCGACCCCGCCAGCGCCAGCCGCCCAAGCCTGGTGGGTGGACAAGCCACCAGGCACCGCCGCTGCTGCCGGGGGCGACGACATGGCCGGCGCCACCGGGTCTGCAACCGGCCCGGCGCGGCATGCCGAGGCCGCGCCGGCTGGCGCCGAGCACCTGCAGACTGGCCCTGCTGCGGCGGCAATGCAGGCCCAGGCATCGGCGCCCAGGGCCACCAAGCTGACGGCGTCACGCGACAGCACCGATGACCCAACCCGCACACAGAACTTCCTCAGCAACCACGGCGGCTTGTTCTTCCTGCTCCAGGTGCTGGGCGGCCCGCAGTTCCAGCGCCGGTTGCTGGACTTGAACGAGCCGCAGGCCGGCTGGCGTGAGTGGCTGCGCCTGGTCAACGCGCTGGGCGCCAAGCCCGATGCCCGCTGGCTGGCCTTCGCCGCCCGCGCCGCGCAGTTGGAGTCACCCGCAGCGGCCAGCGCCCTGCAGTGGCCCGCCAGCACCGCCACGGCCCTGTTGCAGGCGGCGCATGCCCGCTACGGCAGCCAGGCGCTGCAAGCCGCCACCATGCCCAGGCTGGCACGGGTGCTGGCCACGCCCACCCAGGTGGATGTGCACTTCCGCCTGGCCGATGCCGACCTGGCGGTGCGCCGGGTGGGCCTGGACAGCGACCCCGGCTGGGTGCCCTGGCTGGGCCGCGTGCTGCGCTGGCACTACGGCAGCGCACTCGCGCCGCAACCGCACGAGGCGTTCGACGCCGGGCGTGATGCCGACAGCCCGGGCTGACGACCCGCCCGAACGGTCGCCCTGTCCAAACCACGCAAGCACGTACGCAAACGCAAACGCCAGCACACCAGCACACCAGCACGCCAGCACGCCAGCACGCACAACAGCACCGGAGCCCAGCATGCACCAGCCCACCACCCCGCTGTCGGCCATCACCGTCAGCCGCGCCTTCGTGGCGGCCGGCCTGCAGCGCTTTGCCAGGCAGCATCTGCCGCAACCCGCGCCGGTGTTCGGCCTGCTCGGCGGCGCGGCCCCGCTGGGCACCCTGCTGGGCACGGCCGAGGGCGACTGGCCCGCCCAGTGCGCCGCACTCGCCCGGCTGGCGCCCAAGCTGGGTGGACCGCTGGGTGGGCCGCTGGGCCGGCTGCTGGCCGACCTGCAACTGCAGCTGCCCGAGTGGTTTGCGCTGGCCCTGGTGGGCGAGACCGAGGCCGACCATCTGCTGAATCTGGCCCTGGTCGACCTGCAATCGGCCCAGGGCACCCGGCCCACGCTGCACCTGCTGGCGGCGCTGAGCGAGACCTTGTTCGGTGCCGAACTGCGCCCGCTGGCCTGGCCCAACCACCGGCTGGTGCGCGCGGCGGTGCTGCAGCTCGATGGCAGCGGCCCGCTGCCCGCCGCCACCGCGCAGATGGCGCCAGCGCTGTGGGCCCTGCTGTGTGGCGACACCAGTGCCTGGCCCGCCACCCAGCCGCTGCGCAGCACCGCCGCCGCGCTGCCCGCCGCACTGCAGCAGCGCCTGGGCGAGGTGGCCACCCTGGTGCAGGCCGGCGCCGTGCGCACTGTGGTGCTGCGGGGCGCCCGCGCTGCCGGCCTGGCCGCTGCGGCCCGGCTGGCCGACGCGCTGCGGCGCCCGGCGCTGCAGATGGCAGCCGCGCACTGGCTGGCCCAGCCGGCGTTGGCACCGGCCTGCCGTTACGCCGGCTGGCTGCCGGTGCTCACGCTCGACCTGGGCCCGGGTGAGCGCGAGGCCCTGGGCGACCCTGCCTTGCCGGTGCCGATGGTGCTGGTGACAGGCGCCAGCGGCGCCATCGACGGCCCGGGGCTGCTGGAGATCGACATCCCGCCGCTGTCGGCCACCGAGCGCCTGGCCGCCTGGCAGGCCGCACTGGCTTCCACAACGGCATCCACCACCACGTCCGCCGCAACATCCACCGCCACGGCCACGCCGCCAGACCAGGCCCTGGCGCTGGCGCTGGCCGGCCAGGCCCTGCTCGACGGCCCCACCATCCAGGAGCTGGCCGAGCGCATCCAGCTGCTGGCCCACAGCCAGGGCCAGCCCCCCGGCGCGCACCATCTGCGCCAGGTGCGGGCGGTGCACGGCAGCGAGCGCCTGCGCCAGCTGGCCCAGCCGGTGGTCACCGAGGTCAGCGCCAGCGCCCTGGTGCTGCCAGCGCCGCTGCAGCAGCAGTTCGACGCCCTGCTGGCGCGCTGCCGCACGCGTGAATGGCTGGGCAACGGCCTGGGCGCCAGCCTGGCCGAGCCCACGCCCGGCGTGCGTGCGCTGTTCTGCGGTGACAGCGGCGCCGGCAAGACCCTGGCCGCCCACCGCCTGGCCAGCGCACTGGGCGGGCCGCTGTTCCGGGTCGACCTGAGCGCGGTGATGAACAAGTACATCGGCGAATCGGAGAAGAACCTGGGCCGCCTGCTCGACGAAGCAGCGGCGCTGGACGCCATCCTGCTGCTGGACGAGGCCGATGCGCTGTTCGGCAAACGTGGCGAAGGCAAGGACACCGGCGAGCGCTTTGCCAACATGCTGACCAACTTTCTGCTCACCCGCATCGAGCGCCACCCCGGCATCGTGCTGCTGACCAGCAACAGCCGAAACCGCATCGACAGCGCCTTCACCCGGCGCTTCGACGCCATCCTCGAGTTCCCGCTGCCCGGCGCGGCCGAGCGCTTGCGGCTGTGGCAGAGCCATCTGGGCGCACGCTCGCCGGGTGATGCGCTGCTGCAGCTGGTGGCCGGCTACTGCGACCTGCCCGGCGGCCACATCCGCAATGCGGTGCTGCAGGCTGCGGCGATGGACGCCGCCGCCACGCTGGCGCAGCAACCCGACGCCAGGCCGCAGGGCCCGGCCGCTGCGCTGTCGGCCGAGCGCCTGGTGGCATCGCTGCTGGAGGAATACCGCAAGCTGGGCCGCACACCACCGTCGCAGTTGCTGCATGCCCGGGGGACGGTGTGAAGCCTGCAAGCAAGCCGGCCGCCGCCAAGGCACAGCCAGCCGGGGCGCGCAGCGCCAGGCCGGCTGGCCGCCCTGCCGCCACGCCTGGCGCCGCAGCCCAGCCGAAACCTGCGGCGGCCGCCGGCGGCCTTGCGCCCGGTGCCACACCGGCCTACCTGCAGGCCAAGCTGGCGGTGAGCCAGCCGCGCGATGCCGCCGAGCAAGAGGCCGACCAGACCGCACGCGCGCTGGTGCAAGACCTGCAGCCCGGCGCCGTGCCGCAGCCGTTGCAGGCGGGTGCGCCAACCCGCCTGTTCCGCCAGGCGCGGCCCGCAGCGCCGGTGGCGAACGTCGTCCAGACCCCGGCCGCCCAGAACTCTCCCGCCAAAACCCCAACCGCCCAGACCTCGGCCGCCACCCCGCCGCCGGCCCAGCCCCGTGACGCACCCGCCGCCGTGGAACAGCAGGTGGCCGACCGACGCGCCCGCAGCGCCGGCCAGGCCATGCCGCCCGCGCTGCAGCACAGCCTGGGCCAGCGCCTGGGCGCCGACCTGTCGGCAGTGCGGCTGCACACCGATGCCGACGCCGCCGCGCTGTGCGCGCAGATGCAGGCGCGGGCCTTCACCGTCGGCAGCGACATCTACTTCGCCGCCGGCGCCTACGACCCCACCAGCGCTGCCGGCGTCGAGCTGATCGCCCACGAGCTGACCCATGTGCTGCAGCAAGGCGCCGCAGCCACCGTGCCGGCCGACGCGCCCCAGGCGCTGCAGCGTGATGGCTTCTGGGACTGGCTGGGCGGTGACGACGCCCCCAGCGACCCGCTGGCCGATTGCCGCAACAAGCTGGTCGCTGCCGACGCCTGGGCCGCTGCCGGGCCCTACCCCGCCACGCCACGCACGCTGATCGGCGCTGCCGGCCGGGGTGGCTTCGACGCCCAGTACCTGGCCGAGCCCAGCACCGGCCTGGGCACGCTGCAGATCAGCCAGGGCGTGGCGGTCAGCTTCAACGACACCTTGGTACGCAACGCCGGCGTGGTGCAGCGCCACCCCGACCTGCCCGACACGCCGGCCATCCGCGCCCGCGCCGCGCAGATCCAGGCCATGCCGGCGGCGCGGCGCGCCACCCAGCTGGCGCGCTACCAGTGGACGGCCGCCGAGCACCAGCCCTGGATGGACCTGGCCGAGGCCACGGTGCAATCCACCTGGAGCCGCCAGCACAGCTTCTTCCTGAACCGGCCGCAGTGGAACTGGCTGGGCGCCAGCGTCAACCTCGACATCCAGGTGCGCGACGGCGCCCAGCGGGCGACCGACCACATGACGCTGCGCACCTACAAGCTGCCACCGGCAGGCAGCCTGTCGTCCGACTTCGGCATCGACAACGAGGTGCAGCCAGGCGCCGCCGACAATGCGCGCGACCAGGTGATGCAGGTGGGCAGCCCCACGCTGGAGCCCAACAGCTACGACCTGCTGCGGCGGTCGGTCAGCTTCGGCATCGGCCAGAGCGCGCTCACCCAGGCGATCACGGACGAGCTCGACATCTGGGTGCTGCGCTACAACGGCGCGCCCGGCCATGTGGCCCACCAGGCGGCGCGCATCGCGCTGGTGGGCCACACCAGCGCTGCCGGCACCGAAGCCGACAACCTGGCGCTGGCCACCGCGCGGGCCAATGCGGTGCAGACCTACCTGCAGGCCAACGGCTTCACCAATGCGGTGGCGCGCACCGAGGTGCTGCCGCGTGGCGAGGCCGAGGCCGACCAGCGCCAGCCGCACCGGCGTGGCGACCAGCGGGTGGACATCGTGGTCGACGGCGGCCCGCGCCAGCGCACCATCAACCACGAGTTCGGTCATGCCCTGGGCCTGGGCGATGAATACGGCAGCGGCGGCGTGGGTGGCACCGCCGGCACGCTGGCCGGCCACGATGCGATGGTCCGCGACATGACCAACGCCGACGGCAGCCACCTGCCCGGCGCAGTGAAGGAGCGCAACGGCGGCATCATGGCAGCGGGCAATGAGGTGCGGCCGCAGCACTACGCGGTGTTCCACCATGCGCTCGCCGACGTGACCGGCCAGTCGCCCTGGGCCCTGGGCATCACCGT
>Ga0105047_10009897_pt1 | contig 15643 bp, 14 predicted proteins | sample MAT04_FD_78384 | JGI IMG/M metagenome (GOLD analysis project Ga0105047, IMG submission 78384) | Freshwater microbial communities from Lake Fryxell liftoff mats and glacier meltwater in Antarctica - MAT-04 (megahit assembly) | ecosystem: Environmental > Aquatic > Freshwater > Ice > Liftoff... | reverse complement strand
GGGGTGAGCGCCTTTGAAGAACTTGCCCGTGAGTGGGTGCAGCTCCAGGGTAAAGCAGGCAAACTGCCTTTTGCACCGGATGCGATTGGCAGCCACTGGAGCAGCCGGGTTCAGGTGGATGTCGTGGCGATCAACTGGATGACTCATGACATCCTGCTCGGTGAATGTAAATGGGATACCGACCGGGTGGACCGGCAGGTTGTGCGAGAGCTGATCGAAACCAAAACACCGCTCGTGTTAAAGGACTTACCCTCCGAAGGTGCGGGATGGCAGGTACATTATGCGCTTTTTGTCCGGAGTGGGTTCACGCCCGCGGCGGTAGAACAGCTTCAAAAGGTCGGAGGCATGGCGGTTGACTTGAACGATTTGGATGCTGCGCTGGGGCATGAATCGGCATAAACACCTGACCGGATACGCAATCGATCGCTTTCTTCTGTACTCGTATCCCCTTGACACACTTTTTTTGGGCGAGATTGGTTAGGTCTCATTCAATCGGCTTTCAAGCACCCCATTGGGGGCCAGCAATTGGATTAATTCGATCTTGGTTTGTGCCGTGAAAAACCTGCACAGTTTTTTAGCCACCTTTCGCCGGCCGGCGTATCGGAACAATGTTTCCTCTTTGACCCAATCGGTAGGGAAGTCATTTTCATAGATGGCTCCAGCTCTTGAAGTTTTTCGTAATACGTCACTGTTCTGCATTTCGTGACGTATTACGAAATTCATTTTTGTAGAGCAGTGCAACATCGTTTTACAAAACCGTCTTTTCCTCTGTGGGCTGCTTCACTCCGGCATCAAATTCGGCCGGCCGCGTTTCTTAGATTTGAACGCCAGGTTGTCCATCGGGCTGAAGCGGCGGTGCATTTCCTTCACATCGCCGGAGGCCAGGTTGACATATTTGCGCGTCATCTCCAGCGAGGTGTGCCCCAAAATCTTTTGCAGGCTGAACACGTCCCCGCCGTTCACCAGGTAGCGCACGCTGAAGGTATGCCGGCAGATGTGCGGGTGCAGGATGGGCACCTTGGCGGCCTTTTTGACGCGCTGGAACACCTTTTCCACCACGTTCGCCGTGACCGGGTTGTGGTCTTCGTTGAGGAACACGCGGTCGTTTTCCTTCGGGTTGGCGGCCTCACCCCGTTCGTGGGTGATGTAATCGACCAGGGCCTTGCGCGCCAGGCTGCCAATCGGCACGCGGCGTTCCTTGCTGCCTTTGCCAAATATGCTCATCTCGCCCACCGCGAAATCGATTTTGGAGATATTCAGGTTGACCAGTTCGCTCAGGCGGATGCCGGTATCCAGGAAGAGCATCAGCATCGCAAAATTGCGCAGGCGCTCCTGGGTGTTATCCAGGCAGGCTGTCAGCACGCGCTGCATTTCCGCTTCATTGAGCGGCTCGGGCAGGGTCTTGGGCAGCTGGGGCAGTTTCAGCTTGCGCATCACATTCTCCTCCAGGTAGCCCTCCTCGGTCGCCCAGGTGCAAAACGAGCGCACCGCCCGGCCGCAGCCGTGGATATACTGGATTGCCAGCTTGCCCTCCTGTTCTTTGATCATGGGGTGGTCGCGGTATTTGACCTTGCGGTTCATCAGATCGCGCAGAAATTCGCGCCCGTCCTGCACGCTCAGATCCTGGATCTGGATCGATTCGCCCTGCGCCTTGTGCATGTAGGCGCAGAAATAGCGCAGGCGGTCCTTCAACCAGTCGATGTAGCGCGGGCTTTTTCCCTCGGTTTCCAGGGTGGCCAGATACTGCTCGATGGCTTTTTCAAGCGAAATCATCATCAACTCCTGTGTTCTTTTGCTGCTCATGATACGCCTCCGTAGTAGAATAGTGGTTGACTGCGATTGACTCGGGTTGCATCGTGCGCTCCGAATCAAACGAGACCATTGGAATTCATCCAAAAAACCCCAAAAATCAGCAAACTTCCATTAAGTAATTTCTTAGTAAATTTTCGGGTAAAGCCGGGGATTAAACACAAAGACCTGCCGGTTTGGCAGGTCTGGTGGGGAATGTTCCCCGCTTTAGGCGATAAAATCGGCCTGAAGTGGGAATTCTGTGAGCGCGAAGGGGCTCGAACCCTTAACCAATGGCTTAAAAGGCCACTGCTCTACCATTGAGCTACGCGCCCGAATTACTGAGTGATTTTATCATGTCCCTTCACAACCGTCAATCTACAGGTTTTTTGATCCCTGAGATTCAACTTTCGAGAGCAGCTTGCTGAGAGTCAGATCATGGCCTGCATAACCACAGTCATTGTAGAAGCGCCGGGCGACCCGATTGGTCCTGTCGGTACGAATGACGCATTCTTCGGCGCCGGCGTGCGCTGCCAGGGCTTCGGCAAAGCTCAACAAGGCGAGCCCGATTTCAAGGCGGCGGTGCGTTTCTTCAACGAACAGTTCGGTCAATTCTGCATACGCCACGGGGTAAAAAAACTGCGGTACCAGGCGTAAGTTGGCAAATCCCACGCAGCGACCCACGATCTCCGCAACGATGGGTGTATCTACGCGCTGCGAGTCTTGCAAGCGTGCAGCATAGTTTCCGGCTGGTTCATCACAGTCATTGAACAGGTGGTTGAGCCGGGCAAGTTCCGCTGCGTCGCTTGAGTCAGCCAGGCGAATCTGGAGAGTGCCGTTATTTTTGCTCATTTCTGGGCTATCTTGCCTCATCAGGTTGATATGCAGCCGGTCCACCGCCGGCTGAAGGTGCTGAAATGCTGCCGCGCAGGCGCCGCATGCCCAGGCCGAAGAGGGCCAGGGCCATAAGGCAGGTGAGCGCCCCGGCGATGAACAGCCCGACCTGACCGGTGTGGTCGTACAGCCAGCCGCCTGCCAGGCCGCCGATCACGTTGGACAGGCTCATGGTCATGCCCAGCAGTCCCTGGCTGGTCGATTTTAGCTCCGCCGGGGCCAACTGGTTGGCAAGGGCTACCACGCCAATCAAAAAGGGGCAGTAGGTGATGCTCTGCATCAGGCTGACCGCGATCATCGTGTGGGGGGTGACCGCCACGGCATAGATCAGCATGCGCAGCGTGTAGGCCGCCATCGCGACCAAAATCAGGCGAGTGGCGCCGAAACGCCGCAGAATATATTGGCCGCCCACAAACAGGGGGATTTCTGCCAGCGCCGCCACGGTATAAACCAGGCCAATCTCCTGGTCGCCGCTGCCCATGTCTTTCATCGCCACCCCCAACAGCCCAAAGGTGCTCAGCACCCCGGTCCACAGCAGGAACACGCTGGCCATCAGCAGCAGCCACTGCGGGTTGGCGGCAATCTGGCGCAGGCCGTCGAACAGCGGCGGAGCCTGATAGATGGTGCGGTCCGGCAGGCGGGTGGTGACCAGCCAGAAGATGAACAACACCACCGGAAAAAAGATAAAAATAGCGCGCAGGTCCAGCCCTTGCAAAATGGCTCCGGCCAGGGCGGAAGAAAGCACAAAGCCACTGGTGCCCCAGGCGCGGTACGAGCCGTAGGCGCTGTGATGCGGGCCGAGCAGTTTGAGGGTCATGCTGTCCATCTGCGAAGACGACGGCCCGGTGAAAAAGCCCAGCAGGCTGGCCACCAGCAGGATGCCGGTGAATTGCTGTAGTTGGCTGAGCAGCAGCGCCATGAGAATGGCGCCCCAGCAGATGCCCGCGAAGACCAGGCGGCTCTTGCCCAACCGGTCGTGCAGAATACCCCACAATGCTGCGCCCAGGGCGCCGCTGAGCGCGGTAAGCGAACCGATCAGGCCAATTTCGGTTCCACTCAGGCCAATGGTGCGATAATAGGCGTTGATGAACGGAAACCACACCCCGATGCACGCCCAATACGAAAATTGGAAGGCGCGGATGTATAGGCTGGAAGCGAGCTGACCGGTGGGACTGGACACGTCGAAAGATTATAAACGATCGGAAGGATATTTTTGGATGCAACCTCAACTGCACCTGGTAGGAAATGCCCATATTGACCCGGTCTGGTTGTGGCGCTGGACCGAAGGCTATCACGAGGTCAGGGCCACCTTTCAATCCGCGCTGGACCGCCTGCGCGAAGACCCCGATTTTATCTTCACGGCCAGTTCGGCGGCATTTTACGAGTGGATCGAAAACAGCGCCCCGGCCATGTTCGCCGAAATTCGCCAGCGGGTGGCAGAAGGGCGTTGGGAGTTGGCCGGCGGCTGGTGGGTGGAGCCGGACTGCAACATCCCCGCGGGCGAGTCGTTTGCGCGGCATGCGCTGCTGGCGCAGGGGTATTTTCGGGAGAAGTTTGGCCGCCGGGCGCGGGTGGGTTTTGCCCCCGACAGTTTTGGTCATAATGCCAGTCTGCCGCAGTTGCTGCGCCTCAGCGGGCTGAACTATTATGTATTTATGCGCCCCCAGCCGCACGAGAAAACCCTGCCCGGCCGCCTGTTCCGCTGGCAGTCGCCGGATGGATCCGCGCTGCCGGCTTACCAGATTCCTTATGAATACTGCACCTGGGGCCGCGAACTGGATCACAATTTGGAGCGGGTGGCCGCGGAACTTGTGCCGCCGGCCGCGGCGCTGATGTTTTTTTATGGGGTGGGTAACCACGGCGGCGGCCCGACCCGCGAAAACCTGGCAAGTTTGCATCGTCTACAAGGGCGCGCCGACCTGCCCCGGCTGATGTTCAGTTCGCCGGAGCGATTTTTTGACGCGCTGGATGGGGCGGATGGGGCCTCGGACGAACTGCCGGTAGTGCAGGGCGAGTTGCAGCACCATGCCCGCGGTTGTTACGCGGCGCATTCAGGGGTCAAACACTGGAACCGCCAGGCCGAAAACCTGCTGCTGGCCGCTGAAAAGTGGGCCGCCTGGGGGCAGATCAGCGCCGGGCAGGCCTTTCCGGCGGTGGAACTGCGCCGCGCCTGGAAAGCGCTGCTTTTCAACCAGTTTCACGACATTCTGGCCGGCACCAGCCTGGAAGCGGCCTATGCGGACGTGCGCAATGCGCTGGGCGAAGCCATGGCCGTGGCGCAGCGTGCCCAGAACGCGGCGGCTCAGGCGCTCGCGTGGCAAATTGATATTCCGGATCTGCCCGGCAGCCAGGCGCTGGTGGCGTTTAACCCGCATGCCTGGGCGGTACGCAGCGGCCTGGAGTTGGAAGTGCGCGGCCTGAACGGTGACGAGCTGCTATTGGATGCGCATAGCCGTGAAATTCCCTATCAATGGGTGCAGCCGCAGGCTTCAGCCGGTTGGTGCCGCCGCATCAGTTTTTTGGCGGACTTACCGCCGCTGGGATATGCCGTGTTTCGCCTGGTGCCGCGCCCCGTAAATACCGCCGGGGCGGCGCTGGCGCTGCGCCAGGCCAGCGATACCGTTTTGGAAAATGAGCATTTGCGGCTGGAGATCGACCCGTGGAGCGGGGCGATTGCCGCACTGTTGGATCGGCGCAGTGGCCTGGAGCTATTTACCGGTTTGGCGGCGTACCCGCTGGTGATCGGCGATCCCAGCGATACCTGGAGCCACGGCGTGGACCGCTTTGACGCGCTGGTGGGCGAATTTACCGCGGTTTCAATCCGCCTGGTTGAAAATGGGCCGGTCAAAGCCACCATTCGGGCCAGTTCGCGCTATCAGGCTTCCACCCTGGTGCAGGAGTTCACCCTGTACCGCGAGCTGGCGCAAATCGATGTGCGTGTGACGGTGGATTGGCGCGAGCAGTTTAAAATGCTCAAGCTGCACTTTCCGCTGCGCCTGGAAGATGCGCTTGCCACGGCAGAAGTGGCATTTGGGGCGCAGGCGCGCCCGACCACGGGCGAAGAAGAACCCTGCCAGGCCTGGGTAGATGTCTCCGGCCGGGCAGGCCCCGAGCGCCAGCTGTACGGCTTGAGCCTGCTGAACGATGCCAAATACAGCTATGATGTAGATGGAAGCGCCATCCACCTGACGGTGCTGCGCAGCCCGGTTTACGCCAACCACCTGCCGCTGGTGCCCGATCCGTTGGGCGATTATGCCTTTATCGATCAGGGTATGCAGGAGTTTCATTATACGCTGCTGCCGCACCCCGGCAGTTGGCAAACCGCCGGCACGGTGCGGCGTGCGGCGGAGCTAAACCAACCCGCCTGGCTGCAGGCAGCCACGGTTCACCCCGGTCCACGGCTGTTATCGGGCTCGTTTATGGCGGTGGAACCCGAGAACGTGGTGGTCAGCGCGTTCAAACGCGCAGAAACCCGCCCCGGTTGGGTGCTGCGCGCCTATGAAACCGCGCAGCGCCCGGCCGCCGCCACGTTTCACCTGCCTGGGTTGGGGCGGGAACTGGCCGCTGCCTTTGGCCCGGCCGAAATCAAGACCTTCTTCGTGCCGGATGACGCGGCTCTGGCGGTGAGCGAGGTCAATTTTCTGGAAGAAGAGCGCGAAACAGGAGCATAACCGCATGGATTTTGCAGAGGAACTGGTGCGCCGTTACCCGGACCTGGCGGAATGCCTGCCCCAGGTGCGGCAGGGCATAGAACGGCTGGCGGGTGCCTTTCGGGCGGGTGGCAAGCTGTTGGTGTGCGGCAACGGCGGCAGCGCCGCCGACAGCGAACACATCGTCGGCGAGTTGATGAAAGGGTTTCTGCTGCCGCGCGCCCTGCCGCCGGAGATGCGCATGCGGTTGGAAGCGGCCGCGCCCGGCCACGGCGAGCGCCTGGCGGCCGGGCTGCAGGGCGCGCTGCCGGCTATTTCACTGGTGAGCCAGTCGGCACTGCTGACCGCGTTTATTAATGATGTGGACCCGGCCATGGTGTTTGCCCAGCAGGTTTATGGCTACGGCCGCCCTGAGGATGCGCTGTTGGTGCTGAGCACCTCCGGCCGCTCGGCCAACGTACTCAACGCCCTGCGCGTGGCGCGCGCGTTGGGCCTGGTTACCCTGGGTCTGACCGGAAAAAGCGGTGGGGCGCTGCCGGAGCTGTGTGATGTGACCATCCGGGTGCCGTTTGAGCAGGTCGTACCGATTCAGGAGCGCCACCTGGCGATTTATCATGCTATGTGCGCGCAGTTGGAGCAGGAATTTTTTAAAGAATGACGATTATGGCCGGTGTGGATATCGGCGGTACCAAGTGCGCCGTGTGTGTGGGGCAGGAGCAGGCGGGCGAGATCGCCATTTTGGGCAAGCGGCGGTTCCCGACCCCCGCCGCGCCCCACCTGGCGCTGGAACAGATTGGCGCGGAGTTGTCTGGGCTGCTGGCCGAACTGCGCCTTGCCAGCCCGGCGGCGCTGGGAATTGCCTGCGGCGGCCCCTTAGACAGCCGGCGCGGGCTGGTGCTTGCGCCGCCCAACCTGCCCCATTGGGATGGCATCGATGTGATCGCGCCGCTGCGCGCGCGTTTTGGGGTGCCGGTGGGCCTGCAGAATGATGCCAATGCCTGCGCCCTGGCCGAGTGGCGCTGGGGGGCCGGGCGCGGCTGCCAGAATATGATTTTTTTGACGTTTGGTACCGGCATGGGCTCCGGGCTGATTCTGGACGGGCGACTTTACTCCGGCGCCAACGACAACGCGGGTGAGGTGGGGCACTGGCGCCTGGAACCGGACGGACCCACGGGCTACGGCAAGGCCGGCTCGTTTGAGGGCTTTTGCAGCGGCGGGGGCATCGCCCAACTGGCGCGCGCGCTGGCCGCTGCGGCGCTGCGAGCCGGGCGCGCGCCGCTGTTTTGCGCGGAGCCGGCCGGGCTGGGGTTGATCACGGCTGAATCCGTGGCCGAAGCCGCGCTGCGCGGCGACGAACTGGCCCTGCAGGTCTTTGACAGCGTTGCGCAGCACCTGGGGCGCGGGTTGGCCCTGCTGGTGGATGTGCTCAACCCCGAGCGGATTGTGATTGGCAGTATTTACGCCCGTCAGCACCATCTGCTGGCCGAGAAGACCCTGGCGGTGCTGCGCCAGGAGGCTCTGCCGCTGGCGCTCGCGGTCTGCCAGGTGGTGCCCGCCGGCCTGGGCGAAGCTGTGGGCGACCTGGCGGCTTTGTCGGTCGCCATGAGCTTGGTGTGGGCCGCGGGACGGGTGTAAAATGGATCGAAAGCATTCAACTCAGTTAAGGAGCAGATGATGGTGAAATTTATCCGCCAGCGGGTGTTGAACAACGAACTTTTATTTGGCCTGATCAACAATTTGGGCTCCAGCATTACGGTGGAAATGGCCGGCGTCGCCGGCTATGATTGGCTGTGGATCGATGGCGAACATGGTATGGGCGGTTTTACCGACACAGTGCACCAGTTGCAAGCGGCCTCCGCCACCTCCGCTTCGCCCATCGTGCGCGTGGTGTGGAACGATTTCCCGCTGATCAAGCGCGTGCTGGATATCGGCGCAGCCGGCGTGATTGTGCCGTGGATCAACCGCGCCGAAGACGCGGCTCAGGTGGTGCGCGCGATGCGCTACCCGCCCGCCGGCATTCGCGGCGTGGCGCGCCTGATCCGGGCCAATTCCTTTGGCTATGACACCGCCGAATATTACCGCCGCGCCAACCAGGATCTGTTGACCGCGGTGCAGGTGGAAACCGTCGAATCGGTGGCGCATGCCGATGAAATCGCCGCGGTGGAAGGTGTGGACACTCTGGTGATTGGCCCGATGGATCTTTCGACCAGCATGGGCATCTCCGGCGAGTTCCAGAACCCGCTGTTGTGGGAGGCGTTTGCCAAAGTAGTGAAGGCCTGCCGGACGCATGGCAAGGCGGCGGGTATTTTGCTGCCGGCGCAGGATGATGTGGAGCGCCTGGTGGAAATGGGTTTTCGCTTTATCGCCACCGGCGCCGACGGCAGCCTGCTGGCCAACAGTATGCGCGCCAACCTCACCCGCTGTCGTCAGGTTCAGGTAAAACTCTAGCACGGGCATAAATCACCTGTGTTCGCTATTGACCAACTCACCCAACTGCTGCTGAACGTCAAACAGTTTGCGCGCATTCCGGAGCGGGAGGTGCGTGAATTTATTCTGGCAGGACAGATGTTCACCGTTCCAGCCGGAGCGGTGATTTTCAATGCAGAGGAGCCGTGCGCGGGGTTGTATGTACTGCTGCGCGGGCAGGTGCAACTCTGCCGCATCAGCCTGGAAGGGCAGATGTCGATTATCACGGTCTTCGACCCGGTGATTATGTTCAATGAAGTGGCTGCGTTAGATGGTGGACCCAACCCGGTGACGGCAATGGCACTGGCCGAGACCAGCTTGTGGCGGGTCTCGGCCGATGGCCTGCAGGATTTTCTGTTGCAGCATCCCAATATCTGTCTGGAACTGCTGCGGGTGATGGCGGGGCGCAACCGGCGCCTGGTGACCCATTTTCAGGACCTGTCTTTCTGTACGGTTCAGGCGCGGGCAGCCAAGCTGCTGCTGGAATTGAGTGAAAATGGTTGCAGAACGGTGGACCGCCGCCAGCAGCCTAACCACCGCCTGGCGGCGCGCATTGCCACCGTGCCCGAGGCTTTCAGCCGGGCATTGAAAGCGCTGCGCGAGGTCGGCGCGGTGGAGGTGCTGCCCAGGACCATCCGAGTCCTCGATCTGGTTAGCTTGAGCCGGCTGGCGCAGTTGAGACTGGATTAATCCCGATTTCATAACAAAAGTCATCGCAATGCGGCGCAGTTTTTGTGAAAATAAACACAAAGACCCATCTTCTATTTCCCGGAGGCTCCGCATGGCTTTTTTGCGTGACCGCATTTCTTTCTTGTTCCGTTCTACCAAGGGTTTGGTTCTGGTGGCGATCGCGCTGATTGCCCTGGCGACGGCCTTCTTTGGCTTTCTTTCCGGCCCAATGGAGGAATTTGGCGTGCGCGGTTTTATGATCCGCAACTTTGGGCTGCAGCTTGACCCGGCACAGCGCGAAGGGCGGATTATCATCCTTTACCACACCCTGGCAATGGCGGTGGTGGCGATCGAGACCTTTTTCATCACCGCCCTGGTACCGATGAAGAAGAGCGAACAGGTGCGCATCAACCTGACGATCACCGCCGGGTACATCACTTCGCTGGTATTTGGGCTGTGGTTTGCCTATTTTGGGCACAATTACGTCTTCCACGGGCTGTTCATCGCCGGGCAGGTGCTGATTTTCTTCGCTGGGGTTATGCTAACCTGGGCGCTGTGGCCCTGGCGCAAACAGTATCTCACAGACGACCCCCAGCGCTCACGCACGCCTGGGGGTGTGGATCTGGAGCGGGTGGCCTATTTTGTAATGGCTGTGGCTACACTCGGTTCGGTGCTGTTTGGGGCGGTGCCGGGGTCGCTATTCGGCAACGGCTTTGAAGCGTTTCTGGCCGAAGACATCATCCGCCAGGTCGAAAAGACCTCGCTTGAACTGGCGATCATCGGTCACCTGCATATCATGTTGACCCTGATCGCGGTGGCGCTGACCCTCATCCTCAGCCGGGCCTTCGATTTTAAGGGCAGGCTGCACAAAATTGCCATGCCGCTGATGATTGTGGGCACGTTGATTATCACCGGTGGGGTGTGGGCGGTGGTGCCGTTTGAGGCGATCGCGCACATCATTATTAACGTGGGCTCGTTCCCGGTGTTGATCGCATCGCTGTTGTTGGTGTTTTACGGTTGGAAACAGATCGCTGAACGCCGCCTGCTTGAGCAGCATGTCGCCCAGCCCAACTTGGGCCGGCGCCTGCGGGCACTGCTGGGAGACCCGCTGCGCTTTGGCATGCTGTGGCAGATGGTCTACATGAACTTTGTGGTGACCGCCGTGGGCATCTTTATGGCCATTCAACTGGATAAGATTATCCGCATGTGGCCGGCGCGCGAGGAAAGGATTGGTCTGACCGGGCACTGGCATGTGCTGGCCGGGATCATTGCGACGATTATCCTGCTGTACTATGCCGATCTTTCCGGCTTGAAAGGCCGCGCCCGGCAGGTGTTTGGTTGGTTGGTGATTGTCGGATCGGACCTGGCGTTTGGGGCAGTGGCGCTGCTGGAGACACGCCGGTTATATGTGAGCGAAATCGGGCAGCAGTCGCTGACCGATACAGCCATTTTGCTGACCGACATTGGCCTGGCAACGGTGCTGTTGATGTTGGGAATCTTGATGGGCTGGCGGTTGGTGGACCTGTTCCGTAAAAAAGGCCGGTGGACTGAAGAGTTCACGGATGCACAGATGGGCGAGTTTAAAGAGGAGGTGGCAAAATGAAACAAGTTCTTTTTGTCCTCCTGCTGCTCGCGCTGGCCCTGATGCTGTCTGCCTGCGCCGCTCCCAAACTACCTGCTACAGTAGAACCTTTCAGTACCGGGGTAGACCCAGCGAGTTGGGTGCGCATTCCCGCGGGGCCGTTCTTACGCGGGCTGCACGCTGAACCGGCAAAAATCGAGACAGATTATGAGATCATGCTTACGGATGTGACCAATGCCCAGTATGCCGTGGTGCTCAACCAGGCCCTGGCAGCCGGCAAGGTAAAGATCGACGGCAACAAGCTGGTGGGTTACTACCCGGGAGACCCGTTCAAGGGTCTTAAGCACGAGGTGAAGATTGGCGTGGGAGACTGGCTGTACCTGCCGGTGCGTGAAGCCGGACTGCACCTGGCATACGACGGCCAGACTTTCGCGGCCCTTCCCGGGTTTGAGAATCACCCGATGGTGATGGTATCCTGGTTCGGCGCTGCGGCTTACTGCGAAGCGGTAGGCGCGCGCTTGCCAACCGAGGACGAATGGGAAAAAGCGGCGCGTGGCAGTGATGGGCGCGCCTATCCGTGGGGCGACACACTCGAGCGCAACCAGGCCAACTACTACAGTTCGCGTGATATCTTTGAAAAAGTGCTGGGCAGCCAGGGCGATACCACCCCGGTGGGTTTCTACAATGGGCAGGCCTACGCCGGGTACCAAACCCTGAAAGCCGTCAGCCCGTATGGCCTGTACGACATGGCGGGCAACGTCTGGCAGTGGACCGCGAATATTTATGAAGGGACGCATTACCGCACCATGCGCGGCGGCAGCAAGGCCGATTACGGTTACAACCTGCGCACCTGGTCGCGCAATAACGCCCGCCCAGATTACTACAGCCCTGGGGTTGGCTTGCGCTGCGCGCGGGATGTGAAGAAATGAGCAGCGCCAGCCTCGTTCAGCGGCTGGCGCGGCAGCCGGGCCGGGCCGGGGTGTGGGTGCGCCTGGGCTGCTATTGGGCGTTGATCAAGGACCTGCAAACCGGTTTGCTGGTGCTGACCGCGGCGGCAGCCTATGCCACTGGCTGCTGCACCAACCTGCACGGCGGCGCGCTGGCCGAAATGGCTGGCAGCCTGTTGCTGGCGGTGAGTGGCTGCACGATTTTAAACATGGTATACGATCGTGACATTGATGCGCGCATGCAACGCACCGCCCGGCGACCACTGCCGGCGGGGCGGGTGAGCCCGACCGAGGCCCTGGTTTTGGGTGGCCTGTTGGCTAGCGGTGGTACCGCCTGGGCGCTGGCCATCGATGGGTTGTATGGCGGGGTGGTGCTGGCCGGCCTGCTGCTGGACGCCCTGGTGTATACCGTTTGGCTCAAACGGCGCACGCCGTATTCAATTTTGATTGGCGGGCTGTCGGGCGGGATGCCGGCCCTGGCGGGGCGGGTGCTGGCGACCGGGCAAATCGATGGGGTGGGCTTGCTGCTGGCGTTGGGGGTGCTGCTGTGGATCCCGACCCATATCATGACCTTCACTATTAAATATCAGAGCGAATATGCCCGCGCGGGTATCCCGACCTTTCCGGCGGTTTACGGGGTGGCGGCGACACGCGCGATCATCGCGATCTCGACTGTGCTGGCGGTGGCTGTTTTTATGGCGGCGGGTGTGCTGCTTCACCTGCCGCCGGCTTACGCGCAAGTCACCTGGGGCCTGGGGGCAGCGCTGGTTGGGCTGGTGCTGCTGGCACTGGTGCGCCCGGATGCGCGGCTTAACTTCGTGCTGTATAAGGGCGCGTCGGTGTACATGCTGGGAGTGATGATTGTATTCATCCTGGGCGGGCTTTAGCCCTGCCACACACCTTCAGAGGAGAAAAAATGAACAAGTTTTTGCGGATTCTTGCGATTGTTTTGCTGGCGGTAACGGCGGCCTTCACCCTGCTGGGTGGGGTGGGCACCACCTGCGTGGCCTTCAATGCCGAAAATTTTGGCGAGAGCATGGCCAAACTGGTGCCGGTCAAACCGATTTTTCAGATCCTGGTGGTAATTTCCATTGCGGCCGCGCTGTTTGGGGCGTATACCACCTTTCGCCTGGCGCGTGGAAAGCGTGGGGCGTTCACCTGGGCGCTGATCTTTTTGGGGGTGGGGGCAGCGGCATCGGCAGTGCAGTTCTATTATTCACTCACCCTGCGGGGCAGCACGGCCCCCAACAATATCCGGCTCTACACCACCTTGCTGACGCTGGTTGTGTTCCTGCTGCTGCGCCTGCCGCGCATCTGGCAGAAGATTGGCTTTGACCATGGCCATAAGACCGGCGGGATGGGGCAGCCGGCTGGTCTGGCCTTGATGGTGTGCGGGCTGCTGACCCTGGCCATGCCCGTTTGGGGCGCGCCAACCCATATGATCGATGGGGTCAATACGGTCAATGTTTTACTGCTGCCGCTGATGGGATTGGGTCTGGCATTGTGCGCCGGCGGGTTGCTGCTGCTGTTGGGGGCGGCTCCGCGCCGGGCCGAAAAGAACTGGCTGGTCGAAGGATAATCGTAGCAAACACGGCTGCGGCAAGGTAATCCTGCTGTAGCCGTGTTTTTATTTAAGGCGGAGCTTTTGGTGATAGGGAACTCCGCAACAAATTTCAGAATTCTGCGTATATGAGATAGTGTAAATTTTTCTGTTGGAGGACAGGTTGATGGTGACAAAATCGATTATTCGAATCACCGCGGTAATCTTACTGGCGGTCGTGCTTTTAGGAGCAACCCTGGGCAGCGCCCAGGCGGTGGAAATTATTCAGAACGGGTCTCTTCCCGCGGGAACGACCATTGATGACGATCTAATCATCAGTGGCACCCAGGTGACCGTGGACGGCACGGTCAACGGCAACCTGATTGCCGCCGGGCAGACCGTGACGATTAATGGCACGGTTAAAAGCGACGTAATCGCCTTCGGCCAGACGGTCACCCTGGGTGAAAAAGGCGTGATCGAAGGCAACCTGTTTGTAGGCGCCTCCGCGGTCAGTGTGCGCGGCAAGATCAATGGTTCAGTGTTCGGCGGGGCGGCCTCGCTGGTGTTGGGTGAAACGGCCAGGGTAGGGCGCAACCTGTATTACGGCGGCTATTCCCTCGAAACTCTGGCGGGATCCGTGATCACCCGCGACCTGTATGCGGGTGGTTACCAGCTTGTTGTAAGCGGCTCCGCGCGCAACATGCGGGCCAACGCGGCCGCGATTGAGATCAAAGGCAGCTTCAGCGGGGATGTCACCCTGGAGGTGGCCAGCCCGGATACGGCCCAGACAGTGCAGTACTGGCGTTCCAGTATGCCGGAACTGCCGGCTGCGCTCCAACCGGGGCTGCGCATTGCCGAAGGCGCAAAAATTGCCGGGAAGCTGACCTACACCAGTGACAGCGCCCAGGCCGGTGCCATACAGAGCTTGCCGGGCGGCGGTGTGGTGTACCAAACCCCTGTGCCGGGTGAGAAGGCCCAAACCCGCCGCGACCAGCCGAACTTTGGCCCGACGTTCAACAACGATGTATTCTGGGTGTGGGCTTTGCTGCGCAACCTGGTCACCATTTTGCTGTTGGGCGCGCTGGCGCTGTGGTTGGCGCCGCGTGTGATCAGCCGGGCCGCGGCTGAGGTGCAGCAGCGCTCGCTGGCTGCGCTGGCGGTGGGCCTGCTGGCGTTGGTGGCGGTGCTGTTTGCCATCCCAATGATTTCGATTGCCCTGATTTTGTTGGGCCTGGTCTTTGGCCTGATGACCCTGGTGGATATCGCGGGGATTGTGCTGGGGCTGGGTTTCGCTGTGATGGGGCTGGCAGCGACGGTGTTCTTCGTGCTGTTCGGCTGGGCGGGTAAGCTGGTTCTGGCGCTGATCATTGGCGGCTGGGTCTTGGGCCGGCTTTCCCCGCAGACCGCGGTGAACCGTTTCGCGGCGCTGGCTCTAGGCGCGGTGATCTTCGCGCTGCTGGCGGCCATCCCGATTGTGGGCTTCCTGTTCACCTTCCTGGTGGATCTGGCGGGCATTGGCGCGCTGTGGTATGTCTGGAAGAACCGCGCGGTTAACGTGTAGGAACGTCCTCCTTCCCCCTTCCTCCCAGAATCGGAATCTGTGGCGAATCGGCAACCTCACCGTCCAGTTTTAGATTACAGGATGTAAGGATATCAAGGATGATTAGGATAAGAACAGGTTTATCCTGAACATCCTTGCATCCTGTTCCTTACGTGGATCTCATTAACCCTCCCGGCGAGTGAGACAGGAATTCGCCAACAGTATCAGAATAGGGTGGAAGGGGGCATAAGCGGTAACATAAGATCATCCGCCCACCCCTCTCATCCCCCGGCCCCCTTCTCTCCCCAAAAACCGGGGAGAGAAGGGGGGATTCTATTTTTTTTGGTTCTTTTTGCCAGCTTTTGCTGGCAAAAAGAACCATTATGTTTTTCTCCCTCCCTTCCCTGCGGGGAAGGGAGGGCCGGGGAGGGATGGGTTTGTGTTGCTAATCACGATATTGGCTTTATGTTACCGCCTATGGGGTGGAAGGAGGAGGTAAGCGCTGTGCTTTCTGCCAGGGGCAGTCCCAAAAAATTTTGGACTGCCCCTGCGCTATTCTTTAAGGAG
>Ga0105047_10009893_pt1 | contig 15644 bp, 13 predicted proteins | sample MAT04_FD_78384 | JGI IMG/M metagenome (GOLD analysis project Ga0105047, IMG submission 78384) | Freshwater microbial communities from Lake Fryxell liftoff mats and glacier meltwater in Antarctica - MAT-04 (megahit assembly) | ecosystem: Environmental > Aquatic > Freshwater > Ice > Liftoff... | reverse complement strand
GTCCCGAGCTTGGCCGAGAGCGTCGGCGTGGTCTCGTCGGGCGACAGCGCGATCTTCTCGACGAGCAGCATCGGCCCCTCGTCGAGCCCGAGGCTCATCTGCATCAACGTCGCGCCGGTCTCGGCGTCGCCGTGCAGGATCGCGTGCTGGATGGGAGAGGCGCCGCGATACTTCGGGAGCAGTGACGCGTGCATGTTCCAGCAACCGAAGCGCGGCGCATCGAGCATGTCCTGCGGCAGGATACGCCCGAACGCGGCGACGATCGCCAGGTCGATGCGATCGTCCTTCAGCCGCTGCGTGAGCACGCCGTCCCGCATCTTGAGCGGCTGCACCACCGGGATCGCGTGCTCGTTGGCGAGCACCTTCACGGCCGGCATTTCGAGCTGTTTTCCTCGGCCTTTGGGCCGATCGGGCTGACACACCACGAGGACCACGTCGTCCTCTTTCGCCAGCAGCAAGGCGTCGAGGATCGTGCGCGCGATGTCGGGCGTGCCGAAGAAGGCGAGACGCAGGCGCTGGTCGGGGAGCTTCAAGCGGTGGCGTCGGCCTTGGCGCGCTTCTCGAGCTTCTTCTTCACCATCGACTGCTTGAGGCGCGAGAGGCGATCGACGAACAGCACGCCGTCGAGGTGATCGATCTCGTGCTGCAAGCAGACCGCGAGCAGCCCCTCACCCTCGATGCGCAGCGGGTTGCCGGCGCGATCGAGGCCTTCGCACACGACCTTCGCGGCGCGCTCGACCTCGTCGACGTAGTCGGGGACCGAGAGGCAGCCCTCTTCCCAGACGATCTTGCCTTCTTTGGCGGTGATCACGGGGTTCACGATGGCGATCGGGCTCCTCGTGATCGGCGCGCCCTTGTCGTCGTTCTTCTGCTCGACGTCGATGACGATGATGCGGCGAATCTCGCCGATCTGCGGCGCGGCCAGGCCCACGCCGTCGCTCGCGTACATGGTCTCGAACATGTCGTCGATCAGCTGGCGGATCTCGTCGTCGACCTTCGCGACCGGCAACGATTTCCGCGCCAGGCGCGGGTCGGGATACGTGAGGACCTCGAGGAGCATGGCGGGTGGGGACTTTAAAGTCCCCGCCGCGGCCCCGGCAACCAGAAGATTGCAGCCGGGTTTTCGGACGGTCCGGAGAGGTGCCGGGCGTACGCGGCCCGGGTCGCGGCGTCGCCCAGCACCGCGGCGGCCTCCTGAACGACGGCGCGGGCGCGATCGGCCAGGGACGGCTCGACCCCCGCCAGGGCCGCGAGCGCGAGGTCGCGTGCCCGGACGATCGCCGCGTCGCCGGCGTCCCGCGGGAGGCCCAGCATGGTGAAGTAATCGGCGCCGCGGGCGAAGGCGAGCCAGGCGCCCACGTCCTTCTTGGGAATCGGAAGCGGAATCGGAAGCGGATTCGCGCCCGGCAGCGCCTGGGCGGCCATGCTGTTGGTCGGCGCCCGCGCGGCGCGCTCGCGCGCCTCGTACTCGTCGAAGGCCTCGGATGCGGCCGCCAGGGTGATCGCCTCGAACGTGTCGGCGTCGTCGTCCCAGCTGCCCCCGCTCACGGGAGCGCCACCGAGACCGGGTTCACGGTGCTGAGCACGCCGTCGAGCAGCGCCGCGAGCACGACGATGCGGTCGCCGCGGATCACGTGCCCCTCGGGCGCGCCCTTGAGCTCGAATCGCAGCATCTCCGGACCCTGCGCGCTGAGCTTCACCTCGAGCTTCGAGAGACCGTCGTCGAACGTGCCGGTCGCGTTGGCGCGATCGACGTCGAGCCGCACGACCTTCCCCTCGAGCCGGCCGACGATCGCGTCCTTGCTCGGGAGATAGAAGCCGTCGAGCACCTTGCCCTCGTGGAACGTCTTCTCGTTCCCGAACCAGTGCGGCTTCATGTTGTACGGGCCGCCGTCCTCGGGGCAGAAAACGTCGCAATTTCCGCAGGCGTTACAGGAATCGACGAACGTCGCGAGCTGGTGGACCTGCTCGATCGGGAGCTTGGTCGTCTCCGCGACCACGACGTTCGATCCCTCGACGCGCCAGCTCGGCGCGACGCGCGATCCGGGCGCCACGTCGTACACGAAGTTCGCGTCGTTCGGGCAAACCGGGATGCATTTGTCACAGCTGACACAATCGAAGAGGTGCAGCATCGAGCCGATCTTCTTCGGGACCTTCGAGTTCTTCGGCGCTGCGTACTTCGGATCTTTCAGCACCTGCGCCGCGTAGCGGATCGCCGTTCGCGATCCCGCCGCGTGGACCCAGCGCGCCCGCACGTCGAGCGACAGATCGGCGATCGTCGCCGCGCGTCCCTCGACCAGCGCTTCGGCGCGCGCGCGCAGCATGTTCTTGTCGCCGGGCACGAGGTCGATGATCTCTTCGAGCGACGCGATTGGATCGCCGCGCTTCACGATGAACGACTCGACGTCGGTCACGCCGTTGCTGGTCATGTCCGCCGCGAGCTGATCGAGATACTTCGGCAGGCGCGCGTAGCCGCCGGGCCGCAGGAGATCGGTGCACACGGTGACCGGGCAAAGATCGCTCGCCACCGCGTCGACGAAGTTGTGCTGATCGATGCCCGCCGAGAAGGTGTACGCGAGGGGCACCTCACCCGCGGGGAGCGTCGTTCGCAGTCGCGACATGAGCTGCGTGGCGAGCACGTGCAGCGGCTGACCCGACAGGTACATCTCCTTGTCGGCGAAGAACGTCTTGTGGTTGTCGACGATCATCGTGTTGGTCAGCTTCACGCCGAGCTTCACGCCCTGCGCGATCGCGACGGTGCGCAGGCGGCCGATCATCTCGATCGCCTGGGGCCACATCAGATCCTTGTCGAACGACGGCTTCTGCAGCACGAGCTCTTGATAGCCGAGCTGGTCGTTCAAGATCGCCTTCACGTCCTCGAACCCGAGCAGCGTCGGGTTGAGCTTGATGACGACGTTGAGCTTCCAGTCCTCCATCAGGTGACGCGCGATGAGCTCGATCTCGTCGGCGGGGCAGCCGTGGAAGGTCGACAGCGTCACCGCATCCACGAGGCGCGGCTTCACGCTCAGATCGCGGAACTCCTTCAGGTCGTCGGGCAGCTCGCCGAGCATGCGATCGAACGCGCTCGAGGCGTCGAGCATCCCGCCGATGAAGCCGCGGATCGAGTCCGACTGGATGCCCTTGAGATCGTAGCCGAGCGAGAGATCGAGGATCGTCGCGCCATCCTTGGCGTGATCGAGGCCCTCGGGCAGGCCCATCCGCTGGAGCGCGGCGAGGAGGAGCGCGGCCTTTGCGTACTCGGTCTGCGACTCGCTGACGCGCAGCTCCTGCGACCACTCGACGTTGAAGCCGACGTTGGTGGCGTCGATGCAGGGGCGGGGGATGACCAGGCGGTCGTTGATCTGCACCGTCTTCAGCTCGCAGATGCGGGCGCCGGAGAGGAACGAGAGCGCGATGTTCTGCGCCAGTTGAGTATGGGGACCCGCGGCGGGGCCGACGACGGTGGACGCGCGGTGGCCGTGGAAGCGCCGCGACAGGTCGACCGGCGAGCCGTGCCACATCTTGGCGAGGGGCAGGTCGAAGACCGATTTATGGGCCTCCCGCTCGCGCAGGGCGCGACGGATCAGCAGGGCGAGCGGCTGAGGGACCAGCTCCATGGACCGGGGCTTTACCAGGGCGTAGCGAAAAGTGATAGGAATTGCAGAGCTTTGAAGCTCATTTGCGCAACTTGCGCTTTTTGAGCACCCGAGGCGCCGAAGCCGCGATAACATCCTCCGCCGAGGGCTTCGGCCCCCACCCCGCGTATGAAGATCCAGCACGGCGAGCTCAAGTTCGAGACCGAAGACTCCTGGATGGATGTCTCGCAGGTCTATTTCATCGAGCCGGCCGACGACTCCCTCGCCAAGGAGATGGCCAAGCGCTCGATGGGCTCGGGCGCGCCGGTGCAGCGCCTCCAGCCGCCGTCGAAGGCCCGCGCCAACTTCGCGCTCTCGACCCGCCCCGCCGAGGTGCCCGAGGATCTGCGCAAGCAGTTCGCGGAGACGGAGCTGCGCGGCATCGTCGGCCGCGTCGCCAACCTCAAGCTCGGCGAGATGAGCTCACTCACCGTCGCCGGTGCGCCCGGCGCGATGCTCGAGTTCGAGATGCAGCACGAAGGCATCGCGGCCAAGCAGCTCCACGTCCTGGTCGTCGCCGGAGACCGGATGATCCACTTCTGCGGCACTGCCGCCCTGGGCGAGTTCGAGAAGCTCCGTCCCATCTTCATGAAGACGCTCGCAACGCTCGAGCTGGCCGCCAACAAAGGAGAAACGCCATGACCCTGAACGGACTTCACTACAACCAGAAACTCCGCGTCTTTGAGCAGTCGTCCACGGGCGACGGGGACGCGCGGGTCAACCAGTTCGGCATCCACAACCACGGCGCCGGCATGCGCCGGAACGCGGTCGAGGCTGCGGTCGACGCGGTCGGCATGATCCCGGGCCTCGGCACCATCGCCCACGGCGGCAACGCCGTTCGCCACCTCTTCAGCGGTGACTTCGGCAGCGCGCTCACCAGCGGCTTGAAGGGCCTCGCCTCGCTCGTCCCCGGCCTGGGCACGATCGTCAGCGGCGCTTCGCTGATGAAGAACACCGGCGACACGATGATGCACGCCGGCGGATGGATGGAGCAGCAGACGCGCTTCGGCGGCTACGAGAACCAGACCCGCATGGCCCAGCAGATGTTCGGCGGCAACGCGATGGGCAGCGCCTCCTTGTTCTACGGCGCCAACCCCTACGCGATGCCGCGCTGGTGAGTTGAGCGTCTTTTCAGCTTTGGGCGTCGACACCACCGCCGATCACATCGCGGCCCACAGCCGCTGCGCCTGCACCCTGGCGCGGGCCTTGATCTGCGCCTCGTCCACCGCGCTCATCTTCCCATCCCGCACCACCGGCTTCCCGCCGACGAACACGTCGCGGACCGCCGCGCGCGACATGCCGCCGAACAAGAGATGCGCGCCGAGCGAGCCGCCGTTGAGCGGCGTGGGCGGATCGTAGGCCAGCACCACGAGATCGGCCGGCGCGCCCACCGCGAGCGAGCCGAGCGAAGGCATCCCGAGCATCTCCCCCGCCAGCGTGTGGCCGCGCGCGAGCCACGCCACCGGGTCGGGCCACGCGGTCGATCCGGCGAACTCGCGGCGGCGGAAGAACGCCGACTTCAGCTCGCTCCTGATGTCGTCGTCGATGCCGTCGGTGCCCAGCGCGACCTTCTCCAGCGCCGCCAGGCCGCCCGCATAACCCACCGCGTTGTTCATGTTCGATCGCGCCTGGTGCGCCACCCAGACGCCGCGCTCGCGCAGCAAAGCCACGTCGTCCGGCGTCGCGTCCACCGCGTGCGCGATCAGCGTTTTCGGGCCGAGCAAGCCGCGCGCGTCGAGAAACGCGAACGGCGATCCGCGCGCAAAGGCGCGATCGTCGGGCCCCTCCGCGACGTGCAGGTGCAGCCACTTTCCGGAAGAGCGCGCGAGCGACGCTGCGCGTTCGAGCGTCTCGTCGGTGCAGGTGAACGGCGCGTGGAGGCCGATCGCGCTGCCCGGGAAGCGCGCCGATTCCTCGAGCCCGTGGCGCGCGCCGTCGGGGCCGTGGCGATCGGTCGCGCCGTAGCAGAGCACCGTTCGCAGGCCGACGGACGACGTCGCGGAGGAGATCACGTCGAGCGCTCCCTCGATGTAGCTCGGTGATTCGTGGTGATCGACGAGGGTGGTGACGCCGGCCAGCAAGGCCTCCACCGCGCCGACCTCGGCCGAGGCGGAGAGGGAGTCGTGATCGAGCGCGCGATCGAGGCGCCACCAGACCTGCTCGAGGATGGCGCGGAACGTCGGGGTCGGCGCCGGTGGGGCGGGCATGCCTCGGGCGAGCGCGCTGTAGAGGTGCGAGTGCGCGACGACCAGGCCCGGGATGATGGTGGCGCCGCTGCAGTCGAGCACCGCCGTACCGGTCGGAAGGTTCGCCGGATCCACCAGCGTCTCACCGTCGAAAGCGAGATCGCGCGTCTCGGCGCGGGGAGGATCGAACGAGGCGACGGTGGCGCCGCGGAGAATGAGTGCCATCGCGGAGAATCATGCCTCAACGTCGCTGCGGGCCACAAAGAACCTTGCGGTCTGGGGCGGAGTGAGCCGATTCTCGCGTCGTGCCGCGCGCGTACGTTGCTGGGACCGGGAAGTTCTTGCCCTCCCGGATCGTGACCAACCAGATCCTGGTCGACGAGTACGGCATCGACACCAGCGACGCGTGGATCGTCCAGCGGACCGGCATCCGCGAGCGCCGCTTCGCCGAAGCGGGCCTCGGCCCCGCCGATCTCGCGTACCCCGCCGCGCTCGAGGCGCTGAAGAGCGCCGAGATGGAGCCCAGCGAGCTCGACATGATCGTCCTCGCCACGCTCTCGCCCGAGTTCGCGTTCCCAGGCTCTGGCGTGTTGCTGCAAGCCAAGCTGGGCCTCACGTCGGTCCCGGCGATGGACCTGCGCAACCAGTGCAGCGGCTTCGTCTACGCGCTCTCCGTCGCCTCCGCGATGATCGAGAGCGGCAGCGTGAAGAACGTGCTGGTGGTCGGCGCCGAGGTCCACTCGGCCGCGCTCGATCTCACCACCCGCGGGCGCAACGTCTCGACGATCTTCGGCGACGGCGCGGGCGCGGTGGTGCTCAAGGCGACCGACGACATGACCCACGGCGTGCTGCGCTGGCAGCTCGGCGCCGATGGTCGCTACGCCGAGGCGCTCGCCCAGCGGGTCTGGGACACCCGGGCGCGCCCGTTCATCCCGCTCGACGCCGAGGGCAACGGCAAGATCCCGCCCGAGATGCTGTGGGCGCAGATGGATGGCCGCATCGTCTTCAAGCACGCCGTCGAGCGCATGGCCGGTCAGCTCCTCGCGCTGTGCTGGGACCACAAGATCGCGCTCGACGAGCTCGACCTGGTGTTCTTCCACCAGGCCAACATGCGCATCAATCACGCGGTGCGCGAGTCGCTCGGCTTGCCCGAGGCGAAGGTGCCTTCGGCGGTCGAGACGTACGGCAACACCACCGCCGCGACGATCCCGATCCTCCTCGACGACGCGCGGCGGACGGGACGCGTGAAGCGCGGTGATCTCGTCGCACTCGTCGCGTTCGGCTCCGGCTTCACCTGGGGCGGAGCTCTGGTGCGCTGGTAGCGTCGGCGTGATAGTTCTACGCGCCAGGTGCGGCTCCGTTTTCCGATAGTTTGGGGTGTGCTCGTTGGGCTGGCCGCACCGGCGCTGGCCGAACAACCCAAGCGCGAGGTCCCCGACTACGACAGCCGCGACGGCGAGCCGGCGACCGCGGGCGACGTGCTGCTGTGGATCCCGCGGGTGACCTTCTTCCCGGTGCACCTGCTCACCGAGTACGTGATCCGTACCCCGCTGCGCGCGGTGATCAGCTGGGCCGAGGAGGAGCAGATCCCGGCCAAGGTCGAGGACCTCATCACCTTCGGTCCGAACAAGGAAGGCGCGCTCATCCCGTCGTTGCTGTTCGACTTCGGCCTGCTGCCGAGCGCGGGCTTCTATCTGTTCTGGAACGATCCCAGCGGCCATCACCTGCGCTTCCACGCTGCGACGTGGGGCCCGAAGTGGATCGCCGCGACCGCCGCCGATCGCATCGATCTCGACGAGGACACCAGCATCACGCTCCTCTTCGGCGGCCTGCGGCGGCAGGATCTCATCTACAACGGCATCGGCCCGCGCAGCGACGACGCGCTGCGCTCCCGCTACGGCAGCACCGTGCTGGACGGCGGCCTGAGCTTCACGCAGTGGTTCTTCGGCTCGAGCAACTTCGACGCGTCCCTCGGCGCGAAGTTCCTCCACTTCCACGAGGGGACCTGCTGCACGGATCCTTCGCTCGAGACCCGCGTCGGGCGCGGCGATCTCCCCACGCCGCCCGGCTTCTATGACCACTACACCGTGCTCTACGGCCGCCTCGGGCTCGCGCTCGACAGCCGCAGCACCACCGCGCTCCTCGGCTCGGGCGTGCGCCTCGCCGGGAAGTTCGGGCCCTCGATCGAGGCCACCAGCGACAACCCGCGCACGTGGCTGCGCTACAGCGGTGAGGTCGGCGGGTACCTCGATCTCACGGGCAAGCAGCGCATCGTCTCGCTGACCTTCGCGGCGGCGTTCGTCGATCCGATCGGGCGAACGGTCGTGCCGTTCACCGAACAGGTCACGCTGGGCGGCAACGATCTGATGCCGGCCTTCTTGCCGGGCCGGCTGATCGATCAGAGCGCCGTCGTCGCCACGCTCGGCTACGCGTGGCCGATCTGGGCGTTCCTCGACGGCTCGCTCCACGCGGCGGTCGGCAACGTCTTCGGCGAGCACCTCGAGGACTTCGATCCGAAGCTCCTGCGCATGAGCTACGGCCTCGGGATCAAGCAGGCCGACGAGCGCGACTATCCCTTCGAGGTGCTGGTCGCCATCGGCACCAGGCCCTTCGTCGACGGCGGCGAGATCGACTCGGTCCGCATCGTGTTCGGTGGGACCCGTGGCTTCTAGGCTCCTCTCCGCCGCGCTGATCTCCATGACCGCCTGCGCGGGCGATCAGCACTTCCGTCTCCGCGATCCGATGCTCGTCGACAGCGATCTGCGTCCGGTGACGATGCCGTGCCGCACGGTCAAAGACAAAGACAAGGACAAGGACAAGGAGGTCTGCACCCCGGAGGAGTATTACTCCCCGCTGGCCTGGGACGGCGCGGACAACCTGTTCTTCCGCATCTTCTCGAACTTCTGGTTCTTCGAAGCGGAGAGCGAGTCGGTCAACGCCAACGACTTCGACGAGGTCCCCAACTCGGCGTGGTTCACCAATCGCATCGGCGAGAAGAAGATGTCGCTCGAGGATCTCGCCCAGGGTGCGTGCCCCGAGAGCCCCGATCTCGACACCGACGTCCCCGACGGCTCGTGGGTCATCGATCAAGGCAAGTCGAACGGATCGACGCCGGGATTCCGGGTGCGCATCGACGGGAAGAAGTATCTCCTCAAGACCGACGCGCCCGAGCAGCCCGATCGCGCCACCGCCGCCAGCGCGATCGGCGCGGCGATGTATCACGCGGTCGGCTTCTACACCTCGTGCGAGCGGGTCACGTACATCAAGCCGTCGCTCCTCAAGCTCGCCGAGGGGCTGATGCAGACCGACAACACCGGCGCCACCACGGCCTTCGATCAGGCCGCGCTCGAGAAGGTGCTGGCGTTCGCGACCAAGAAGGACGGCATGGTGCGGCTCCAGGTCTCGCACTGGCTGCCGGGGCGGCTGATCGGGCCGTTCCGTTACGAGTCCACGCGCGATGACGATCCGAACGACGTCATCGATCACGAGGATCGCCGCGAGCTGCGCGGGGCGCGACTGCTGGCCGCGTGGATCAACCACTTCGACGCGCGCGAGCAGAACAGCATCGACTCCTGGATCGCGATCGACAGCAAGAACGCCGACTCATCGCCGGGCATCGTCCGTCACTACTATCTCGACATGAGCGACTCGTTCGGCGCCGAGTGGGCGTGGGACAAGATCTCGAAGCGGATCGGACACTCCTACTATTTCGATATGGCGCACGTGGCCGAGGACTACATCACCTTCGGCGCGATCGAGCGGCCGTGGGATCGCGCCGCGCGGCTCCCGGGCCTCGAGCTGTTCGGATACTTCCACTGGCACGACTTCGATCCCGAGACCTGGCACGTCGGCTATTCCAACTATGCGTTCAGCAAGATGACCGAGCGGGACGGCGCGTGGATGGCGCGCATCCTCGCCCGCTTCGGCCCCGACGAGCTGCGCGCGCTGATCTCGGCGGGGAAGTTCAGCGACCCGAAGGCCGCCGACTGGCTGTGGGGCACCTTGCACGAGCGCCTGCGCCTGATCCTCGATCGGTATCTGACGCGGCTCTCGCCGGTGACCGACGTGACGGTCGAGGGCACCAACCTCTGCGGGCTCGATCTGGGACACCTGCGCGGGGTCAGGCCGGCCGCGGAGTTCGTGCCGTCGGCCAGGATCCTCGGACCGGACTGGAAGGTCGTCGGCGAAGGTCAGGCGCGCTACGACGGCGACCAGCTCTGCGTGACCTTGGCGTACGACCCGGCGCTGTCCGGTCCCGATGACGCGCTCGCTCGCTATCGCGTCGTGCGAATCTCGAACGGCGTCGCGCCTGGGCCCCTCGAGGTGCACTTATACGACCTCGGTCCCGCGAAGGGATTTCGGATCGCCGGGCTCGCGCGACCGCCGGAGTGAGGTACGATCTCCGATCGAAGTGCGCGCCGCGATCCTCGCCTTCGCGCTGCTCTCCGCCTGCGCGGACGACTTCATCTTCTTGCCGAGCGGTGGTCTGCCTTCGCTGCTCCTCATCGAGGTCGAGCGCGGCGCCGCCACCGCCACCGCGTACGATCTATCGGGCGACGACACCAAGCTGGAGCGCCCGATCCCGAGCGCGAGCGTCACGCTCTACGCGCTCTTCTTCGCCGAGCGGCTGGATCAGATCGGCTTCGCTCCGGGGTCTGTCGAGGTCGGGCTGACGGGCATGCCGCTGCCGAGCGCGCGCGCGGTCCACCGCTTCGCCGTTCCGGAGTGGATCGTCCTCACGGCTCCGCCGGACGAGATCGCGAACCTGCGGCTGCCGGTCCCGGATCCGTGCGCAGCGTTCACCATCACCCGCCAGCCGTTCCCGTTCGGAATGCCGACGTTTGGAGTGTCGATCGATGCGGATCGCTTGCTCGTGGGCACCGAGCGCGAAGAGCTGGTCATCGTCAGCGCGACCGGCGCACAGGCGCTGCCCGCCGGTACGGCGCCGACGTTTGGCGCGTTCGCGCACGGGGGCGATCTGTGGCTCGCGGGGCCCGGCACACGGGTGATGCACGGTCATCCGGATCGCGGGTTCGTGGACGCACCGCCGCTGCCGTTCGCTCCGAACGGCGTTGTCTCGATCACCGGGCCGCGCGGCGATGCGCCGTTCGAGCTCTTCGCCGCCGACGGCTCGATGCAGGTCGCCCACTTCGACGGTGTTGCGTGGACGCAGATCCGCGCCAAGAGCCGCGTGCGCGACGAGATGCCGATCCGGCCGGGGATGGCGTGGATCGAGCCGGGCCTGGCGGTGCTCATCGGCGTCGCCACGAGCACCATCGTCGAGATCACCGCAGCAGGGGTGCAGCGATCGATCGAGCTCATGCTCCCGCCGCGCACCACGCTCGACACGGCTTGGACGGCGGCGTGGGTGGAGGGCGTGGGGCTGGTGATCGGGACGCGCTACGACGTGCTGTTCCGGCGAGGCGGGCGTGGCTGGCTGCCGATGGCCCCCACGCTCGAGACACCGCGCGCCGACGTGATCATCGATCTCGGGAACGCGACGTTCATGGCCGGCGGTCAGGGCGGGCGCTTCGTGCAGTGGGGGCCGGGCGACTTCATGTGCCGGCCGACCCTGTTCGGCGCGCAAGGGGTCACGGTCGCGGGGCCGATCGGCGATGGCGTGGCGATCATCGCGTCGGAAGACTCCGCCTCGCGGTTCACCACTTTTCTTGGGTCGAGGGTGCGCTGACCCGCTTCGCGAGCTCGCGCTCCACCGCGGTGAACTCTTCGCTGAGCTCGTTCGGGACGTCGCTGCCGCTCGCGGCGAAGTGCGTGGCGAGGAACTTCAGCTCCTCCCGCCGGGTCTTCAGCTCGTCGATCGTCTTCCCGGAGAGATTCATGGCTTCCTCGAAGCGAACGGATCGAGCGGGACGCCGCCGACGCTGGCCATCACCGTCTCGAAGGTCTTCTTCACGCGATCGATGGTCGCGCTTTCGGCCGGCGAGATCTCGGCGCTCACCGGGGTGTTCCAGTAGGGGATGGCGGCGTCGGGGCCGAGCTTCATCTCCTTGCGCAGCAGGCGATCGACCTCGGGATAGACGCGGCTGTCGAGCAGCGCGCGCATCTTCTTCTGCTCGTCGTCGAGGAGCGCGCGAAGGTCAGCGTCGGCGATCACCGAGGCGCCTTGTCCAAGGCTGAAGCCGAGCGAGGACTCGACCGCGGCCGACAGCAGCGGGTCGCGGAACATCGGGACCGCGTGGCGCGGATCGCGGAGGTCATGGCCGTACTTGATGAGGCCGTCGGGGCTCGCGTACTGCCAGACGTCGCCGAGGATCGCGGCCTGTGAGGCGCGGGCCCACGGCGCGTCGTGCGTGACCGCCCAGCCTGGGACGCCGATCTCGCGCAGGAGCGCCTGTGCCTGCGGGCTGAACTCGATCTCGCCGTTCGTCTGCGGCGCTTCGAGCGGCTTGAAGGTCTTGAGCTTGATCTCCTCGATCGCCGGCTGGAGCGCCTTCTGCTCGTCGGGGGTCTTCTTCGCGACGTGCTGGCCCATCACCGCGCCGAGCGCGCCGCTCATGAACAGGGGCGGCGTGATCTGGTGCTCGTGCGCGACGCGCATCGACCAGTCGAGGAGCCTTCGGTTCTCCGGATCCTTCATGTCCAGGTGGCGGCTCATCACCAGCGGCGCGGCCAGCTCGGCGCCCGGGCGGTTGTGCCACGCGACGCTGTACGGGCCGGCGTCCTTGAACGAGTCGGAGAACAGCGCGCCGTAGAGCGACGCCTTGGTCTCCATCGGATCGAGCTTCAGCCGCGACGCGGCCTCCAGCGTGTGCAGCAGCTCGACGCGGGTGTGGATCCAGTTGGTGCGCTGCATGTCGTCGCCGGGCGCGCCCGCGGCGAACGCGGCGCGGGTCTCGGCGAGGACGTTCATGAACGCCTCGATCTCCGGGCCCTTCATGCCGCGCGCGGTCATGTGCGCGGTGAGCTGGGTGCCGAGGTCGCCCTCGGCCAGATCGGCGGCCAGCGCCTTCTTCAGCGCCGGCATCCCGCCCATCGCGTCGGCGCCGGGGAACATCTTGGCCAGCTTCGCCAGCGACGCGTCGCGGATCGGGCTGATGCTCAGCAGGTCGAGCACCGTGCTCGGGGGGTGCGGGTTCGCGGCGAGGACCTCACCGAGCACTTTTCGCTCTTCGGGAGAGGCGTTCGCGACGATCGCCAGGTGCTCCTGCGACAGCGCGCGCGTGATGCCGGGGCCGCTGCCGGTCGCGGTCAGGTCGAGCCGATCGAGCTGGGAGGTGGCCTGGCGGATCGCCGACTGCAGCGGGCCGGCGCCGCGTTTGGCCGCCGCGCGGAGGCTGGCGGCGATGCCAGCGAGCGCGACCTCGACGTGCTTCTGCTCGAGCGGGGCGCTGGGTCGGGTCGGCGCGAGCCCGATCACGCCGGATGGCTTGCGCGCCGGCTGGAAGCTCTTCGCCTGGATCGGAGCGGTGGCGATCAGCGGGGCTTTGAAGCCGATCTTGGCCAGCACCACTGAAGGTACGGGTGAGCTCGAGAACCGGATCAGTTACACAGACTCGCTTCGCGAGCCTCTCGTGGCCTCGGGCGTCGCTTCGCGACGACCATCGGCTACATCGACGCGAGGCGTTCTTCGACGGCCTCGATTCGAGGTGCGATGGTCCCAGGGATCTTCACCGTCTTCATCGCGCCGCGGACATCCTTGAGCCCGCTGCCGGTCACGACGTGGACGACCGAGTCGCGAGGGCCGATCAGGCCTTGTTCTCGAGCCTTTTTGATACCGGCCAGGCCGGCGACGCCGGTGGGCTCGCCGAAGACGCCCGAGGCGCGGGCGAGGAGCGGGATCATCGCGAGGATCGCCTCGTCGCTCACCGACAGGAGCGCGCCGTGGGACGCGCGGGCGGCGCGCAGGGCCTTGCGCGGGTTCCGCGGGTTCCCGACGTTGATCGAGTCGGCGACGGTGGAGGCCGAGACCGGGGTCACATCGGTCGCGCCCGTCTCGAACGCGTGCACCAGCGGGGCGGCCCCGTCGGCCTGCGTTCCGAGCATGCGCGGGAGGCGCGGGAGGATCCCCAGAGCGTGCATCTCGGAGAGCCCCTTCCACGTGCCGGCAAAGCAGCAGCCGTCGCCGACCGAGATCGAGACCCAGTCGGGCGGCGTGGCGGCGAGGTCCTCGGCGATCTCGTGGCCGCAGGTCTTCTTGCCCTCGACCAGGTACGGGTTCACGGCGGCGCTGCGATCGTACCAGCCGAAGCGCGCGACGGCCTCCTGGCAGAGGTCGTAGGTCTTGTCGTAGTCCGCTTCGACCAGGAAGACCCGCGCGCCGTAGACGAGGAGCTGCGCGACCTTGGCTTCGGGCGCGGTGCTCGGGACGAAGATGTGCGCGTCGAGGCCGAGCGAGGCGCTCAGGCCGGCGAGCGAGGTGGCGGCGTTGCCGGTGGAGGCCGCGGCGATCGCCTTCTTTCCGTGCATCACCGCGCGCGCAGTGCCGACGAAGCTCGCGCGATCCTTGAACGAGGCGGTGGGCTGGCGGCCGTCGTCCTTGATCCACAGCCGGCCGATGCCGAGCGCGCGCGCGAGCTCCGGGACCTCGACGAGCGGCGTGCCGCCGACGCGGAGCGGGGTGAGGCGCGCATCGGGGGGCAGGGGCAACAGCGGCATGTAGCGGCGCACGTCGCGGCGCGGATCCGACGCGAGATCGAGCTTCACGCGCGACAGATCGTACTCGACGTCGAGGATCCCGCGCGGCCCGCAGACCGGACAGGTGTGCGCGGGCGAGGCCGCGGGCTCGACGCGATCGCAGATCGTGCAGCGCAGTCCGGTGATGGTCATCGATCCCTTTTACTTCTTTTCGCGGTAAATCGTGACCGGATTCATGCCCACTTCGCGCGGGTTCGGGCCCGAGACGATCCAGCCGTCACCGTTGGCGCGCGGCGACCAGAAGCGCAGCGACTGCTCGACGAGCGACGGGAACACCGGGCAGAAGCCGCCTTCGGTGCGCCACTCCTGGATCGCGCCCTGCGCGCCCGCCAGCAAGAAGCCGCCCTCGAGCGGGACGATCGCCTGCGCGCCCACGGCCAGCGCGCTCTGTCCGAACGCCTCGAACGAGCGGCCGGTCTTCACGAAGATCTTCCCGCCGGCGTCGGAGACGAGCGTTCCGATGCTGGGGACGAAGCCGATCCCGTAGATGCCCACGCCAGGCTCTCCGACCGGGACCTGCGTGACGACGCCGCCCTTGATGACGACCGCCTTGTCGCTGCTGTTGCGCACCGCGATGAACGTGTCGGGCTCCGGGAACACGATGCCGCCCGAGATGAAGAGGCCCTCGACCTGAGGGAACGCGTGCAGCGTCTCGGTGGTCGTGCCGTCGAAGTGCGCCACCGTGCCGTCGAGGGTGATGAAGTAGAGATCGACGCCGCGGCGATCGGCGTGGCCGGTCATGAACTGGACCGCGGACACGATCCCGACGTTGGTGCGGGCCACGAGCGCGAGCAGGCCACCGGTCTCGCGGAACGAGACCTGCCACATCTCGCCGCTCTCGCCGCTCATCCAGAGCTCGCCCGGGATCTCGGTGACCGGCAGCGCGCTCCACGTCGGGAACCGGACGCCGTTCTCGTCCGGGCCCGGCGTCACGACTTTGATCGGCCCGGTCGCAGGCACGAAATGCAGCGTGCGGCGGCTGGTGCCAAGCAGATTGCCCCCGTGGAGCGGGACGATGAAGGTGGTTTTGTCGTCCACCGGGTCGAGCACTTCGACCTCGAAGCGGCGGCAGGGGCTGCGCGAGGCGATGCGCCCGAGGCGAACCGGACGGGTCAGCTCGGTGACCGGCTCCCAGGCGGTGCGAACACCGGCGCTCACGTCGGCGTGC
>Ga0105047_10009892_pt1 | contig 15645 bp, 12 predicted proteins | sample MAT04_FD_78384 | JGI IMG/M metagenome (GOLD analysis project Ga0105047, IMG submission 78384) | Freshwater microbial communities from Lake Fryxell liftoff mats and glacier meltwater in Antarctica - MAT-04 (megahit assembly) | ecosystem: Environmental > Aquatic > Freshwater > Ice > Liftoff... | reverse complement strand
GCGGAACATCGCGACCCTTCAGGCACTCGGTAAGGCGGCGATCCGCGCCCGGCTTGAGTCGATCGCTTCGCCGGACGGCGAGGATGGACAGCCGGTTGCACGGATGCCGGACGTCCCCGATTGAGGACAGCAAATGCCACTTGGCCGAGGTCTGCCGCTCTTGAGTGGAGGGGACCTACACGCCGGAGCGAGCAAGGATGACTTCATCGATCTGACGACATGATCCGAAGGCGGTGAAGATGATCTGCTGTTCTCGGCTTGAAATCAAGAGCATGACGCTCGGCGGCGCCACGGCGGAGAAACTGCCCGCGGTCGTCATACGATCTGTATGGAGGGGATAGTCGTGCAGCCGAACGACTCAAGAATCCATCGCCTTGAACGTCCCATGCCGGTCGGCTATTTCTTCAGCGAATAGATCACTCCGGCCCCTGCCAGGCGGAGGGCGCTGTCGCGGGTGTGGCCTAGGCAGTCGGTCGATTTGTGGCCTTCCATCGCGCAGCCCAGGTCGTATTTGCTGTACAGAATCGCCCAGCGGCCGTCGATTTTCACGCCCTCCATCGACGGCGGCAGATCGACATAGCCCTCGTCCGCGCCTGCCACGGCGACGGTTTCGCGGCGCTTCACGGTCGTCAGCGCGGTGCCGTTGATGCGTGCGGAATAGAGTTCGTCGTCCAGCGGGATCGAAACGAGTTTGTCCTTGCCGAAGACCGCTTCGACCATCGTGCGGAACGAATTGTCGAACTCGGGCTTGCCGCAGCACGCATCGGCGAGCAGCAGGCCACCCGAGGTCAGGTGGATCTTGAGGTTCTGCACCTCGGCTTCGTTGAACGTGAACGACTTGCGGCCATGCATGTAGAGAAACTTGTACTTGAACAGGTCCGGGTGATCCGGCCCGAGGATTTCGACTTCGGGCGAGGCATCCAACTTGGCATTCGTCTGCAGGTAGGTCACCAGGTTCCGCATCGCCCCCGGTGCCGGCGGCGCCTCGCCCGGCAGGCGGAGTTGGACGGGACGAAGGAAGCCCTTAGGTGGTGCCTTGTCCGACTTATCCAGCGATGTGAGCTTCCGCGTCGTCAGGCGTTGGGCGGGCGGCTCCATGCCCGTGGCATAGGCGACGATGTTGCCGGCGAGGCGGAAGGCCTGTTCGCCGCGGTTGACCTGCTTCTGTGCGGTCGGGGCCATGTACTTGCTCTCTTCCCAATAGCCCGCAAGCGGCTCAGGGCTGAGGATCATGACGGTGCGGCAACCGCGCGAGAGATATCTCAGCTTCGGGAATTCAGCAGGGGGCACGGCATAAAACGTCGTCCAAATCGGGTGCTCCGGCGGCACCGGCTCGAGCTTGCTTTCGGGAAAGAGTTCGGCAATCAGTTCGGTGAACCCGGTCGTGAACTCGGGTGATCCGCAGCACGCTTCCGCCAAGACGAACCCGCCTTCCTCGACGTACTTTTTGAAGACTTCCTTGTGCTGCCCGCGCAGGATCGGTTTGTCGTGCCCGTTGAGATACAGAATGGGGGACTGGACGAGGACGCCGGCTTCGTCGAGCACATCCTGCGGGCGGTCGAAGTTCTTGCGGCGCGGGTCGTACACCTGCCAGCCGAGTTGCATCCCGCCGAAGAGTTCTTTCGACACGAACGCCGTGAGATTGCGGACGTCCTGTTGCTTGCGGTTCCAGCCGACGATGCTGCCGTTGCCGCGCTCGATCAGTGCCCCGTTGTCCGGCATGGTGAAGTCGCCGTAGGCGAGCTTGCTGATGAGGACCGGCGTTTTGCCCTTGGACAGAAACAAGAGCGCGAAGCTGGTGGCGATCGCGGTGACCGTGTCGTAGCTTTCGCCGTCGGACTGGCTCCAGGCGCCGTCCTTGCGCTGTTCCTTGACGAGGTAGTAACAGCCTTCTCGGTACCAATCGACGCGGCCCAGGAAGCGTTGCCCGGTGAGCCTGCCGACCCGCTCGATGCCGTACATGTTGTAGAACGCCGAGGCTTCCGCACCGCGCGGTTTCGTGAAGGTGAAGTTGCGGCCGATGAAGTTCAACCCGCGCTGGATGGCATCGCTGTCGTCGTAGACGCCGCACTTGGCGGCAACACCGGTCGTCGAGTTCAGTTCCTGCCGGCTGAGATTCTGCCCCAGCCCCGCGATGACCAGGCCGGAAACGCCGGCGACCGTCATGGTGAAGCTCGGGCGACCGGCCCGCAGATACCCCCAATAGCCTTCATCCGTTCCCTGTTTGGTCTGCGTGCTGAGGTACTGGGTGCGGATCTGATCCCACTCGGCATCGCCGATCTTCGCGCCATAAGTCTTCGCGGCATACAAGCCGAGCAAGGCGTACTGGGTGTTCGAGCCGTCCGCCTGCTGGCCTTCGTCGAAAGGGTAACTCCAACCGGTGATGCGGCCGCCGGAACGCGTGGCCGTACTGAGCAGCCAGTCGACGTTGGCTTGGATGATGGGTAGGTCGCGAGCCTGGCGGGCTTCGCCGAGGACCATGGTGATGAGGGCAACGACGTAGGTCCGCCGCTTGGGCAGGCTGCGGAGGTACTTCAATGCGGCCTGCAGTTCCTTCGCATCCGGCTTCACGCCGGCGTTGAGCATGGCCAACGTGGCGAGTGCGGTGACACCGCCGTCCATATCCGCGGCCGCGTTGAGCCAGAAGCCTTCCCAAGTGCCGCTGTTCTGGTTCACGCGGAGATACTGCACGCCGCGGTCGATGGCTTTGTTCACCTGCTCGACGAGTTGCCGTTCATCCCCGCCCGGCACATCCGCGGCCTTGGCCTGGGGAGTGGGAATGAGGCAGGTCAGCAGGAACAGGGCGGCCAACGGTACGATGCGGAGCATAAGACGATCCCTCGGTGAGCGTACCACATTCTACCGCCGGAGTGGTCGTTGCCAGCACTCCTTCAGGTCGTCGAGCGTGGCCCAGATCAGCCATTCGCGGTCGGCCCCGGCTATGCGAAGCCGTTTTTCCTTGGTTGTTACGCCGATTCCGGTCAGCGGCAGTCCGGCAAAAAGTGCCGTCAGGGCGTCGGTGTGGCTCGATTCGACTTCGACGAGAAAGCGCGTCGGCGACTCGCTGAAACAACGCTCGACATCGCTGAGTGTTGGCGACCCGGTTGCGGAAAGGTCGGTCACATCGGCCCCGATTCCACCCGCGAACGCCATTTCGGCGATGGCTACCGCAAGCCCACCTTCGCTCAAGTCGTGGCAACTCCGCAACAACCCGGCCCGATTGGCGGCATGGACGGCGCGGAAGATCGCCGGGGCCTGCGTCACGTTAGGCATCGGCACCGCACCGCCGCTGCCTGTATTGACTTGAGTGTAGGCGGAAGCCCCGAGTTCCGACTTGGTCTCGCCGATCAGATAAAGACGATTGCCGGGTGCCTTCAAGTCCATCGTCGTGCACTTGGTCACATCCGGCACCCGGCCGAGGGCCGAGATCAGCAGTGTGCCGGGGATGGTGATCCGCTGCGTGGGCGACTTGTATTCGTTGTTCAGGCTGTCCTTACCGCTGATGAACGGCGTGGAGTAGGCGATCGCCACATCCCGACAAGCTTCCGCCGTCCGAACCAGCGCCCCGAGCAGTTCCTCATCGACGATGTTGCCCCAACAGAAGTTGTCCAGGATGGCGACAAACGCCGGGTCGGCGCCGACGGCCACGACGTTCCGTACGGCTTCGTCGATGGCGCACGCCGCGGCGGCATAGGGATCGAGGTCGGCAAATTGTGGGTTCAAGCCGCAGCCGATGGCTGCCCCCAGATTCGACAACGGCAGCGGCCGAATCACGGCCGCATCGGACGGGCCGTCCTCGTTTAGACCGACCAGCGGTTTGACGACACTACCGCCCTGCACTTCGTGGTCGTATTGGCGGATGACCCATTCCTTCGAGCAGGTCGAATACGAACCGAGGATCGCCTTCAGGCTCTCCAACGGCGACTTCGGCGAAGCGACCTGCAGCGGCTGCGGTTCGCGGACCGTGTAGGTCGCCTTGCGGACGATGTTGGGCCTGCCGTCGTGCAGGAAGTGCATCGACACCTCCGCGACGGCTTCGCCTCGATAGGACAGCTTCAATTTGCCGGTCGCCTCGAAGGTGCCGAGGACGACCGCATCGACGCCCTCACTTCGGCACAGCGTTTCGAGTTCTTCCCAGTTCGCGGGCGGCACGGAGAGGACCATGCGTTCCTGAGATTCGCTGATCCAGATTTCCGTGTAACTCAGCCCCGCGTACTTCAACGGCGCGTGGCTCAACTCGACCGATGCCCCAAGGTCGGCCCCCATCTCGCCGACGGCGGAACTGAAGCCCCCCGCGCCGCAATCCGTGATCGCCGTATACAGCCGGCGGTCGCGCGCTTGAAGGATGACGTCGAGGACTTTTTTCTCCTCGATGGCGTTGCCGATCTGCACCGCGCCACCGCTGACGACCGCGCTTTTGTCCGTCAGTTCGAGGCTGGAAAAGGTCGCGCCGTGAATGCCGTCCCGCCCCGTGCGGCCGCCGAGGGCGACGATCAGGTCACCGGCATGAACCTGCTTGTGCTCCATGCCCACCGGAATGAGGCCAACCGTTCCGCAGAAGACGAGCGGGTTGGCAAGGTAGCGAGCGTCGAAAACAATCGCTCCGTTGACGGTCGGGATGCCCATGCGGTTACCGTAGTCGCGCACGCCGGCGACGACGCCCTGCATGACCTGCCGCGGGTGAAGCACGCCCGGCGGCAAGGACTCCGCCGGCGTGTCCGGTGGGGCGAAGCAGAACACGTCGGTGTTGCAGATCGGCTTGCCGCCTAGGCCCGTACCGATGACGTCCCGAATCACGCCCCCGAGACCGGTGTTGGCACCGCCGTAGGGTTCGATGGCGGAGGGGCGGTTGTGGGTTTCGACCTTGAAGCAAAGATGATTCGTTTCGTCGAACTTGATGATCCCGGCATTGTCGGAAAACACGCTGACGCACCAGTCCGCTGGGCCAAGGCTCGTTCGGATGGAAACGGTCGCACCGAAGATCGTCTCCTTCAGCAGGTTGCCGTAACGCTTGGTCGTCGTCGTGCCCTGCTTCGTTGCGGCATAGTCGATGGTGCCCTTGAGTGTCTTGTGCGAGCAGTGCTCGGACCACGTCTGCGCGATCGACTCGAGTTCGGCATCGCTCGGCTCGCGGCCGAGTTCGCGGAATTGAACTTGAATCGTCCGCATTTCTTCGATGGTCAGAGCCAGACCACCGTCGCGGCTGATGCGGATCAACTCAGCATCGTCGGCTTCCAGCAGCGGCACGATGACCAATCTGAAGTGATACGGCAGGCCGACGTTGAGCGGCTGCACGGGCATGGGGCCGACAGTCAGTTGCTCGATCGCGGCATTGGCGAGCACGCGGGAAAAGAGCACCTCGCGCTCCGCCGCCGTCGGTTCCTCGGCAATGAAATAACGGCGGAAACTGCGGACTTCTTCGAGGTGGTACTTCAACTCCAGCGAAGTCGCAACGATGCTGTCCGATGCCGGGTCCATGACGCCGGGCTTATAGGTGACCGTCCAGTACCGTGCCGGGACGACGCTGCCGAGTGGACGGATCGTCAGGCGTTCGTCCAGCGGGTCGTAGAGCAGATCGGCTGCGAGTTCCTGCACGTCGATCTCTTCGAGCCGGCCTTGGAGGAGATAGCCGCGGGCCGCAGAGGCGATGATGTCCCGGCCGCGGGTGCTTCCCGTGAAGGCGTCGAATTCCGTGCAGACGCGTTCCCGTTCGCGGTCGCGGCCGAGGGGCCGCAGTTCAACTTCCCAGAGCATCACGCACCTGCTTTGCTTCGGTCAACCATGTCGCCAACCCGGCCGCATTGTCCGACGCCAACGCGCGGCGGAAATCCTCCATGCGGATCTGAAACTGTTCGAGCGCCGTCGTCATCGCGGCCTTGTTCGCACGGAAGATCGCCGACCACAACGCCGGGTCGCCGGCGGCGATTCGAGTCGTGTCCCGGAAGCCGCCTGCAGTAAGCGCGAGCAGGCCCGTCGGCGTCACCCCGGCCAAACCGGCGGCCACGGCATGCGGCAGGTGGCTGGTGAACGCCAAGGCCTGGTCGTGTGCGTCCGCCTCCATTCGGATCACCTTCGCACCGAGGCCCTGCCAAAAGAGTTCAATGACCCCGACCGCTTCCGGATCGGTCTCCGCCGTCGGTGTGATGATGACGAGCTTATCCTGAAACAGATCCGCGCGGGCATGAGCCGGGCCGCGTTTCTCCGAACCGGCCAGCGGATGCGAACCGACGAAGGCCGCCTTTCCGGCAGGCAACTTGCCCTGGACCGCCGCGAGGATGTTCCCCTTCGTGCTGCCGACATCAGTGATCACGGCACGCTGCGGTGCGGCTGCGGCTGCGGCAAGCACGTCCGTCGCCGTGCGGTCGACGGGCGTGCAGACGACAATAATGTCCGCCTCCGAGACACCCTCAGCCGCATCGGTGGTAAATTCGTCGATGGCGCCGAGAGACTGGGCGCGGGCCAGCGAGCGATCGTCCCGACCGACGCCCACGACCTTGCCTGCAAGCCCGCGCGCCTTGGCCGCAAGCCCGACCGAGCCGCCGATCAGGCCGACGCCGAGAATGGTGAGTTGATTCGTCTTCATCGTGAGGAAAGTATAGGAATCGACCGCGGCTTTGCAGTCCGCCCCAGCTCATGCGTTCTGATCCAAGTAAACTGTGTTCAGTGCATTGTTCCGATCGTTCCCGTTTCGCGAGGCGAGTCATGCGCGTTCTGCTCGGCTTATCCCTTACGGTTGCACTTGCACTCACCCTCGTTGCCGCCGAGCCGCCGATTCCGATCGACCTGCTCGCCGGCACCGATCTGAGTGGCTGGAAAGTCGTCGCCAAGGATGCCAAGGCCGATGTCTCCAAGACGTGGACTCTGAAGAACGGCGTGCTGATCTGCACCGGCAAGCCGACCAGTTACGTGTCCACGGTTGCGGAGTACGAGAATTACATACTGAAACTGAAATGGCGTTACGCACCGACGGATCTGAAGCGGCCCAACAGCGGCGTGTTGATTCACGTGCAAAAGGACGATGCCTTCTGGCCGCATTCCTACGAAGCGCAATTGGCTCTCGGCCAAGCCGGTGACCTGTGGCTGCAGTACGACGTCAAGAAACAGTTGCCGATCTTGACGATGGACCCGAACCGGAAGGACGCCGCCAACAAGGAAGGTCGGCATTTCTTCCGGATCGGCAAGGACGACGCGATCGAGAAAGCCGTCGGTGAGTGGAACGATTACGAGATCACGGCAAACGGCGATGCGCTGCTGCTGAAGGTCAACGGCGTCAAGGTGAACGATGCAACCGCATGCAGCCTGAAGAAAGGCCGCATTGCCCTGCAAGCCGAGGGGGCGGAGATTCACTTCAAGGAGATGACTCTGACGCCGTTGCCGCGGTAGAATGAAACGACTCGGAGGTCGAATCATGTTGCAGGAATGGATCGTCGGATTGCTGATCCTCGGAGCCGCAGGCTACCTCGGCCGGGCTGCACTGCGGATGCTCTTCGGCAGTGCCGACGGTTGCGGGTCGTCCTGCGGCGGGTGCGGAAAGAGCCAGGTCCCCGTGGAAACAGCGGCAGCAATCGCTTCGCGGCGGATCTCGCTGCCGCAGGTGTGACCGATTTTGTTTTCATCTACTTGTTGTTGGGCAGATTCAGCTTGGCTCGTAACGACAGCGTTGCCGTATCCGCAGTCGATTTCCATTCCAGCCGCATGTTGTCGAACAGTTCGATCAGTTTCGAGAGTCGTGCCAACTCCTCGACTTGGCTTTTCTCATCCTTGCCGTTGAGTTTGGCAAGGAACTTGGCAAGGGGCGCCTGCCGCGGTTTGAGGTATTCGGTCCAGAGTTTGCCTCGGAGAGCCAACAACGGCGGCGTGCCGGGATTGTGGTCGAACCGCAACAACTGCTCGGGACTCGAAGCGAAGACGAGGTGGCCTCGATAGGCGGCAAAGCTCGGCTTCCAGCCGTCCGCGAAGCCGAGTTCATTCTCCAAAGTGGTGATGCTGGTTCCGGATGTTTCAGTTCGGGTCACACGTATCTGATCGACGTTCGCCTTGTTGTGCGCAAACCGAAACTGCTGCGCGAGGAATTCCGCCCCTTGAAGCATCGGGGCTTTCAGGGCGTCGTTCATTTGCGGCGTGGCTCCGAGTTGCACGGCCAGCGTCCAACGCGGGAGCAGTTCACTTTCCTTGTCCGGCGGCTCCAGGGCGGCGATCCAGTTCGGCCCGAGTTTGTCCAACACGATGGGGAGTTGATCCTTTCCGACCGCGGGGCCGATGAGATCATTCACGATGCCGTCGAGTTCCTTGCGACCTTCCGTCGAGAGGAAGTCTCGAAGAAAGGCCATTGCGGGCCTGGCTTCGATCTTGCCGCCCACAGCCAGCAAAGCATTCGGCGGAAACGCGATCCTCGGCACTTGCGAACCCATGCTTTGGACCCCGGCAGCACTCATCGCAGCTGGGGTTGTCCACTGGACGGCAGCCCGGAACTCGACCGTCGGGCCGAAGGAAAACGACACGCCCAAGCAGGATAAGCTCGCCCAGATTTTGCGGAACTGAGCGACGAACGCACGATCGGAATCCGTAGTGCCCCCACGATCCGCGGCAGCCAGGTCGGCATCGAAGGCCCGCGGCTGGAACAGCACCGTCAGCCGTTCATCGGCCATGCCCAGTCGGGCGAGTTGCTCGTTCAGATCGATCGTCGGTCGATCCTTCGCCAGGACACTTTTCAACGTCGCTTCACGGGTCGAAAACAGGAACGAGCCGTCTCGGAAGGCATAGGCTTCCGATGGTCCCTTTGCGGTCTCGCGCACGGTGTAGGCGATGCCTTCCTGTTCCGCCTGGCGGACTTTGCGGATCTCACCCGAGGCGGTCTGGATCGCATCGAGTTGATCGATGAGCTTGCGAAGTGTCTCCGCTTTCCGCGGCTTCAAAACAAACAGGCCGGATTCCTGGTCCGGCTTGCCGGGTGGGCCGGGCTGATAGGAAACGAGAGCCAAGTCGCCGAAGAGGTCGTCGATCCATTGCTCGGGCGTCAGACCGGTTTGGCCGACGAGGAAGCGGGCGGCCTCGGCGATTTTCTTCAAATCCTGCGTGCCGAATAGGGACCGAAATGCAGGCGTGTCGGTCAACTTCGACATCGCGTCCTGCGTCGACTTCTCCTTCAACAAGCCGGACAGATCGCGGACGACGACGCAAATTGCCGTCTGCTCCGGCACGATGTTCGGGATCACCGGCAGTTCGGCCGCGCGCCCTGCGAAGGCGATCAACAGGACCATTGCGACAGCAGACAATCGACGCATGATCGGCCCTTACGGATTGGTGGACGCTTCGCGCGGCAGGCTCGGCAGCTCGCGCAGGAACATGGTAAAGGCTCGCCGCGTCGTTCCGGCGATCGGCTCCAGACTCGCTCGGGCGGAGTCGGGAACGGCGGCCAAAGCCTCCCCCGCCGGAGCGGCTTCGACTTCCCGCGGCAGAATCGGCGGAAGACTCAGGGTCGTCTTCGGCCGTAACACCTGCTCGTTCAAGCCTTGCTTCAACTGAGCCAGTGCCGTGCGGCTGTTCATACCTTCGCTGAGCTTGGGTTGCGGTAGGACCTCGGCAACCTCGGGTCGATTCGGCGAAGCGTCCTTGGTCCCGATTTTGCCGATCAACAGGAGAACGGAAGCCGCCACGACACCGACAGCTGCGTGGAGACGAGGCCGCGATTTGGGCCGGCTGGCGGAATCAACCGACTTGGCCCACACCGGCACCGCCGCCGGCGGAACGATCGCAGGAAGAACCAGTTTCGGCGCGAACAAAGCGAAGGCCAAGCAGCGCGAGCAGGCTTCGAGGTGTTCGGTTTCCAAAGCGGACGCGGGCAAGGCGCCGTCGAGCACGGCGTTGAGCACTTCGTCCTGTTGCAGGCAATTTTCTGACATCACGGTCGTCTCCGAGGGTTCGTCCGGTCTTGGCCCTCCTCGGCCAGTCCGGCTTCGCGCAGGGCGGTCATCACTTCAATGCGGGCCCGATGCAGCCAGGTTTTCACCGTCCCGACTGGTCGACCGACGACCTCCGCGATCGCCTCGTATGGGTGTCCCTGCTCGTGGTAAAGCACAAACACTTCGCGATAATCGGTCCGCAGGTTTCCGACGGCCACCGCGAGTGCCGTCATCAGTTCCCCAGGCGGCTCGGGATCGGCCCGGGCCGCCAGGTCGTTCACCGCTTCGGTCGTCTGCGGTAATCGGCTGCGCTTCCCCAGCCAAGTCCGGCATCTGTTGACCGCGATGGTCATGATCCAAGGCCGCAACGGGCGGGTTGCGTCCCAACGATTCAGGTTCCTCACGACGCGTAGGAAGATTTCCTGCGAAACGTCTTCCGCGTCCTGATGGTGCCGCAACATCCGCACGCAGAGCGAGTAAATCTCCGTGCGGAAGCGGGCTATCAAATCCGTCACGGCGGCCGACTCGCCCGCAAGACAGCGCCGCACCAAATCGTCCTCACCGTCCGGCAGGGAGGTCATACCGATGCTTACCTCCCCTGTCATCGCAAAGTTTCACCGCGAAATCCCATTCATCGAACCAACCTCGGCGTTTGCCTCGACCGCAAACTCCGGTTACACTTGTCCTGAGATTTGCACTCGATCCCGATCGCTCGACTGCCCGGCGTACTTTTTCTCATTCGCACCGGACGGCTCCTCATGCCCTCGCTCATTTTACTCAAGTCTCCCGGCGGTGCCCCGCCGGGCCAGAGCTACCCCCTCACGCCGGGGCTGACCGCCGTCATCGGCCGCGATGCCGAGCAGTGCCAGATCGTCATTCCGAACAGTTCGGTGAGCCGCAAGCATGCCGTCCTGAGTTGGGTCGACGGAAAAGTCCGCGTCGAAGACCTCGGCAGCCGCAACGGCACGCTCATCAATCAGAATCGAATCGCAACGCCGACGATTCTGAAGTCCGACGACCGGGTAAAGATCTGCGACTTCCTGTTCCGCTACTTCGACGAAAACGCACCGCTCAAAGCCGTTGAGGAAGACGGAGACGACGACATCGATGTCGAAGGCGGGCAGACCACCGTTCGGCAGACGATCAACGTCTCCGGCTCCAAGCAGTATCTCGAAACGCAGCCGTCCGAGGTGATGCGGGCCTTGTTGGAAATCAGCACCGGCTTGTCCAAGACGCTGGAGCTCGAGCCGCTCTTGCCGCAGATCGCGGATACGCTCTTCAGCGTTTTCCTCCAGGCCGACCGCTGCTTCATCATCCTGTTGGACGACACCGGGCGAATGATCCCGAAGGTCGAAAAATCCCGGCGCGCCCGTCCCGGCGACGAAGGAACGCGCTTCAGCCGGACGATCGTCAAGCGCTGTCTGCAGTCGCAGCAGGCCTACCTGAGCGAGGATGCCGCGTCGGATGAATCGATGGGGGCGGCGCAGTCGATCGCCGAGTTTCGGATCCGCTCCGTCATGTGCGTGCCGCTGGTCAGCGGTTCCGGCAAATCGCTCGGCGCCCTGCAGCTCGACACGCAGGACGTGTCGAAGAAATTCCGGGATGAAGACCTGAAGCTTCTGACCATCGTCGCCAACCTGGCATCGATCTCCGTCGAAAAGGCCCAGGCGCACGTTCAACTGCTGACGCGGGAAAAGGAACGCAACGAGATCGAAATCGCGCGCAAGGTGCAGATCGGCTTCCTCCCCAAGACCTATCCGTCCGTTGCTTCCTACGAATTCTTCGGCTTCTACAGCCCGGCCCAATCCGTCGGCGGGGATTACTACGACTTCATCGCCCTGCCCGATGGCCGCGTCGCCGTCTGCCTTGGAGACGTGGCCGGCAAAGGCGTCGCCGCGGCACTTTTGATGGCCAAGCTGAGTGCCGAGGTCCGCTTCTGCGTACTGACGCAGGCGAATCCGGCTCATGCCGTCAACCTGCTCAACAATCAGCTTATCGACGGCGGCATCGGCGATCGCTTCGTGACATTCGCCCTGCTGATCATCGATCCGGTTGCCCACCAGGTCACCATCGTCAACGCCGGGCATATCAACCCAATGAAGCTGACAACGACGTCCAAGGTCTTCGAGGATGCGATTTCGAATGATCGAAGCGGATTGCCGCTCGGCCTGGTTCAGGGCTATGAATACGAATCGATCGTTGTGCCGATGGAGATGGGCGATCAGTTTCTGATCTTCACCGACGGCATCATCGACGCCGAGGCCCCCAACGACGACCGCTTCAACCACGACGGCATCCATACCGCCGTGAAAGCGCTCACCGGCACCGGCACCGAGTTGCGTCCCAATGTCGTCGGCGACCGGGTCGTCAAGGCGGCCCAGCGCCACATGAACGGCCGCGATCAGTTCGACGACATCGCCCTGGTCTGCTTCGGCCGTGTGGACGCGATGAACCTGACGGGCAGTACCCTGGTGCCGAAACTGGTCGAAACGAAGCCCAGCGGCACGACTCTTTGATACCGTCCGACCGACGAAGAAAGGAAGCCACGATGGCAGGCACGGCATTTCCGGATACCGAAGTCGAAACTGAAATGGAGGCGGGAACCAAGTTCCGCTACCAGCCGCCTTATCACGTCATTCTGCTGGACGACGACGACCACACGTTTGCCTACGTCATCCTCATGCTGCAGGAACTCTTCAGTCATCCGCCCGAGAAGGGCTTTCAGATGGCGACCGAAGTGAACGAATCCGGCCGGGTGATCGTACTCACGACGACCAAGGAACATGCCGAGTTCAAGCAGGACCAGATCCACGCCTACGGCGCCGACCCCAGCAGCAAAAACAGCAAAGGCTCGATGACCGCGATCATCGAGCCTGCGGAGTGATGATTGTCCGAAACGTTGCCCGAAGTCTCACCCCGGGCTATGCTCGGTGACCGCGTTGCGGTCGATACTTGCGGCACCGAAGGTGCCGCTGATCATCTACTTCTTTTCGACGCGCTTCATCGACTTGATGACGACGTCTTCGAGCGGCACGTTGGCACCGGCGTCGCCGTTCGTCTTCACGGTCTTGATCTTGTCCACGACTTCCATGCCTTCGATGACCATGCCGAAGGCACAGTAGCCGTAGCCTTCCTTGCTCGTGTTCGAGTGATCGAGAAACGTATTGTCCGCGACGTTGATGAAGAACTGCGCCGTAGCGCTGTCCACCACACCCGTGCGGGCCATGGCGATCGTGCCGCGCTTGTGGCTGATGCCCTTATCGGCTTCGTTCTTGATCGGGGCCTTGGTTTCCTTTTCCTTCTTCGTCTTGGCTTCGAAGCCGCCGCCCTGAATCATGAAGTCCTTCTTCGAGTTTTCCTTGCCGATGACGCGGTGGAACGTCGTGTTCTCGTAGAACTTGTCGTCCACGTAGCCGAGGAAGTTCTTGACCGTGATCGGCGTCTTCTCGGGCAGCAGTTCGACCTTGATCGTCCCCATCGAGGTTTCGATCGCCACGATCGGATTCTCGGCGGCACGGGCCGCAGCGGCGGTCATGGCCAAGCCGATCACGCACAACAGCATCAACTTGAACGTCATTTGCAGACTCCTTCCGGGAGAAATTCACGCGCCGAGCAAACCGACAGCGTTACTTCGGATATTGTATGCGCTGCCCCCCGCGACGGCTTCCCTCCCGGAGACCCCCGAATGCGCCCCGCGATTCTGCTTGCGATGCTGCTGTTCCCGGCGACTGCGTTTGCGCAGCCGAAGGCCGAAGCCAACTTCCCGCCGAGCGCCGCCGCGGCGGCGACGATCAAGGCGAAAACTTCGGAATTGGCCAATGCCCTCAACCAGTTGCGCGACAAGGATTCCACGATCTATGGCGATGTCCATATCTACTTCAAGGCCGCCGTTTGGGTCGTGAAGCTGAATCAGTTCCCGACCAAGGATACGGTGAAGCAGACCATCGCCGTCCTGGACTCCGGCTTGGCTCGTGCAAACGCTGCGAAGGATGGGAAAACGCCGTGGCGCGACGTGCGCGGCAAGCCGATCATCCGCGGGCTGTATTCCCTGATCGACGGGTCCGTCCAGCCTTATGCCGTGACGATCCCGGAGAAGCCGAGCGGAAAACGGTTTGACGTGGTTTTGCATGGCCGAGACGATTCGCTGACGGAAGTGAAGTTCATCGCGTCTCATGAATCCGCCAAGCCGAAGGCGGATCTGACGAGTGGAAGCATCATCGTCGAGCCCTACGGTCGCGGCAACCTTGCTTATCGTTGGGCTGCGGAACGGGACGTGCTTTTCGCTCTGGTCGATGTACTCGTGCGTGACCCACCAATTCCGCCTTACTCAGTTGTCCTTCGCGGATTTTCGATGGGTGGCGCAGGCGTATGGCATCTTGGTTTTCATTATCCTCATATGTTTACGCTCCTTGGACCCGGCGCAGGCTTCACCAGCACACGCGGCTACATCAAGAACCTTCCGGATAAGCTGCCGGACTACGTTGAGAAATGCCTGCACATCTACGATGCCGTCGACTACGCCGAGAACGCTTTCAACCTCCCCATCGTCGCCTACAGCGGCGAAAAGGACCCACAGAAGGCGGCCGCGGACAACATCGAGCGGGCGCTGGCGAACTTCGAGGAACCTTTCTCCTTTAAGCACCTTATTGCCCCCGGCCTGGAGCACAAGCAACCGCCGGAATGGCTTGCGAAATGCGAAGCGGAATACCGCAAACAGCTGGATCGACCAATATCAAATCGAAGTCGTTTTGTGACTTATACCACAATATATAATCAGGGAACGGCTTTTGCAAATATTCAGACCATGGGCGAGCACTATAAGAAAGCTGTACTAGACATTACAGAAAAATCAGATGCTGACGAAATCGGCACGTTGAATATCGGCACGGAAAACGTTACTGCAATTGAGATCCCGATACTGCCGAAGATACTGACGATTGACGGGGAAGTCGTTCCCATTAAGTTGCTGCGGAAATCGGGAATCGCTACACGAAAAGACGGCACCTGGCAGGTAATGACGCCGGCGGAATACACGCGCTCGCTGAACGGCAAACTCACAAAGATCAATCGCTGTTGCGGCCCCATCGACGACGCCTTTCGCTTTTCCTTTGCCGTCGTTCCCCCGAAGACGACGCCTGACGGTGCTGGCCGATCCACGACGGAGGCGATGCTGCGTTTCGAGAAGGAATGGCAACGCTGGTTCCGGGCCGACCTGCCTCAATCGCTCGACAAAAATTCGCACTCCGTCGTGTTGTTCGGTCTGCCCTCGACCAACCCGAAGATCGCGGAAGTGCTGCAGAAACTGCCGATCACCTGGACGGACAAGCAACTCGTCGTCAACGGCATTACCTACGACGCGGCCACGCATTATCCGGCCATGATTTACCCGCGAGACGGCGGCAAGGGCTACGTCGTCCTCAACTCCGGGCACACTTTTCATGAAGCGGACCTGAAGGGGAGCAACGCCCTGCTCTACCCGCGGCTCGGCGATTGGGCCGTCATGAAGATCGCGCCCACCGCGGCCGACCCGGCGGCGACGGAAGTCGTCGCCGCCGGGCTGTTCGACGAGTTCTGGCAATTCAAAAAGTGAATCAATCGACTACGCGGCGTGTCAGGTTGTCGTAGTGATCGATGCGGCGATCGCGGAAGAAGGGCCAGTTGCGGCGGACGTCCTCCATCAACTTGCGCGAGCAACTTTGGACGATGATCTCTTCCTTGGCGACGCTCGCTTTTTGCAGCATTC